>Ga0184615_10000441_pt1 | contig 23190 bp, 18 predicted proteins | sample PLM4_65_coex_FD_133134 | JGI IMG/M metagenome (GOLD analysis project Ga0184615, IMG submission 133134) | Groundwater sediment microbial communities from an aquifer in East River, Colorado, USA - PLM4_65_coex | ecosystem: Environmental > Terrestrial > Soil > Riparian zone | place: USA: East...
AGTCGACGGTCGATCAGGTCATGCTCGAGGAAGTTCCCGACGTTACGTACGAGGACATCGGGGGCCTGGGCGACCAGATCGAAGTGCTGCGCGACGCGATCGAGCTGCCGTACCTGCACGCGGATCGCTTCAAGCGGTACAACCTGTCGCCGCCGAAGGGCATCCTGCTCTACGGCCCGCCAGGCTGCGGCAAGACCATGATCGGGAAGGCGGTGGCCAACAGCCTCGCGCTCCGCATCCAGGAGCTGCGCGGCGGCGAGGCCAAGAGCTACTTCCTGAACGTGAAGGGGCCCGAGCTCCTGAACAAGTACGTCGGCGAGACCGAGCACAAGATCCGCGAGGTCTTCAAGAACGCGCGTGAGAAGGCGGAGGAAGACGTTCCCGTCGTGATCTTCTTCGACGAGATGGATTCGCTCTTCCGCATGCGCGGGTCCGGCATCTCGTCCGACATGGAGGCGACGGTCGTCGCGCAGTTCCTGTCGGAGATCGACGGCATCGAGTCGCTTCGCAACGTGATCGTGATCGGCGCGTCGAACCGCCAGGATCTGATCGATCCCGCGGTGCTGCGGCCGGGACGCCTCGACCTGAAGGTCAAGGTGCACCGTCCGGAGAAGGTCGGCGCGGTCCAGATCTTCACGAAGTACCTGACCACCGACCTGCCGTTCAGCCAGGATGCCACGAGCAAGTACGGACCGGATCCCAAGGAGATCGTGCGCGGCATCGTCGATGAGACGGTCGCGTCCATGTACGCGGAGAACGAGGAGAACAAGTTCCTCGAGGTCACGTACGCGAAGGGCGAGCGCGAGATCTTCTACTTCAAGGACTTCTCGAGTGGCGCAATGCTGAAGAACATCGTCGATCGCGCCAAGAAGAAGGCGGTGAAGCGCGCGATCACTTCCGGTGAGGACGGCGTGCGAATCGCGGACATGCTCGAGTCGGTGCGCGAGGAGTTCAAGGAGAACGAGGATCTCCCGAACACCACCAACCCGGACGACTGGGCGCGCATCTCGGGCCGCAAGGGCGAGCGCATCATCAACGTGCGCACGCTCATCACCGGCATGAACCGCTCCGAGCACCAGATCGAGAACGTCGGCGGCGGATCGGGACAGTACCTCTGATATGCCACTTCCCAGTGTATTGGGCAGCGAGATCGAATATGGGATCACGGTCCAGGGCGACCCGGACTTCGATCCGATCTCGAGCTGCGTTCTCCTGGTAAACGCGTACCAGGACAACGAGGACGCCCGGATACTCTGGGACTACGAGCAGGAGAACCCGCTCGCCGACGCGCGCGGGTTCCACGTCGAGGGCGAGAAGTACACGCCCAACCAGCAGGAGAACATCGCCCGCAACAAGACGCTCCGGAACGGCGCGCGCTTCTACGTGGACCACGCGCACCCGGAGTATTCGACGCCCGAGGTCACCAACGTCCGCGATCTGATCGCGTACGAGCGCGCGGGCGAGCGCACCATGGAGGCCGCTCGGCGCGCCGCGACGGCGCTCCTGCCGAGCGGACAGACGCTGCTGATCCACAAGAACAACAGCGACCGCAAGGGCAATTCGTACGGCAATCACGAGAACTACCTGATCGAGCGCCGCACGCCGTTCCGCGAGATCGTCGAGCACATGACGCCCTACCTCATCACGCGCAACATCTTCTGCGGCGCGGGGAAGGCGGGCAGCGAGAACCGCGCGCATCCGTGCGAGTACCAGATCAGCCAGCGCGCGGACTTCTTCGAGACCGAGGTCGCGCTCGACACGATGGTGAAGCGCCCGATCATCAACACGCGCGACGAGCCGCACGCCGATCGCGAGAAGTACCGGCGCTTCCACATCATCATCGGCGACTCGAACTTGTGCGAGGTGTCGACCTATCTGCGGGTCGGCGTGACCGCGATCGTGCTCGGCCTGATCGAGGACGGCGCGATCCCCAAGAGCCTCTCCGTGAACGACCCCGTGAAGGTCGTGAAGGAGGTCTCGCACGATCTCGCCTGCAAGCGGCAGTACGCCATGGAGCGCGGCGGGCGCATGACGGCGATCGAGATCCAGAAGGAGCTGCTCGAGAACGCGCTCCGCTACTTCTCGTCGCGCAGCCTCGACCCGATCACCAAGGACGTGCTCGTGCGCTGGGAACGAGTGCTCGCGCAGCTCGCCGAGGACCCCTTCCAGCTCGACCGCGAGGTCGACTGGGTGATCAAGCACAAGTTGATCAAGAGTTACATGCAGCGGCACAAAGTGGACTGGCACCACCCCCAGGTGCACATGCTCGACCTGCAGTACCACGACGTCCGCCCGGACAAGGGCCTGTACTATCTGCTCGAGCGCCGCGGGGAGGTCGACCGGATCGTCGACCCCGAGGAGATCGAGCGCGCCGTCTTCACCCCGCCGAGTGACACCCGCGCCTACTTCCGCGGGGAGTGCATCCGCCGCTATCCTGACGAGGTGTTCGGCGTGAACTGGGATTCGATCTCGTTCAACGTTGGGGAGGAGCCGATCAAGCGCATCCTCATGAACGAGCCGCTCAAGGGCACGCGCGCGCACGTGGAAGAGCTGCTCGATGCGAGCCCCACCGCGCAGATTCTGGTCCGCAACCTCACGGCATCGTGAGCCAGGGAGAAGCGATGAAGATCTTCAAGCACGAAACGGAGCCGAGCCGCGGCATCTGGGGCGCAGCCGGCGACCAGACGCAGAAGACGAAGCAGGGCGGCGGCGATTCGGGCGGCACATCCTCCTCCGACGCCGGCGGGCAGAAGAAGCTCGCCAAGAAGGGCGAGGAGCTGAAAGAGGAAATGGACAGCCTGATCGACGAGATCGATGAGGTCCTCGAGGAGAACGCGGAGGAGTTCGTGAAGAACTACGTCCAGCGCGGGGGCGAGTAAGCCGGTGTTCAAGGGCCAGACGTACGCAGGCGACAGCTTCTACGAATTCCTCCGGGTCGATCACCCCGGCCTCCTCCCGGACTGGACGCGGCTCGACTGGACGCAGGTCTCGCTGATCCACGGCACGACCGTGCTCGCGATCGTCTGCAAGGAAGGCGCGCTGATGGCGGGCGACCGGCTCGCCACCGAGGGCCACCAGGTCGGCACGCGCGATCTCGAGAAGGTCTTCCGCATCGACGAGTCGAGCATGATGGCGATCGCCGGCGCGGCCGGACCCGCGATCGAGATGGTGCGCATGTTCCAGCTCGAGCTCGAGCACTTCGAGAAGCTCGACGGCCAGCCGCTCACCTTCGAGGGCAAGGCCAACCGCCTGTCCTTCCTGCTGCGGCAGAACCTGCCGGCGGCGATGCAGGGCCTGGTCGTCATGCCGATCTTCGCCGGCTTCGACCACGACAAGGGCCGCGGCCGGATCTACAAGTTCGACATCACCGGCGGGCGCTTCCGCGAGGCCGACTACTACTCGACGGGCTCGGGCGGCAAGGACGCCCGCGCGTCGCTGAAGAAGATCGTGCGCCACGAGGATCTCTCCCGCGAGGAGGCGATCCACGCGGCGGTGGGCGCGCTGCTCGACGCCGCGGACGAAGACCGCGCGACGGGGGGCATCGACATCGTACGCGGCATCTACCCGACGGTGAAGCTCGCGACGCGCTCCGGTGTAGAGGACGTCACCGACGAGGAGCTGCGCCGCGTCTTCGACGCGATCATCTCCGAACGGCGGGCCGCCTGATGAGCACGCCGTTCTACGTCTCGCCCGAGCAGTGGTACCAGGACAAGGCCGAGTACGCGCGCAAGGGCATCGCGCGCGGCCGGCCGATCGTCTCGCTCGAGTACGACAACGGCATCGTGATGATGGCCGAGAACCGCAGCGCGACCTTGCGCAAGATCGCGGAGATCTACGACCGCATCGCCTTCGGCGGCGTCGGCAAGCTCGACGAGTACGAGACCTTGCGGAAGTCCGGCGTGCGCTACGCCGACATGCGCGGCTACTCGTTCTCTCGCGAAGACGTGGCGGGCAAGAGCCTGGCGAACGAGTACTCCAACGTCCTCGGAGGCGTCTTCACGCGCGAGATGAAGCCGCTCGAGGTGGAGATCCTCGTCGTCGAGATCAGGGAGACCGGCCGCAGCGCCTTCTACCAGATCCGCTACGACGGCAGCATGACCGACATGACGCACTGGGCGACCATCGGCGGCGACAGCGAAAAGCTCGGCGACGTGATCCGCGGCGGTTGGAAGGCGGGCATGTCCCTGCAGGACGCGGCCAAGCTCGCCCGCCGCGCGCTGGCGGGCTCGGGCAACGGAGCGTCGATCGACGACCTCGACGAGAGGACACTCGAGATCGCGATCCTCGACCGCGCGCGCAAAGGGCGTACCTTCAGGCGGATCGTGGCGGAGGAAGCGAAATCCCTTCTCAGCGGATGATCGGCGGAAGATAAAGTGCAGAAGCGGATCTACGGACTGGAGACCGAGTACGGGATCATCTTCACGCCGGAAGGTCGCAAGACGCTTCCGGTCGAGAAGGCGATCCGTTTCCTGTTCGAGAAGCTGATCACGACCGAGCACTTCCTGAACGTGTTCCTCGAGAACGGCGCCCGCTTCTACCAGGACACCGGCTGTCACCCCGAATACGCGACGCCGGAATGCGCGAGCCCGCGCGACCTCGTCATCTTCGACCGCGCCGGCGAGCGCATCCTCGAAGACCTGCAGCTCTACGCGGAGGAGAAGATCCGCGAGGAGCGCGTCCCCGGAAAGCTCTCGATCTTCAAGAACAACACCGACTTCGTCGGAAACTCCTACGGCTGCCACGAGAACTACCTGGTCGACCGCGACGTCGACTTCTACTATCTCGCCGAGCAGCTCATCCCGTTCCTCGTCACGCGCCAGATCTTCAGCGGCGCGGGAAAGGTCTTCCAGACCCAGGACGGCGTGCACTACTGCATCAGCCAGCGCGCCCAGCACATCTACCAGAAGATCTCGGGCACGACGACGAACGATCGCTCGATCATCAACACGCGCGACGAGCCGCACGCCGACCGCGAGAAGTTCCGCCGCCTGCACGTCATCGTGGGCGACTCGAACATGAGCGAGTACACGAACTTCGTGAAGATCGCGACGTGCGCGATCGTGCTGCAGATGATCGAGGACGGCTTCATCAACAAGGACTTCACGCTCCGGCACCCCGTGAAGGCCATCAAGGACATCTCGTACGACACGACCTGCAAGCGCAAGCTGCGGCTCGAGAACGGGCGCGAGTACTCGCCGATCGAGATCCAGCGCGACTACTGCGAGATGGCGCAGCGCTACATGGAGCAGTTCCCGGTCAGCGATCAGCTGAAGGAAGGCGTCAAGGAGTGGCAGTACATCCTCGACTGCCTCGACAGCGATCCCGAGAAGCTCGACCGCAAGATCGACTGGATCATCAAGCGGAAGGTCCTGCGCGGCTACATCGAGAAGCACCAGATCTCGTGGCACGATCCGCGCGTATTCATGATCGATCTGCAGTTCCACGACCTGCGGCAGGACCGCGGCTTCTTCTACATGCTCGAGCGCAACAACCACGTCGACCGCCTCTACACCGACGCGGAGATCGAGAAGGCGAAAACCGAGCCACCGCAGGACACGCGTGCCCGCATGCGCGGCGACTTCATCAAGCTCGCCCGGCAGAACAACATCCAGTACGACCTCGACTGGTCGAACATCCGGCTCGGCAACCTCCTGAACGTCCGCGTGATCTGCAACAACCCGTTCGAGACCGATACCGAGAAGGTCACGGAGCTCGTGCGCACGATCCAGAAGACCAACCTGCGCCGCACCTCCCTCTCGAAACTCGTGATCCAGAGCTGATTCGATGGACCAAGAGCCGAAGCTCCGCTCCGTTCCGCCCACGGGCCCACCCGGCCGCGGGGGCGTGAACGCGCGCGCCGAAGCGAGTCCGCCACAGAGCCGTGTACCCATCGTGCTCGGCACCGCCTTGGCGGTCGTGCTGGTGCTGCTGGTCTGGAGCTACCTGGCGCTCGGGTCGCGGATCGACGAGCTCACGGGCGAAGCCCAGGTCTTGCGCGCCGCGGTCGCCGAACGGGACGAGCTGATCAACGCCCAGCGCGCCCGTCTCGACGAGGTTCGCAGCCGGATTCAGGAGCTGCTCCAGCTCGTCGAGCAGCCCGTCGCGGGCGTTCTGCCCGTCGTCCCCGACGAGCCCCCGGTCCAGGCTCCCGAGAGCCCGTAGCCCGCGCGCGAACCCGGCGCGCACGCTCAGGGTCCGCATTCCCCTTGCCGATGAATGAAGTGGCATGGGGCGCGATTGCCCCTCGAGATTCGGAGCCGACACGATGTACAAGTGGCTTGCTGGGCTGCTCTCGAATGATCTCGCCATCGACCTCGGGACCGCGAACGTCCTCGTCTACGTCAAAGGCCGCGGGATCATCTGCAGCGAGCCCTCGGTCGTAGCCGTCGCCGACGGACCCAACGGCACGCGCAAGGTTCTCGCGGTCGGCACGGAAGCGAAGGAGATGGTCGGCCGCACGCCCGGGTCGATCCGCGCGATCCGGCCGATCAAGGACGGAGTCATCGCCGACTTCGAAGTCACCGAGGCGATGCTCCGCTACTTCATCCAGAAGGCGCACAACCGCCGACGCCTGGTCCGCCCGCGCATCGTGATCTGCGTGCCGCCCTGCATCACCTCCGTCGAGAAGCGCGCCGTGCGCGAGTCCGCGATCTCCGCGGGCGCGCGCGAGGTGTACCTCATGGAGGAGCCGATGGCGGCGGCGATCGGCGCGGGACTGAACGTCACCGAGCCGACGGGGAACATGGTGATCGACATCGGCGGCGGCACGACCGACGTCGCGGTGATCTCGCTCGCCGGCATCGTCACGTCGAGCTCCGTCCGCGTCGGCGGCGACAAGCTCGATGAAGCGATCATCCACTACGTGAAGCGCAAGCACAATCTGCTCGTCGGCGAGCGCACGGCCGAGATCATCAAGATCACGATCGGCACCGCGATGGCGAACGGCCCGACGAAGACGATGGAGATCAAGGGCCGCGACCTCGTCGCCGGCATCCCGAAGATGATCGTGCTCTCGAGCGACGAGGTGCGCGAGGCGCTCTCCGAGCCGATCCACCAGATCATCGACACCGTCCTGCAGACGCTCGAGCGCACGCCCCCCGAGCTCGCGGCCGACATCGTCGACCGCGGCATCGTGCTGGTCGGCGGCGGCGCGCTGCTGCGCGACTTCGATCAGCTCCTGCGCCAGGAGACCAAGCTCCCGATCGTGCGCAGCGACGACCCCTTCACCGCGGTCGCCGCCGGCGCCGGGAAGGCGCTGGACAACATCGCGCTCCTCCGCGAAGTCGCGATGGTCTGAGGCGCGCGAAGCGCGCCTTCCTGCGAGCAGCGCCCGCAGAACGACCGCGAAGCGCGCGGCCGTCCGCGCGCGAAGCGTGCAAGGCGCGCACATCTCGCCGCGCAGCGAGGCGCAGCCGAGCGAAGTGCGGGTGGGCGGGCGAAGCCCGCCCGGGCCCCGCTCAGTCCGGCGACATGATGGCCATCGCCATCTTCATGGGGACTTCCACGTTGCCGCCAAGCTGGAGCTTGCCGGTCATGAAGGCGCCCTGAAGGTCGAGCGCGCCGGCGAGGAGCTGCGCGAACTCGGCGTCGCCGATCGAGACGGTGGTCGCGACCGGTGGGACGGGCGGTGCCCCGAAATGGAGGATCACGCCCCACGGGTCTGCCCCGGTCACCTCGATCCTCATCGTACCCTCGATCTCGCGCAGCCCCGCGACGCGCGCGGGCGTGAGCACGAAATCGGGATTCCCGCCGATGCCGCCGAGCAGGTTCATCGGCGACGGGCCGACGTTTGCCTCGAGCCGCGCGCAGTCGGCCTCGGTCAGGGAGAGCGTCACCAGCGGCTGCGGGTGGGTGCTTCGATCGGAGCGCATCTCCCCGCGTTCGACCACGAGATGGAAGCGCCCGTCTGCGCCGCCCGCGCCGACCACGACCTCGAGCGCGAAGTCCGCCGCGCGCATCTTTGCGAGCAGGTCAGCGCCTTCGGCGCCGCGCGCCGCTTGCGCCGCGAGGCGCTCGTTCCACGCGAAGGGCACGCGCTTCTCGAAGTACTCAGCGGCCGCCATCGTCGCTCCTCGCCAGATCGCCCCGGCGTTTGCTCTGATAGCGTTTTACCGCCTCGTTGTGCTCGGTCAAGCTCGACGAGAATTGGTGCGAGCGGTCGTTGCGCGCGACGAAGTACAGATAGGGGACGTCGGCGGGGAAGAGCACCGCGCGGATCGCCTCGATCGAAGGACTCGCGATCGGGCCGGGCGGCAGGCCCGCGCGCGTGTAGGTGTTCCAGGCATTGTCCTCGCGCAGATCGCGGCTGCGGATGTCGCCGTCGAACTCACCCCGCATCTGCATGATCCCGTAGATCACGGTCGGATCGGACTGCAGGCGCATGCCGATGCGCAGGCGATTGTGGTAGACGCCCGAGATCAGCGGCCGCTCGTCGCCCTGCGCCGATTCCTTCTCCACGATCGACGCGAGGGTCACGATCTGGTGGAGCGTCATCCCGGACTTCGCGATCGCCGCGAGATCGCCCGGCGTGAAGCGGCCGCGGAACTCCGCGAGCATGCGCTCGAGCACTTCTTCGGGCGGCGTCTGCCGCCGGAAGCGATACGTCTCGGGATAGGCGTAGCCCTCGAAGGTCGGCGCCTGGAGTCCGAGGCTGCGCGCGAAGTCGGGGTCGCGTGCGCGTGCGAGGAAGGCGTTGGCGTCCGTGATGCCGGACTCGGAGAGACGCGCGGCGATCTCGTCCAGCCGCAAGCCTTCGGGCAAGGTGACCTCGTGCGTCTTCACCGCGCCCTGCACGAGCTTCTCGAGAATCTCGATCGGGCTCATCGCGGGCGAGAGGTCGTACTCGCCGCTCTTGATCTCGCGGTCCTTGCCCGTGAGCTGCGCGTAGGCGACCAGCACACGCGGGCCGAAGAGCGCGCGCTCGGGCAGGAGCCCGCCGGAGTCGAGCCGCGCTGCGACCGGCAGGAGCGTCTCGCCGGTCTCGACCCGGAAGACGCGCGGCGGCGCCTCGGGATCCGCGGGCTGGCGCAGACCCGAGATTGTGAGGGCTGCGCCGGCGGCCAGCGCGATCGCCGCGGAAAGCAGTCCTGCGCCGAGCCTCCACTTCATGTGCGTCGCTGCTCCAGCCAGGTCCGCAGAAGCAGGGACGCCGCGATCGGGTCGACGCGTCCCCGCTGCTTCTTTCGCGAAACCCCGACCTCGTCGAGCATGCGCTCGGCCTCGAGCGACGTCCACCGCTCGTCGAGGTAATCCACCGCGACGCCCGTGCGCTCGCGCACGCGGTCGCCGAACGCGCGCGTGCGCGCGACCTCCGGCCCGGAGCGCCCGCTCATGTGCAGCGGCAGCCCGATCACGATCTGGCCGACGTCCTGAGTTTTCACGATTTCCGCGATCCGCAGGAGCGCGGCTGCGTCACCGCTCTGTGTCGCAATCGTCTCCAGCGGCTGGGCGAGCAGGCCCGTCGAGTCGCTGATCGCGACTCCGATCCGGGCCTCGCCGTAGTCGAGGGCGAGGGTGCGCAAGGCCAGATCATAGCGGCCGCCGTGGATCCAACTCGGCGATCTGGATCACTTTTCGCGTCCCGCGGCACGCTCGAGCCTGCGGAGCGCCTCGAGGCAGGCCTGGCGCACCGCCGGGTCCTTTCCCCGCGCGTGCGGCTGGAGCGCCTGAACCGCTGCAGGTCCGCCGATCTGGCCGATCGCCTGCGCAGCCGCCACCCGCAGCCCCCGCAAGCGCGCGGCCCCGAAGAACGGCGCCTGATCCAGGATGAGCTTCAGCCGCGCGACCGCCTCGGGGCTCGCGATCCGTCCGAGGCTGCGGATCGCGGCGCGCCGCACGCCCTCGGGCCGCTGGCTTCGCGCGTCGATCACCTCGCCGAGCGCGCGGGCCGCCGCCGGATGCCGAATTCCCCCGAGGCACGCGGCGGCGGCCTCGGCGATCTCGGCGTCGCGCCCGAGCGCGGCGATCAGTGCGTGTACTGCCGCGTCGTCGCCGATCTTTCCGAGCGCCTGGATGGCCTCGCGCGCGAGCGACAGATCGCCCGCGCCCAGCGCATCCGACAGGAACGAGACGCCCTTCGGGTGTTGCATCTCGCCGAGCAATCGCGCGGCGCGGCGCGCGCGCTCGGGCTGCTGCGCCGCGAGCTCGTCGACGACCTGGGCCAGCGCGGCGTCGCCGAGCGCGATCAGCATCTGCGTCGCGCGGCCGCGTCCGCCGTCCTTGCGCGCGTCGAGATGCCGGAGCAGCCGCGGCACGGCGGGCGCCCCGATCGCGATCAACACCTGGCTTGCCTGCACGCTCGCGAGGCCCGTCGCGACGCACGCCTGCTCGATGATGGCGTCGAGCAGCTCGTCGTTGCGGGCCAGCCGTCCGAGGCGCTCGATCGCTTCGCGGCGGATTCCGTCGGCGCGGCCGTCCTTGTCGGTGGCGTGCCGCGAGAGCACGAGCGCCGCGCGATAGGCGTCCATGCAGCGCTTCGCGCGCACGAGCGCTTCGACGCAGGTCTCGATCTTGTTCGCCGCCAGGTTGTAGCTCGCCAGATCGTCGCAGCGTTCGAGCTCCGCGAGCAGGCGGACGAGGTCGGCGATGTGCTGGGTCAGGTACGCGTTGCGTTCGCCATTCTCGGCGCTCGCGGCCGCCGAAGCGTCGCGCTCCGGTATAGGGGTGGCGACCTCGAGTGCGCGCGCACCCGAAGCGCGCAGCAGCTCGCCCAGTCCCCCGTCCTGCGCGAGCGCGGCGGGCTCGCGCGCGAGCGCTTCGACGAGCAGCGCGATCTCCGCGGAGCCGGGCTCGCCGTGAACCTGCAGCCGGAGCACCCGCCGGACGCGCATTTCGTCTGCGAGCTCGGCTGCGCCGGGTCCGACGATCGCCGCGCCGTCGCCGAGCACGAGCCCGATGGGGCCGACCCCGAGCGCGAAGTCGCACGGCTCGGACGAGAGTCGCTGCCAGGCCGCTTCGCAGCGCTGCTGCGCTTCGAGGACGACGGGATGGCTCGCGGGGTGGATGCGCCGCGCGCGAATCGCGCGCGCAAGCTCGAAGACGAGCGGCGCGACGTCCTGTGCGGTCGCCTTCCCCGGGCGCATCGCTTCCTCGTGGGCCCAACGACCCGCTGGCGGGATCGGTCCGTGGGACGCGCGGCTTGAATCGCGAGCTGCCGCTTCGTTAAGTCCTCTCAGCGGCTGGCGCGATTCGCACGTTTCGTTATTTTTTCGCCTTCTTGACGCCTCAGAAGCCGCGGCCTAGGATCGGCAACAGCTTCAGAAGTACTTGAATTTCAATGAGAATCTTCGTTCTCGCGATCGCCACGGGTGCCGGGTCGGGCTATGCGCCCATGGCCTCCGGCACGTTCGGCTCGATGGTGGGACTGCTGCTCTGGCTGGCGCTCGCAGGGCAGGGACTTTGGCTCTACCTGCTGGCGGTCGCGATCGTGACGGGGATCGGGATCTGGGCGGCCGGTCGCGCCCAGGAGATCTTCAAGCGCCACGACGACGGCCGCATCACGATCGACGAGGTGGCGGGCATGCTGGTCTCGCTGATCTGGCTGCCGGCGCGGATCGAGGTCGTGGTCGCGGCGTTCCTGCTCTTCCGGATCTTCGACATCTGGAAGCCGCCGCCCGCACACGCCGCCGAGCGCCTGCCCGGCGGAGTCGGCGTGATGGCCGACGATCTGGTGGCGGGCCTGTACGCGAATCTCGTCGGCCAGGTGCTCTGGCGCGTGATCTTCACCGGGAGCGGCGCGTGAGCGCGTCCCCCGCGCGCGACGGCGTCTGGGTGGTCACGATCGGTGACGAGCTCCTGCGCGGGGAGATCGTCGATTCGAACAAGTCGCACCTCTCGGAGCGCATGCTCGCGCTCGATCTCGAGAGCGCGCGCCACGTGAGCGTGCCCGACGATCCCGCGGCGATGGAGGAGGTGCTGCGCGAGGCGGCGGCGCGCGCGCGCGTGGTGCTGGTCTCGGGCGGGCTCGGTCCGACCCGCGACGATCTCACCACGGAGGTCGCCGCGCGGACGTTCGGACGCAAGCTCTACCGCGACGCGGCAGCGCTCGAGCACGTGCGCGCGTTCTTCCGCCGCTTCAACCGCGAGATGGCCGAGAACAATGCCAAGCAGGCGGATTTTCCCGAGGGCGCGGAGGTGCTCGCGAACCCGCTCGGCACCGCGCCCGGCTTCATGCTCGAGGTGCCTGCGCCCGGCGGCGAGATCACCCAGCTCTTCTTCATGCCCGGAGTTCCGCGCGAGCTCTACCGCATGCTCGACGAGGAGGTCATGCCTCGCGTGGCCGCGCGGCTCGGCAAGGGCCGCGTGGTGCGGGCGCGTCTGCTGCGCACGTTCGGGATCGGTGAGTCGAACCTGGATCGCATCCTGCACGACATCGCGCAGAACGACGCCGACGCGGTGCTCGGCTTCCGCACGCAGTTCCCGGACAACCTGGTGCGCATCCTGGTGCGCGCGGCAGACGAAGCGGGCGCGGATCGCAGGCTCGACGAGCTCGAGCACGAGATCCGCGCGCGGCTCGGCGATCTCGTGCTCGGCGTCGGCGAGCGCGGGCTCGAAGAGATCGTCGCGGAGCTCCTGCGCGAGAAGAAGCTCACGCTCGCGGTCGCGGAGTCGCTCACCGGAGGGCTCGTCACGAGCCGCCTCACGGACGTGCCCGGAAGCTCCGCCTATCTGCTCGCATCGTTCGTCACCTACGCCAACGACGCGAAGGTGCGCGAGCTCGGCGTCGACCCCGAAGCGCTCGCACGACACGGCGCGGTATCGGAGGTCGTGGCGCGGCAGATGGCGGAAGGCGCGCGCCGCCGCGCGGGAACCGACGTGGGTCTGGCGACGACGGGCGTGGCCGGGCCCGACGGTGGCTCGGCGGAGAAGCCGGTCGGCACGGTCTGGCTCGCGCTCGCCGACTGCAACGGCACGATCGCGCACCGCTACCAGATGATGACCGAGCGCCGCCGCAACAAGGAGCTCGCGAGCCAGCTCGCGCTCGACTGGTTGCGTCGACGGCTCTTGGGTTTGCCGATCACCGCCGAGGCCTTCCCGCGACTGCAGACCGCGCCAGGGGCGCGCGCGTGAGCGACGAGTTGCGCGCGTTTCTCGCCGTCGATCTCCCGCTCGAAGCGCGCTCGCGCGTGGCCGAGGCGATGGAGGGCTTGAGACCCGCGGCGCCGAAGAGCGTGCGCTGGCTCGCGCTCGACGGCGTGCACCTGACGTTGAAGTTCCTGGGCGAGATCCGCGAGGACGACGTGCCGCGTCTGGTCGCGCGCGCCCAGGCGAAGCTCGCGCCGGAGCGGCCATTCGAGGTCGCGCTGGCGGGCTACGGCGCGTATCCGAACGCGCGCGAGGCGCGCATGCTCTGGCTCGGCGTCGCGCAGGGCGCGGGCTCGCTGGCGAAGCTCGCGCGCAAGCTCGACTCCGCGGCCCGCGCGATCGGGGCGCCGCGCGAGCGGCGGCCGTTCGAGGCGCACCTCACGCTCGGGCGGTTCCGCGAGCCGACCCGCGTCGAGCTCGATCGCGCGTCGCCGACGGAATCCGTCGCCTGGACGGTCAGCGAAGTCGTACTCTTCGAGAGTCGCCTGTCCCCCGGCGGCGCTCGGTACGTTCCCCTGGCTCGCCTCCCGCTCGGAGCGGGTGGAGAGTCTGAATTCAACGAGATCGCCCCAGAGATCTAGGAGAGAGCCATGTCGCGAGCGCCACAGAATTCCAAGGACGAGAAGAAGAAGGCCGTCGACCTCACGGTCGCGTCGATCGAGAAGCAGTTCGGCAAAGGCTCCATCATGTTGATGGGCCAGGAGCAGCTCGACCGCGAGATCCAGGTGATCTCCACCGGCGCGCCGTCGCTCGACATCGCGCTCGGCATCGGCGGGCTGCCGAAGGGGCGGATCGTCGAGATCTACGGCCCGGAGTCGTCGGGCAAGACGACCCTGTCGCTGCACGCGGTGGCCGAGTCCCAGCGCAAGGGCGGAGTCGCCGCGTTCATCGACGCCGAGCACGCGCTCGACGTCAGCTACGCCAAGAAGCTCGGCGTGAACGTCGAGGAGCTCCTGGTTTCGCAGCCCGACACGGGCGAGCAGGCGCTCGAGATCGCCGACATGCTGGTGCGCTCCGGCGCGGTCGACATCGTGGTCATCGACTCGGTGGCGGCGCTCGTGCCCAAGGCCGAGATCGAAGGCGAGATGGGCGATGCGCACGTCGGTCTGCAGGCTCGGCTGATGAGCCAGGCGCTGCGCAAGCTGACGGGAAACCTGGCGCGCTCGAATGCGTGTCTGATCTTCATCAACCAGCTCCGCATGAAGATCGGCGTGATGTTCGGCAACCCCGAGACCACCTCGGGCGGGAACGCGCTGAAGTTCTACGCCTCGATCCGGCTCGACGTGCGCCGCATCGGCCAGATCAAGGACGGCGAGCACACGATCGGCAGCCGCACGCGCGTGAAGGTGGTGAAGAACAAGTGCGCCCCGCCGTTCCGCCAGGCGGAGTTCGACCTGATGCACGACCGCGGCATCTCGCGCGAGGGCGACATCCTGGACCTCGGCTCGGAGCTCGGGCTGCTCGAGAAGAGCGGCACCTGGTACAGCTTCGAGGGCACGCGCATCGGGCAGGGCCGCGAGAACGCGAAGTCCTTCTTGATGGCCAACCCCGCCATGTACGACCGCCTCTCGGAGCTCGTCTTTGCCAATGCCGGCATCAAGAAGAAGGTTCCGGTCGCGGAGGCGGGCGTCGCTGCCGACGCAGAGGCCGACGAGGAGTAGCCAAAGGCGCCAAGGCAGCGCGGTCTCAAGAACGCCTCCGGTCGGGACGATCCACCCGCAAGTACCCCTCGCAACTTCTGTGCGAGGCGAGGCTTGGCGGGAATGGAACTCAACGACATCTTGACCATCGCGATCAAGGGTCTGGCCTCGGACATCCACCTGAAGGCGGGCCTGCCGCCGCTCTTCCGCGTCGACGGCGCGCTGGTGCCGCTGAAGAACGGCGAGCGGCTCACGCCCGAGCAGCTCCACGGCGTCGCGACGTCGATCATGACGCCCGGCCAGAAGGCGCACTTCGACAAGTACCACGAGGTCGATCTCGCGTACTCGATCGCGGGGCTGGGCCGCTTCCGCGTGAACGCGTTCATGCAGCGCGGCACGGTCGGGATCGTCTTCCGCGTGATCCCGTTCGGCGTGAAGACGATCGAGGCGCTGGTTCTGCCGAAGGTCGTCGAGAGAGTCGCGATGGAGCCGCGCGGTCTCGTGCTCGTCACGGGCACGACGGGCTCCGGCAAGTCGACCACGCTCGCGGCGATGATCGACTACATCAACACCAACCGCACCTGCCACGTCATCACGATCGAGGACCCGATCGAGTTCCTGATCCGCGACAAGCGTTCGATCGTGAACCAGCGCGAGATCGGCGTCGACACGAACAGCTTCGCGACGGCGTTGCGCGCCGCCCTGCGCCAGGATCCGGACGTGATCCTGGTCGGCGAAATGCGCGACTTCGAAACCATCGAGACGGCGCTCACCGCGGCCGAGACCGGCCACCTCGTCCTCTCGACCCTGCACACGATCGACGCCGCCGAGACCATCACGCGCATCGTCTCCGTCTTCCCGCCGCACCAGCAGCCGCAGATCCGGCTGCAGCTCGCGAGCATCATCAAGGGCGTCATCAGCCAGCGCCTGGTGCCGCGCGCCGACGGCAAGGGCCGCGTGCCCGCGGTCGAGATCCTGGTCGCCTCGGCGCGCGTGCGCGAGTGCATCGCCGATCCCGAGATGACCAAGGAGCTGAACGACGCGATCGCCAAGGGCTTCACCACCTACGGCATGCAGAGCTTCGACCAGTCGCTGATGCAGCACGTGAAGAGCGGGCTGATCACGTACGAGGAAGCGCTGCTCCACGTGTCGAACCCCGACGACTTCGCGCTGCGCTTCAAGGGCATCTCCGGCACCTCGGACAGCTCCTGGGACGACTTCGACAAGGAGCAGGCCGAGAAGGAGATCGAGCTCAACGAAGAGCCCGACGATCTGAAGATCGATCGCTTCTGACCGTGACTCGATCCCCGAGTCACTGACTCGGGGTTGACGGCGCGCGAAGACGAAGCGATAGTCGCGCCGTTCGGAAGCCCACCCCGGCAATCCAACAACCAGGTCCCGTGACTCGAACGGAGACCTGCCATGCCGGCGATCGTCGCATACGCGTTGCTGTTCGTTCACCTTCTCGTCGCCCTTCCGTCCGTCGCACGCGCGGACCTGGTCGGGAAGATCGACGCGGAGTTCGCGGTGAGCGACCGCGGCGGCGCGAGCTGGCGCGTGCCGGTCGTCGCGCCGCCCGGCACCGCGGGGATGCAGCCGGAGCTGTCGCTCGTGTACGACAGCCAGGCGGGCAACGGACCGCTCGGCGTCGGCTTCGCGCTCGGCGGACTCTCGGCGATCACGCGCTGCCCGTCCGATCTCGCGCGCGACGGAGAGATCCGCGCGGTCGCGTTCGACGCGGACGACCGGCTCTGCCTCGACGGACAGCGTCTCGTGCTCGTGAGCGGCAGCTACGGCGTCGCCGGCTCCGAGTACCGCACCGAGCGCGAGTCCTTCGCGCGCGTCGTCGCCGTTGGGGCGGGACCCGAGCGGTTCGAAGTCTCCGGGCGCGACGGCCTCCTGCGCTCCTACGGCTCGACCGCGGACTCGCGCATCGAGGCGCAGGGACGCAGCGCAGTGCGCGTATGGGCGCTCGCCCGCACGGAGGACCGCTCGGGCAACGCGATCCGCTTCGGCTACACGGAGGACGCCAGCTCCGGCGAGTTCGCGCTCGACCGCGTCGACTACACCGAGAACCTCCGCGCGGGGCTCGCGGCGTACGCGTCGCTGCGCTTCGTCTGGGAGGCGCGACCCGACTCCGAAACCGGATTCGTCGCGGGCTCGCGCATCTCGACCACGCGGCGCCTCGCGCGCCTCGAGACCTTCGTGGACGACGAGCGCGTGCGCGAGTACAGGCTCGCGTACGAGACGAGCCCCGGGAGCGGGCGGTCGCGCATTGCGTCCATCGCGGTGTGCGGGCTCGGCGGCGAGTGCCTTCCGCCGACGCGTCTCGCGTGGCTCGACGGCGCGCCGGGCTGGGTCCACGAGTCCGCGTGGGCACTGCCGCGCCAGCTCTGGCGCGAGACCCGGCAGGAAGGCGTGCTGGGCGACATCGACGGAGACGGCCGCCTCGACCTCGTGCACGGCGGCAACGCCACGCAGAGCCGGGCGAGCTGGCTCAACACGGGAGACGGCTTCGCGAGCGCTTCCGACTGGCGTCCGCCCCAAGACCTCTTCAGCGCGAGCCTCGGTATGCCGCACGCGCTGCTCGCCGACCTCGACGGGGACGGACTGCCCGAGTTCGTGCGCTCGTATCGCGCCGGGGACGAATCGCTCGAGGTCGCCACGTACCTGAACCTCGGCGACGGTTGGCGCTCGACGCCGTCCTCTGCGTGGAAGACGCCGTCGTTCATCTGGGACTACAAGGACGACCACCCGCAGCAGACGGCGGTGCTCGCCGACGTGAACGGCGACGGGCTGCCGGACTGGGTGGAGTCGTACGAGAGCCAGAGCGGCACGGAGCACCGCGAGACCCGGCTCAACACCGGAAGCGGCTTCGGGTCGGCAACCTCGCGCTGGAGCACGCCCGTGCGGCTGTTCAGCTACAAGGGCACCGAGCAGCAGACGCAGGCCTCCCTCGTCGACCTGAACGGAGACGACCTGCCCGACCTCGTGCAGGCGTTCGACGACCCCGAGAGCGGGCAACACCGGGGCGTGTGGCTCAACACCGGGAGCGGCTTCTCCGGACCGGTCGCCGCGTGGCAGCCGCCGCGCGTGATCTGGGACTACGAGCACGCCTCGCCCCGGCAGGAAGCCGAGCTGGTCGACGTGAACGCCGACGGTCTCGCGGACTTCGTCGTCGCGTTCAAGGGAAACACCGGTAGCGCGGTCCTGCTGACGTATCTGAACACGGGGGCGGGCTGGCTGCGCGACAGCGCGTGGGACCTGCCGACGTTCCTGTGGAACTACGAGAACGGCAAGAACCGGCAGACCGCGCAGCTCACGGACGTGAACGGCGACGGCTATCCGGACCTGGTGCGCGCGCACGTCTCGGCCGATGGCGTGGATCGGCGCGACACGTGGCTGAACACCGGAAGCGGCTTCCCGGCCGAATCGCAGTCGGACCCCCGCTACACGCTTCCGGAAGAAGTCTGGAGCTACTCGGACGACGAGCCCAAGACCAAGGCGACGTTTGCCGACCTCGACGGCGACGGCGTGGCGGACTTCGCGAAGGCCTACCGGACCTCGTCGCCGAGCCTCGACAGCTACAGGGCCGCGTCGCCGCTCGGGGATCGCATCGTCGCGATCACGGACGGGCTCGGCGCGCAGATCGAGATCGAGTACGCGCCGCTCACCGACCCGACCGTGCACGAGATCGGCGTACGTGCGACGCACCCGGAGTGGAGCGTCGTCGATGCGCGGCCGGTCGTGCGCAGGTTCGGCGTCGGCACGAGCGCCGGGACCCTGCGCTGGACGGCGCTGCGTTACGGCGGTTTGCGCGCGGACCGCCGGCGGCGGACGGAGCTCGGCTTCGCGTGGCGCTCGAGCGAGGACGTGAGCAGCGGGCTCGTCACGACCGTCCAGTATCGACAGGACTGGCCGCTGCAGGGGCTGGTCGACGTCGCCGAACGAGCCGTGCGCTCCGGCGACACGGAGACGACGATCGAGCGCGCGCGACACACGTACGCCGTGACTCCCGGCGTCGCCGTCGGCATCTCGGTCGTCACCGAGGTGGAGACACGCGCAGAGAGCTTCGAGCTCGACGGTACTCCCATCGGCGACATGCGCACCACGCGCCTCTTCGACGCGTTCGGGAACGCCACCGAGGAGCTCTCGGAGCTCGGCGGCGGCTACGCGCGGCGGACGTCGACGGCCTGGCGCAACGACCCCGCGCGCTGGCTGATCGGACTGGCCGAGCGAGTGGAGGTGACCGGGAGCGCTCCTGGCTTCCCGGCGAAGACACGGGTCGTCGAACAGCTCCGCGATCCGACGACCGGACTGCTCGTACGGAGCGTCGCCGATCCGGATCTGGCCGAACACCGCGTGCAGACCGATCTCACGTACGACGCACACGGGAACCCGACCTCGCAGGTGATCACGGGACCGGACTTCGAGCCGCGGACCCGCGTCGTGGGCTTCGATCCCCGCGGCCGGTTTCCAGTCGTCGAGTTCGACTCGCTCGGCCATGCGCGCGTGCGCGTGATGGACCCGCGCACGGGCGTACCGCTCTCGCTGCGCGGGCCCGACATTTCGCTTCCGGCGGCAACGCTCTCGTACGATGCACTGGGCCGCGTGGCGTCGAGCACGCGGCCCGACGGTGTCACGACGACGACGACGCGGGAGGTCTGCGGTCCCGACTGTCCCGCGCTTGCGGCGATCTCGGTGCGCATGGAGACGCCCGGCCGGCCCGCGTCCACGAGCCATCTCGACCCTCTCGGGCGCGAGGTCCGCGCAGAGTCCACGGGCTTCGACGGCCGCCCGGTCCGCGTCGACACCGCCTACGATCCGCGCGGAAACGTCGGGTCACGCACGCGGCCCTACTACGCGGACGAGGGCTCACACGTCACGGTGTACGAGTACGACGCGCTCGGCCGCCCGGTCCGGGCGACGGCGCCGGACGGCTCCGAGACCCGCTGGATGCGCGAGGGGCGCAGCGTCACGGTCGTCGATCCGCTCGGCCACGCGCACACGGAGACGCGCAACGCGAGGGGAGACCTCGTCGAGACCATCGACGCGCTCGGCGCCCGCACGAGCTTCGTCTCCGATGCACTCGGGAAGCTCGTGCTCGTCCGCGATCCGAGCGGCAACGAGACGCGCTTCGCCTATGACGCGGCGGGCCGTCAGGTCTCGCGCGACGATCCGGACCTCGGCATCTGGAGCTTCGCGTACGACGCGCTCGGCCAGCTCAAGGCCCAGCTCGATGCGCGGGGCACGATCACGCACTTCACCTACGACGGGCTCGGTCGCCCGCTCGCGCGCGAAGGCGACGGGCCGGCCGTTCGCTGGACCTGGGACACGGCCGAGCACGGCGTCGGCCAGCTCGCGCGCGTCGAGACGGCGGGGGAGGGCTTCGTGCGCGAGCACGCCTACGACGCCTTCGGGCGCCCGATCGCGACGGCCACGACCGCGGGAGTCACGAGCTTCAGCATGCAGACGAGCTACGACTCCGCCGGGCGAGAGGCGACCCTGCGCTATCCGACGGGGTTCACCTTGCGCTACGGCTACACCGCGTCGGGTCACCTGGAGACGGTCGGCAGCGCCAGCGGCAGCACGATCTACTGGCGCGCGGAGGCGGTCTCCGCCGAAGGCAGCGTCGAGCGCGAGCGCCTGGGAAACGGCCTCGTCACCGATCGGATCAGCGATCCGGAGACCGGACGACTCACGGAGATCCTGACCGGAACGGCGGGCTCGGCGTCGATCCAATCGCTCCAGTACGCGTGGAGCCCGGTCGGAAACCTCGCGTCGCGCACGGATCGGAACGCCGCTCGAACGGAGGGCTTCCTCTACGACGCGCTGGATCGGCTGGTGCGGGCGTCGCAGACGGGGGTCGGGTCGACGACGTTCGCGTACGACGCGCTCGGCAATCTCGCCTACAAGACGGGGGTCGGCGCGTACGCGTATCCGCCCGCTGGCGAGCCGCGGCCGCACGCGGTCACAAGCGCGGGCCACGATCCGCGCTCCTTCGAGTACGACGCGAACGGCAACCTGCTCGCGGACAGCCAGGGACAGGCGTTGGTCTGGTCGCCGCGGAACCAGCCGATCGCGATCGCGACCTCGGGTGCGGACGGCGGCTGGGAGTTCTTCGGCTACACGCCCGACGGGGAGCTGCTGACGCGCCTCGACGTCGGCGCCAGCGGCACGAATCGCGCCTCGTACGTTCTCCAGCTCGGGAACTTGTTCGAGCAGGTGACCGATCTGATCAGTCACCGCGTCGAGCGCCGCCACATGATCTACGCCGCGGGCGCGCTCGTCGCAGTGCACGTCGCGGGCACGGGCGGCGGGACGCGTTACGTCCACCGCGACCATCTCGGCTCGGTCGACGCGGTGACGAACGCGGCGGCCACGGTCGTGGAGCGCATCGCGTACGACGTTCATGGGGCCAGCGCGTCGATACCGACGGCTGCAGCGCGCGGCTTCACCGGAGCCGTCACGCTCGAGCGCTCGCGTCTCGTGCACATGCAGGGGCGGGTGTACGACCCGCGCCTCGGGCGCTTTCTGTCGCCCGATCCGTTGGTCGCGACGCCGAACGACCTGCAGTCACTGAACCGCTATGCGTACGTGCGGAACAACCCGCTCTCGCTCGTCGATCCGACGGGCTACTTCGCAGTGCCGGCAGAGTCGAGCGGAACGTCGGGGTTCGGTGCGGTCCAGGGGCAGGTCGCGAGCGGCTTCACATCGGCGTGGGGCGCCGTCAGCAGCGGTGTTTCCGCGGCCGGGTCGTTCCTGTCCTCCGCCTGGGGAGGCGTCCGTTTTGGCGCAACGGCCGCCTGGAATGGCCTCTCCTGGGCCGGCTCGCAGCTCGCAAACGGCGGACGCTGGGCCGGAGCGGGCGCGCTCGCCGGCGCGGGTCTTGCGTGGAGCGCGTATCGGAGCGCGTTGCCCGCATCGATTCCGGGAGGGGTTCTGCCGGACCAGAGGGTGCCCGGCGGGATCTTGCAAAGCATCTACCAGGGCGTCTGGCAGTTCGCCTTTCAGGAGCTCGAGATCTACGACGCGCTCCCTCAACCGAACGGCGCCGATCCGAAGTTGATCAAGCGCACGGCGCCGATCAAGGGCGGCAACCTCTACGTGAACGGACAGCTCAACGACCCACGCGAGGCATCGAGGAAGGGTGCCAACGAGTTCGGCGATCAGCCTTTCATCATGCTCTACAACCGCGAGGGGAATCTCGTATCGGACACCGTGGAGTCGGCGCTCATGAAGTTCGCACCGTCGCGAGCGGGTCGTCAGCTCGCCGTGATCATGGATGGACTCACCGAGTCCACGCGCGTCGTCGGGCACAGTCAGGGAGCACTCACGGCATTCTGGGGACTTCGAACCTCTGGTGGGGGTCTCTCGCACGTCGCGGTGGACTTCTTCGGCCCAGCGACGTCGTCATGGGCGTATCACTTCGCACTGTGGACCTCCGGTGCGCATCAGGGCCCGCACGGCTACCTGGGACGAGTGAACGATCCCGTGTCCACCTACATGGGCGGGAACTTCACGGGAGGTTGGCTCGCACCTCTGCTCTTCCCCATGCGTCTCGTGGCATCGGCGCCGTTCATCCCTTTGCTGGCATCCTCCACCTACAGCCCCCACAGCGACTATCCATGACACGGGCGGTCAGCGCGCTGGCGATCGCACTACTCCTTGCCTGCCAGACGCAGAGCTTTCCGGCAGGAAGAGTGACCGGCATCCTCGTCACGCCGGATGGGGAGCCGATCGAGAACGCGTTCGTCGAGCTTCATCTGTCCGTTCCCGTTGGAGTCGACGGGGGCGAGCTCGAGGAGCTCGGCAGCGCCCGAAGCCGCCCCGATGGAACATACGAGATCGCGTTCCCCGAGACCCGAGTGCTCGTGAACTACGGTGGGGAAGCCTTCTACGGAATGGGGTTCGTCCATCCGGAAAAGGAGCCGATCGCAACCTGGTTCGACGAGGTCCCAACGAGGCCCATCCGCTTCTCGCTCGATCCTCGTGCCCCGGGCCGCGACCCGATCAAGGACGACTGCGACTGGCTCTGCATGTCCCGTCTGTGGCACCAATGCAAAGCCATCTCCCTCGAGTACTTCGGTTCCGAGGGCGTCTGCGACTTCCTCTACTGATTGGTACAGTGTCGAGGATGACCGGGAACGAGATTCGCAAGGCCTTCCTCGACTACTTCGCGGAGCGGGGGCACACGATCGTGCCGTCGGGGTCGCTGGTGCCGCAGGGCGACGCGACCCTGATGTTCGCGAATGCGGGGATGGTGCCGTTCAAGCGCGTGTTCACCGGCGAGGAGCGGCGCAGCTATTCGCGCGCGGCGAGCTCGCAGAAGTGCATGCGCGTCTCCGGCAAGCACAATAATCTCGAGGAGGTCGCGCGCTCGCCGAGCCACCAGACGTTCTTCGAGATGCTCGGGAACTTCTCCTTCGGCGACTACTTCAAGAAGGTGGCGATCGACTTCGCGTGG
>Ga0184615_10000442_pt1 | contig 23188 bp, 23 predicted proteins | sample PLM4_65_coex_FD_133134 | JGI IMG/M metagenome (GOLD analysis project Ga0184615, IMG submission 133134) | Groundwater sediment microbial communities from an aquifer in East River, Colorado, USA - PLM4_65_coex | ecosystem: Environmental > Terrestrial > Soil > Riparian zone | place: USA: East...
CGCTGCCATTGAGTGTGGGGTTCTCACCCGGCAGCGAGATCGGAAAAGCGTTGCGTAGGGCGAGGGTGTACGGAACAGTGTAGAAGTCGGTGGGCGCGGGCGCATGGACATACGAATCGGGGAAGCTCCCGTGAAGAAGGAAGGATTCGCCGTCGCGCGTCGGGTAGATGCCCGTCACGTTGCGCGCGGGATCGTAGGCGGGAATTCCCGCGGGGTTCTCCGCGCGCTGGAACGCGAAGCCGAGCAGCGACGCCGCAGCGCCGACGACGTCCACGCGCACGCGCTGCCGGCGTCCACCGCGCTGCTCCCAGATCCCCGCCGCTTCGAGCCCGCACGCCGCGAGCGCGGCGGCCGCGGCTTCACCGACACGAAAACGCGTAGGCAGCACCGGATCCGCTCCGATGATCTCGACCTGATCCGGGCCGGGAGCGGGAAGGCCGAGCGACGTGCGCAGCGCGGCGAGCGTCACGGCGTCGACCCTCTCGAATCCGCGAAGCGCGTTCCGGTAGAATGCGCCCGTCCCCCTCGAACCAGGAGAGCCGCACGATGCGCTTCGGAATTTTCTATGAGCACCAGCTTCCGCGTCCGTGGCAGGAGAACGACGAGTACCAGCTCATGCAGGACGCGCTCACGCAGATCGAGCTCGCCGACCGGCTGGGCATCGAGTACGTCTGGGAGGTCGAGCATCACTTCCTGGAAGAGTACTCGCATTCGAGCGCGCCCGAGGTGTTTCTCGCCGCGGTCAGCCAGCGCACGCGCAACATCCGGCTCGGTCACGGGATCATCCAGACCTCGCCGCTCTACAACCACCCCGCGCGCACCGCGGAGCGCGTCGCGACGCTCGATTTGATCTCGGGCGGGCGCGTCGAGTTCGGCTCGGGCGAGTCGGCAACGACCGGCGAGATGGGCGGCTTCAACGTCGATCCCGCGCTGAAGCGCGAGCAGTGGCGCGAGGGGCTCGAGGTGGCGGTGCGCTGCCTGACCGAGACGCCGTTCACGGGCGTGGACGGGCGCTACGTGAAGATGCCGCCGCGAAACGTCGTGCCCAAGCCGCGCCAGCGCCCGCATCCGCCGCTCTGGGTCGCGGCGTCGCGGCGCGACACGATCATGCTGGCCGCGGAGCTCGGCCTGGGCGCGCTCACGTTCGCGTTCATCGATCCCGAGGAAGCGCGCGGCTGGACGCAGGCGCACGAGCGCAGGCTCGAGCGCTGCACGCCGATCGGAGAGCTCGTGAACACGGACGTCGCCTGCGTCACGCCGATGATGGTCCACCACGACGAGCGCGAGGCGATCCGGCGCGGGCTGGAAGGCGGCAACTTCTTCGGCTACTCGCTCGCGTTCTTCGCGGCGTTCGGCGATCACGTGCCGGGCAAGACGAATCTCTGGGACGACTTCCAGAAGCGCCGCCGCGAGCGCGGCTTCGACTCCGAAGCGGCGATCGAAGAGCGCAAGGACCTGGGCGCGAAGGTGGCGGCCGGCGAGACGACGGCGCTGCGCGGCGCGGTCGGCACGCCCGAGCAGCTGCGCGGCTACCTGCGCCGGTTCGAAGAGGCGGGCATCGATCAGCTGATCTTCGTGATGCAGGCCGGCCGCAATCGCCACGAACACATTTGTGAGTCGATCGAGCTGTTCGGCCGCGAGATCCTGCCCGAGTTCAAGGATCGCGACGAGAAGCAGCGCGCCGAGAAGGCCGCGCGGCTAGCGCCGCTCATCGACGCGGCGCTCGCGCGCAAGCAGCGCAACGTGCCCGCCATGCCCGCCGGCTACCACGTGCCCGCGGTCGCGAAGGAGCTCTTCAAGGCGGCCGGCGGCGACGCGCTGCTCGAGCAGATCGCAACGGAGTCCGCGCTCGGCGGCGGCGCGATCCAGGAGCGCATGCCGCGGGAGCTACCGCCGACGGAGTGAGTCGCGTTCCCATGCGCGCGCCCCGCTATCTCGTGCCGATGATCGTCGCGTGCGCGCTGTTCATGGAGAACATGGACGCGACGGTGATCGCCACCGCGCTGCCGACGATCGCGAAAAGCTTCGGCGAGAGCCCCTTGCGGCTGAACCTCGCCATCACCGCCTATCTGCTGAGCTTGGGCATCTTCATTCCGCTCTCGGGCTGGCTCGCGGACCGGCTCGGCGCGCGCAGCGTCTTCAGCTCGGCGATCGTCGTGTTCACGCTCGGCTCGATTGCCTGCTCCGCCGTGCAGTCGCTGCCCGAGCTCGTGCTCGCGCGCATCCTCCAGGGGATGGGCGGCGCGATGATGGTTCCTGTCGGCCGACTCGTCGTCCTGCGCACGATCCCGAAGGCCGAGCTCGTCTCAGCAATGGCGTACCTCACCGTACCGGCGCTGATCGGCCCCGTGATCGGACCGCCCCTCGGCGGCTTCATCGTGACCTACACGTCGTGGCGTTGGATCTTCGCGATCAACATCCCGATCGGGGTGCTGGGGCTCGCACTCTCGCTCCGGTTCATCCCGAACGTGCGCGAGACGCGCGACGGGCCGCTCGACCTCGGCGGATTCGCGATCATAAGCCTCGGCCTCGCGGCCACGATGTTCGGCTTCGAGAACATCGGCCGCGGCGTGATGCCCCGCTTTGCCATCGCGGCGCTGATCGGCGCGGGTCTGCTGCTGCTCGCGCTCTACGCCCGGCGCGCGCGTTCCGTCCAGACGCCGATCCTCGACCTCTCGCTGCTGCGCGTGCGCACCTTCGGCGCATCGGTGATCGGCGGGTTCATCTTCCGCATGGGCATCGGCGCCCTGCCTTTCCTCACGCCGCTGATGCTGCAGCTCGGCTTCGGCCTCTCGCCGTTCGCATCCGGCATGATCACCTTCGCCGGCGCCGCGGGCGCGCTGCTGATGAAGCTCACCGCTGCGCCCATCCTGCGGACTTTCGGTTTCCGCCGGGTGCTGCTCGCAAACACAGTCCTGTGTGCCGGGTTCATGGCGTCCTACGGCTTCTTCGCACCGACGACCCCTCATCTGGTGATCATCGCGACGCTGCTGGTCGGCGGCTTCTTCCGCTCGCTGCAGTTCACGAGCTTGAACACGCTCGCCTACGCCGAGATCGCGGAGCGGGCGATGAGCCACGCGACCACGCTCTCGGCGGTCGCGCAGCAGCTCTCGCTCACCTTCGGGGTCGGGCTCGGGGCGCTGCTTCTGCACTGGACGCTTGCCTGGAGCGGCGGGACGACGCTCGGCGCCGACGACTTCGCTCTCACCTACTTCGCGATCGCGGCGATCAGCCTGGCGTCGCTCTTCTTCTTCATTCCTCTGCCGCGCGACGCGGGAGCCGAGATGAGCGGCCGCTCGGAACACCCCGAGGCGATCACGAAGACCGCCCACGCGGCGGAGTGACCCGCCGCCGGCGTGAGTCGGCCGGGGTCACGGCCATGCGCCGACCGCCGCCTCCGCGGCGGCGTTGGTCGGTCGCGCGACCAGACCGGACTGGCTGATCGTCACCTGATAGCGCGCGCCGTCGGCCATGGGCAGGTAGGTCGCGCTGCCGTAGACCGCGTCGACGAAGGGCAGCCAGCGCGGGTACGCGCGCGCGAGCAGCCAGAGATCGAGCGGCGGTCCCGCGCCGAGTGCGTAGACCGTGCGCGGCTCTGCGCGTTCCTGCTCGATCTCGCGATAGCGACCGCCGAGGCGCTCCAGGCGGTAGCGCGCGTCGAGGCCGAGCAGGTTCGCAACGCCGCGCCACTTGAGTACGCGCGCATCGAGCTGCCATTCGTCGCCGTTCAAGTCGAAAGTCTGTACGTCGCCCGTGGGCGCATGCACCAGCGTCGCGCTGAAGCGCTGGGGTCCCAATGCGGCGAAGGCGAGCTGCGCGACCGGCTCCTCGTGCGTGAGCCGCGCGTAGGTGTGCAGCGTCGCCGAGAAGACGAAGAAGAGCGCGGAGCTTGCGACGAGCAGGAGCCCGAGAAGTGCGGATCGGCCGGCGGCGAAGAAGCGCGCGCGGAAGAGCCGCCGCAGGGCGACGCCGAGCGCGATCAGACCGATCGCCGCGAGCGCGATCGCGAATGCGTCGGCGTTGATCTCGGGCATCGCGCTATGGCTCTCCTGCGGCTCTCGCTTCGCGAACGGCGCGGAAGGGCTCGACGAGCTGTGGCAGGTAGCCCGGCGGCACGCGCTCGCCGCTCGCCAGACCGTACGCTTTCGGCCAACGGCCCTTCGGCAGGTGGAAGGTACCGAAGAGCCAGTCGAGCAGCTGCAGGTGCACTGCGAAGTTCACGTCGACGCCCTCGGCGTCGGCCGCGTGGTGCCAGTGGTGGAACTGCGGCGTCGCCAGAATCCCGCGCAGCTTTGTGAACTCGAAGCGCAGGTTCGCGTGGATGAAGGTCGCCTGGATCGACACGAACGCGACGTACGCGAAAAGCGGCGCCTCGGCGAAGCCGAGCACGTAGATCGGCACATAGGAGAGGCCCCGCGTGACGGCGACGTCGACCAGGTGCAGGCGCGAGCCCGCCAGCCAGTCCATCGCGTCGGCCGAGTGATGGATGCGGTGGAAGCGCCAGAGCCACGGCACGCGGTGGAACGCGCGGTGTACCCAGTACTGTGTCAGGTCCGCGACGAAGAGCAGCGCGGCGAACTGCAGCACGAACGGCTGCGCCGCGACCCAGGCCTGCACGCCCGGGTGCGAGGCCCAGCTGAAGAACACCATCGCGGGTTTCAGCGTGAGCAGCGTCGTGACCTGAACGAGCAGCGTGCTCACGAAGAAGTACGACAGGTCGGTCCGCCAGGCGCGGCGGAAGATCGGCTGGTCCGGCAGGCGCGCGAAGAGCCGCTCGAGCGGGATGAAGACCGCCGAGTAGGCGATCAGATTCAGCAGGAACCAGTCGAGCCCCAGGAACGGACCGTCGCGAAGCTCGCCATCGAGCGGCACGCGCGAGCCGCCGAGCAGCGCCGCGACGAGCACGAGCGAAATCCCGCTCGCGCCCAGGCGCTTGCTGCGCCGCAGGACGACGCTCAGCACGCCGAGCAGGAACGCGCCCACCAGCACCAGGTGCAAGAGCGCGCGGATGTACGGCACCGGGTACAGCCCGCGCAGCTCGGGCATGGTCAGCAGATCGGGGAAGTGGAAGCAGAGCACGGCGCCGAGCCCGATCACCCCGAGAAGTGTCGAGAGCACGCCGCTGGTCCAGCCCGAGCCGAAGCGCGTCGGTTCCGTCATTCCGCAGAGTCATCGGCAGATTCGCGCTCATCCCTGCGAGGCTCGGCGCCGGTGACGCGGCGGATCACGCGCTCGAGCGCCGGAAAGAAGCCGACCGCCTCGAGCGTCCGATTGCACCAGCCGGTGGCGATGCAGTAGTTCACCACGTACGGGGACGCGTGGTGCCTTTCGTGCTCCGTGCGGCTCAGGATCACGCCGCCGCGTTGCAGCCACGCGACCAGCCGGGGCGGCTCGGGCCGGTGCGCCCATTGGTGGACCTGATTCGTCGGGAGGATCGTCGCGGTGAACCCGACCACGAAGCCGGTCGCGAGCTGGCCGAGCTCGCCGGAGGTCGGCAGGAGCAACGCCCCCAGAAGCACCGGTACGGTGATCATGGCGACATCTCCGTTGCAGTCGATGAAGTCGCGGCGCAGGAAATCGCGCGGATTCACGTGGTGGATGCGAAACGGGTGCAGGAAGCGGCGGCCGAGCACGGGCAGCGATTCGCTGCCCCAGGTGTCGGCGCTCCAATGCACGACGCCGGAGATGAAATCGGCGAGGATCGCGCCGGCCACGACCGCGACGAGGACCCGCCACGAGAACGAGGCCGGATCGGCCGCGAAGCGCAGCACGTGCAGCGCGAGAAGGCTCGCCGCGACCGCGATGGACAGCACCTCGATCACTCGCGTGATCGGGCCCCTCAGATCGTACATTGGTAGTGACTCGCGCTCCATCGGCCCCCCATGCGCGACTCGATCGAGACTACCGAACTCCGGGTGAATCTCCGCGCGCACCCGCGAGCACGGCCGCGTCGAGGTCGCTCGTCTGGAACCAGTGCAGCACGCCGTTCCCGTGCGGCTTCACGTCCGCGCGACCCAGGTGCGGGTGCTCGTCGTCCTCGACGTCCCAGGCGTGAAGCTGCAGGATCAGCTCGCCCTCGAAGCGCGGCTGCTCATACTCGGGGCCCCCGTGTCCGCTCTTGCAGCCGAGCAATTTCTGATACCAGCGGCTGCTCGCCGCGACGTCGCGAACCGCGATCAAGGGCTGTGGCCGCATCCGCTTCCCCTTCCTAGCGGGTCCAGAGTGGAGCCGCGCTGGCCTGCCACGCGTCGAGCGACTCGATGCGCGCGAGCCAGGTCGCGAGATTCGGCCACGCGCTCGACGGGAACTTCGCGTGGTGGAAATACGTCGTCATGCCTGCGACCGAGAAGTCCGCGATCGTGAGCTCGCGACCGGTCAGGAACGCGCGATCCGCGAGCTGCGCATCGAGCAACGCGAGCAGCGGTTTGAGCTGCGCGTTCTGCCAATCGGGCGGGCTCGCCGGCGCGGGTACGGTGTCAGGCAGCAGGCGATGGCCGACGCACGGCGCGAGCAGCGCCGAGAGCGCCGGCTGCCAGTGCGACGACTCCCAGAACAGCCAGCGCAGGATGTCGGCGCGCGCCTTCGGCTCGAGCGAGGAGAGCCGGAAGCTCCCGTAGGTCTCCGCGATGTAGCAGAGAATCGCGTTCGATTCCCAGAGCGTGAACGCGCCATCGACCAGCGCGGGAACCTTGCCGAGCGGGTTGATCGCCAGGAACGCCGGCGCGCGTCCCTCTCCCCGATACACGTTCACCAGCCGAATCTCTGGCGCGAGCCCGAGCTGGTGAATCAGCGCGAGCGGCTTCCGGCCGTTCGCCGAGAGCGGAGTCGTGTAGAGCGTGAACACGGCTCGCGCAGCCTACCATCCGCGCTGCGTGCCGGTCGCTCACTTCTGCGCGTCGCGAATCGCCTCCTCGGTCGGGCCGAGCAGGCTCGCCGCGCGCGGGTAGCCGATGTACTGCACGAGCTGGATCAGCGTCTCGCGAGCTTGCTCCGGCGTGAGCTCGCCGTTCTTCAGCGCGGCACGCAGCTGGATCTTCCAGGTGTTGGCTTCACCGAGCGCGGCGATCACGCCCATGATCAAGAGGCGCCGTTCCCGGATCGACAGCGCGGGGCGCGTCCAAACCTCGGCAAAGAGCTGCTCGAGCATCAAGTCGGCGAAGGCGTTCGCGCCCTCGGGCGGGACGACGACGTCGCCCGCGTACACCTTCGCGATCGTTTCGGCGCCGAGCTTGCGGCGCGCGGGATCTGCCATGAACGGACCTCCTTCGGCTGCAGCGCAATCTATCCGACAATACATTTCGCCTGCTAGGTAAATCGTGGTAGCGTGCGCGGGTGTCGCTTCGGGCGGGTTTCATCGGCCTCGGGAATCAGGGCAAGCCGATCGCGGCGAACCTGGTGTCCGCAGGCTTCGAAGCGACGGTCTACGATCTCGCGCCGGGTCCGCTGGCCGAGCTCGTGGCCGCAGGCGCGAAGGCTGCAGCCTCGCCGCGCGAGGTCGCCGAACGCGCCGACGTGATCGGCATCTGCGTCCCCGCCGACGAGCACGTGCGCGCGGTGGTCCTGGGCGAGCACGGCGTGCTCGCCGGCGCTTCGCGCGGCGCGGTGATCGCGATCCACTCGACGATCCTGCCCGAGACCGCGCTCGCGCTCGAGCGCGTGGCAACGCCGCTCGGTGTCGCGGTGCTCGACGCCTGCGTCACGGGCGGAGCGGCGCGCGCGAAACAGAAGCAGCTGACCTACCTCGTCGGCGGCGACGCGGCGGCACTCGAACAGGCGCGCCCGTACCTGGAAGTCTCGGCGGTGAAGATCATCCACGCGGGCGCACTCGGGAACGGCGCTCGACTGAAGCTCTGCCTGAACCTGATCACCTACATCCAGTGGGCCGCGGCGTACGAATCGTTCGCGCTCGCGCGCGCGACCGGGCTGCCCCAGGAGCTGCTCGAGGAAGCCGGCCAGGCGAACGGTCAGCTCACGCCGCTCATGCTCTCGTTCCTGGCGCTGCACAAGGCGCCCGAGGCCGCGCGCGAGAGCGACGGCATGCAGTCGCTCCTGCGCGGCTACCTGAACGTGGCGGAGAAGGATCTCGCCTGGGCGCTCGAGCTCGCGCGCGGCGCGGGCGTGTCGCTGCCGGTGGGCGGCCTGGTCTCGCAGCTCATGGCGCGGATCTACGGCGTGCGCGACGAGGGCCGGCGATGAGCACGCGCGCGCCCGTCGCCGCGCGCAAGCCGCGCCGCCGCACGCACGCCGAGCGCACCCGCGAGACGCGCGCGCGCATCATGAGCGCGGTCGTCGAGAGCATCGCCGAGCTCGGCTTCCAGCGCAGCACGGCCGCGGAGATCGCGCGCCGCGCGGGCATCACCTGGGGCGCGGTGCAGCACCACTTCGGCGGCAAGGACGGGATCCTCGTCGCCGTTCTCGAGGATTCGTTCGCGCGCTTTGCGGAGCGCCTGATCGAGATCGACGTCGACGGTGTTCCGCTCGAGCGGCGCGTCGCGCTCTTCGTCGAGGGCGCGTGGGCGCACTTCGCGAGCCCGCACTTCCGCTCCACCTTCGAGATCCTGCAGCACTACGCCGCGGATTCGGCGAGCGACTGGCAGACGGCGATGCTCGCGTCGTGGAACCGGATCTGGTCGCGCATCTTCGACGACGCTCACCTCTCGCGCACGCAGCGCGCGACGCTTCAGCATTACACGATCTCGTTCCTCGTCGGGCGCGCGTCGCTCTTGCGCTTCAAGGCGACGCCCGCGCGCGTGCTCGACGCCGAGCTCGCGCTGCTCGAGGAGACGCTCGTGCGCGAGCTCGGGCCGGAGCGGACGACGCGATGAGCGCGTCCGAGGCGACGCGCCTTCACGACTACGCGGGCGCTTTCGAGCCCGACTTCGCCTTCGAGCGGCTCTCGCACGAGCTGCTCGCGCGCTTCGGCCGCGAGCTGATGCTCTTCGCGCACTTTCACGACCGCGGGCTGATGCCCCTGCTCGGCGCGCGCTTCGGCCGCGAAGTGATGACCGAGATCGCCTGCGACGAGTGGATGGGCGCGAGCCCGATCTACAACCGTCGCGTGCGCGAGCTGCTCGGCGTTCCCGGTGCTGGTGTCTCGGCGATCCTGAAATCACTCCAGCTCGATGTCGGCTTCGCGCATCGCTACATGGACGTTCGCTACGAGCTCGCCGACGAGGCACTCGGCTGGTTCTGGCTGCCCTTCTGCGGCGCATATCAGGACGTGCACAAGATCTCGCGCGGGGACGAGGCGGCGATCATCCAGCTCTGCCACCACATGGAGGACCCGACCTTCGACGCGACTGCGATGGCGGTGAACCCGCGCGCGCGCGTCCGTCCCGAGCACCGGCCGCCGCTGGCGCCCGATCACGCCGGACCGACCTGCCGCTGGCGCGTGTTCCTCGACGACGACGCGCCGGCTGAGCTCGCGAAGCTCGCGGTTCGCGACGAGGTCGCCGCCAGCCGCGCCGCGGGTTTCCGCTTCGCGCCGCTTCCGCCCGACCTCGGCCCGGGCATGCGCGACTACGCGGGCCCGCTCGTGCCGCGCCTCGAGCTCGAAGCGCTCGCGCACCCCGTGCTCGCGCGCCAGTGCCGGGAGTTCACCCTCGACGTGCACCTGCTCATGCGCGCGGCGTTCGCCGCGATCCGCGCGCGCTGGGGCGGCGTCGTCGCGCGCGAGCTCGCGCGCGAGCAGTGGGCCGCGGTCGCGCCCGTCTACGGCAAGCGCATCCGCGCCGCGCTCGGCATCGACGGCGACGACATGACGGCGATCCTGAAGACGCTGCAGGTCGATCCCGCGTTCCCGCACGAATACGTGCGCCACGGCGCCGCGCTCGAATCGAGCGAGCGCGGGGTGTTCTGGATCGAGGACTGCGAGGCGCTCGCGGACGGCGAGCCCGACGCCTGGCTCGCGCTGCTCCTGGATGCCGAGCGCCCGGGCTTCGATGCGGTCGTGGCGGCGGTGAATCCGCGCGCGCGCTGTGTGCCGATCGACACCGGATCGGTTCACGCTCCCGGCCGCAAGGTTCGGCTCGCCTGGCGGATCGAGATCGATCGCAAAGCGGAGCCGCGCGCCGAGGCGCCGATGGCCAACGCCGTGCGCGTCAGCAACGTCTCGCGCTTCGACCTGCTGCCCCGGGCCGAGGACTGACGCGATGGAGCTCGAGTACAACCCCTTCGCCTACGCGATCCACGAGGACCCCTACCCCGTCTACGCGCGTCTGCGCGAAGAGGCGCCCGTCTACCAGCATCCATCGCTCGACTTCTACGCGTACTCGCGCCACGCCGATGTGCTGTCGGCGATCCGCGACGCCGACACCTACACCAACACGCGCGGCGTCTCGGTCGAGCCGTCGGCGTCGAGCGCCGCGGCGCAGTTCGCGATGTCGTTCCTGGGCATGGACCCGCCGCGCCACACGAAGATGCGCGCGCTCGTCTCGCGCGGCTTCACGCCGCGGCGCGTCGCGGAGCTCGAGCCGCGCATCCGCGAGCTCGCGGTCGGCTACCTGGAGCGCATGCGCGAGCGCCCGCACTGCGAGTTCATCGCCGACCTCGCCGGCGTCCTGCCGATGGACGTGATCAGCGAGCTGCTCGGTGTTCCCGCGCCGGACCGCGCCGAGCTGCGCATGCAGGCCGACCTGCTCGTCCACCGCGAGGAGGGCGTCTTCGACGTGCCACCAGCGGCGGGCGTCGCCTTCGGCAAGATCTGGAGCTACTTCGGCGAGCGCATCGCTTCGCTGCGGCGCGCGCCGCGGAGCGATCTGATCAGCGCGCTGCTCGCGGCCGAGATCGACGGCGAACGCCTGACGCCCGTCGAGATCCAGTCCTTCTGCAACCTGATGATCGTGGCCGGAAACGAGACGACGACCAAGCTGCTCGCGAACGCGCTGTACTGGCTGTGGCGCAATCCGGACCAGCGCAAGCTCGTCGCCGAAGAGCCGGCGATGATCCCGCGCTGGATCGAGGAGACGCTGCGCTACGACAACTCCACCCAGGCGATCGGACGCGTCACGAATCGCGCAGTGACGCTGCACGGGCGCGAGATCCCGGCCGGGAAGCGCGTGTTGCTCCTGGTCGGCTCCGCGAATCGCGACGAGCGCGTCTTTCCGCACGCCGATGCCTACGACATTCGCCGCGACACGACCGCGAGTCTCTCGTTCGGCCAGGGTGCTCACTTCTGTCTCGGCGCCTCGCTCGCGCGGCTCGAAGGCCGCGTGGTGCTCGACGAGTTCTGGCGGCGCTTCTCCGGCTACGAAGTCGATCCGTCGGGAAGCGCGCGCGTGCACTCGGTCTCGGTGCGCGGCTTCGCGGCGCTGCCGCTGGAGCTGCAGCGTGGCTGACCTGTCTGCGCGCAGCGCGATCATCACCGGGGCCTCGTCGGGCATCGGCGCCGACACGGCGGTCGAGCTCGGGCGGCTCGGCTACCGACTCGCGCTCGGCGCGCGCCGCACGGCGCGGCTCGAAGCGGTGGCGAAGCGCGTCGAGCAGGCGGGCGGGTGGGCGTTCACGCACGCGCTCGACGTGCGCGACGCGGCCTCGGTCGACGCGTTCTGCTCTGCGAGCGAGCAGGCGCTCGGCCCGATTGAACTTTTGATCAACAACGCCGGCGAGAATCGCGCCGGCCTGATCCACGAGGCGACGCCGGAAGAGCTGCGCTCCGACGTCGAGATCAACCTGCTCGGCGCGATCTTCATGACCCGGCGCGTGCTGCCGGCGATGCTCGCGCGCGGTCGCGGCGACATCGTCTTCATCGGCTCCGACAGCGCGGTGCACCCGCGCCCGTACCAGGGCGCCTACGCCGCGGCGAAGCTCGGCCTCGAGGCGTTCGCGCGCGTGCTCGAGATGGAGACCGAGGGCACAGGGCTGCGCTCGATCCTGGTGCGCGTCGGCCCGACGGGCAGCGAGTTCGGCAACCAGATGCCGAAGGCGCAGATCCCGAAGATCCTCGAGTCGTGGAAGTACTGGGGCGTCTTGCGGCACCTGCACTGGATGCCCGGCACGAGCGTCGCGCGCGCGATCGCGCGCGTGGTCGAAATTCCCAGCGAAGAGTCGTATCCGACGGTCCTCGAAATCCAGCCCGGTGGCCGGGCGAAGGAGCAGCGTTCATGAAGTACGACGGAATCTCGGGCAAGGTCGCCATCGTGACCGGCGCCGGTGGCGGCATCGGCGAGGCCTACGCGCGCGCGCTCGCGGAGCAAGGCGCGCGCGTCGCGATCGCCGAGATCGACAAGGACAACGGCGAAGCCGTCGCCGCGTCGATCCGCAGCGGCGGGGGCGACGCGCTCTACGTCGAGGTCGACGTCGGCTCGCCGGAATCGACGCTGGCCATGGCCGAGCGCGTGATCGCCGCCTACGGCGGCATCGACTTCCTGGTGAACAACGCCGCGATCTTCGGCGGCATGAAGATGTCGGGTCTGCTCGGCGCCGACTGGGACTACTACCTGAAGTTCATGAACGTGAACATGAACGGCGCACTTCTGTGTACGCGCGCCTGCTACCGCTCGATGCGCGAGCGCGGCGGCGGCGCGATCGTGAACCAGTCGTCGACCGCGAGCTGGATGGGCGCGAGCTTCTACGGCCTCGCGAAGCTCGGCATGAACGGGCTCACGTTCGCGCTCGCGCGCGAGCTCGGCTCGATGAAGATCCGCGTGAACGCGATCGCGCCCGGGCCGACCGACACCGACGCGCTCGCCAAGCAGGTGCCCGAGGCGTTCCGGAAGCAGATGGTCGCGCAGCTTCCGCTCGCGCGGCTCGGCACGCCGCAGGACATGGCGAACGCGTGTCTGTTCCTCTTGTCGGACGCGGCTTCGTGGGTGACCGGACAGATCTTCGCCGTCGACGGCGGACAGATCGTTCGCGCGTAGGCGAAGCATGGCGCTGCCCGAGCTCGCACCCGAGACGCGGAACCTGATCGACGGCCAGCTCGTGGGCTCCTCGAGCGGCGCGACGTTCCCCAACGTGAACCCGGCCACCGAGGCGGTGATCGGCGTCTGCGCCGACGCCACGCGCGAGGACATGCTGCGCGCGGTCGCCGCTTCGCGGCGCGCCTTCGACGAGACGGACTGGTCGACGAATCCCGAGCTGCGCGCACGCTGCCTGCGCCAGCTCCACGCGGCGCTGCGCCAGGAGAAAGAGCAGCTCCGCGCGATCGTCGTGGCCGAGGCGGGCGCGCCGGTGACGCTGACGCCGTTCATGCAGATCGACGACCCGATCGAGATGGTCGCGTACTGGGCCGATCTCGCGGCGCGCTACCCGTACGAGCAGCGGCTCGCCGACGTGCCGTATCTCGGCCGGCCTCAGGGTCGCATCCTGCGCCGCGAAGCCGGGGGCGTGGCGGGGCTGATCACGCCCTGGAACGTGCCCTTGTATCTCAACCTCGCGAAGCTCGGCCCCGCGCTCGCGTCCGGCTGCACGGCGGTGCTGAAGCCCGCGCCCGACACGCCCTGGTCGGCCACGCATCTCGGGCGGCTGATCGCCGAGAAGACGGATGTACCCGCGGGCGTCGTGAACATCGTCGCGACTTCGGATCACTCGCTCGGCGAGATCCTGTCGGGCGATCCGCGCATCGACCTCTTGAGCTTCACCGGCTCGACCGCGACCGGCCGGCGCGTGATGGAACGCGCTTCCGCAACCGTGAAGAAGGTCTTTCTCGAGCTCGGTGGAAAGAGCGCGAACGTCGTGCTCGACGACGCGAACCTCGAAGCGGTGTTGCCGATGTCCTCGTTCACCTGCGTGCACGGTGGACAGGGCTGCGCGATCACCACGCGGCTCCTGCTGCCGCGTTCGCGCTACGCGGAAGGTCTCGCGATCGTGAAGGCCGCCTTCGAGCGCTGGAAATACGGCGACCCGACCAACCCCGCGCACATGCAGGGACCGCAGATCTCGCGCCGCCAGCAGGAGCGCGTGCTGTCGTACATCGAGAAGGGTCGCCAGGAGGGTGCGCGGCTCGTGGTCGGCGGGGGCGTGCCCGCGCATCTGCCCAAGGGCTACTACGTCGAGCCGACCCTGTTTGCCGACGTCGACCCGGACTCGACGCTCGCACAAGAGGAGATCTTCGGACCCGTGCTGTGCGTGATCCCGTTCGACGGCGACGACGACGCCGTGCGCATCGCGAACTGCACCAGCTACGGACTCTCGGGCTCCGTGCACAGCGCCAGCGTCGAGCGCGCGCTCGGCGTCGCGCGGCGCATCCGTTCCGGCACGCTCTCGGTCAACGGCGCGCAGTGGTTTCACGTCGACAACCCGTTCGGCGGCTACAAGCAGAGCGGCGTCGGGCGCGAGAACGGGCGGATCGGCTTCGAGGAATATCTCGAGACCAAGCTGATCGCCCTGCCCAGCCAGGCGCAGTCGTGAATGCGCCGCTCCTGTCGCGGAGCTGGCCGCTGGTCGGCCACCTGCAGGAGCTCCGCCGCCGGCCGATCGAGCTCTTCTGGCGCGTGCGCAGAGAGTGCGGCGAGATCGGCGAGATGAACTTCGCCGGCAACCGCGTCGTGCTGCTCACCGGCAGCGAGGCGCAGGAGGCGTTCTTCCGCGGCAGCGACGAGCAGCTCGATCAAGCCGCAGCCTATCCGTTCATGACGCCCGTCTTCGGCCGCGGCGTCGTCTTCGACGCCACGCCGGAGCAGCGCAAGCAGGGACTGCGCAACCAGTCGCTGCGCGACTCGTTCATGCGCGGCCACGCCGAGGTGATCGCGCACGAGACCGAGCGAATGATCGCCAAGCTCGGCGACAGCGGCGAGATCGACCTGCTCGACTTCTTCTCCGAGCTCACGATGTACACCTCGAGCGCATGTCTGATCGGCAAACAGTTCCGCGAGGAGCTCACACCCGAGTATTTCCGCGTCTTCTACGAGCTCGAGAAGGGCACCGACGCGCTCGCCTACGTGAATGCGAACCTGCCGCTGCCCGTGTTCCGCCAGCGCGATCGCGCGCGCCGGCGCATGGTGGAGCTGCTCACGGACGTATTCGCCCGGCGCGCGCAGGCCGGCAGCGCAGGCGGCGAGAAGCGCGAGCTCTTCGACGTGCTGCTCTCGATCGTGAACCCCGACGGCACACCGCGCTTCCCGATCGACCAGATCACCGGGATGTTCATCTCGATGATGTTCGCCGGCCATCACACCACGTCGGGCACCGCCGCGTGGACGCTGATCGAGCTGTTGCGCCAGCCCGAGTTCGGCCGCCGCGTCGTCGACGAGCTCGACGCGCTCTACGCCGACGGCCGCGAGGTGAGCCACCAGGCGCTGCGCGAGATTCCCGAGCTCGAAAACGGCATCAAGGAAGCCCTGCGCCTGCACCCGCCGCTGATCCTGCTGATGCGCAAGGTGCTCTACGACTTCCACTACAAGGGCTTTACGGTTCCGGCGGGCAAGCTCGTCGGCGTCTCGCCGGCGCTGTCGAACCGCATGCCCGAGTGCTTCCCCGACCCCGACCGCTTCGACCCCGACCGCTACAAAGCGGGTCGCGAGGAGGACGCGCAGCTCTTCGCCTGGATTCCCTTCGGCGCGGGCCGCCACCGCTGCGTGGGCGCGGCCTTCGCGATGATCCAGCTGAAGGCGATCTTCAGCACGCTCCTGCGCAGCTGCGCATTCGAGCTGGCGCAGCCGCCCGAGAGCTACCGCAACGACCACTCGAAGATGGTCGTGCAGCTCGCCAAGCCCTGCCGCGTGCGCTACCGCCGCCGCATGCCGGCCGAGGAGGCGAAGTGAAGATCCGCGTCGACACGGACCTGTGTCAGGGTCACGGCGTGTGCGCGGAGGAAGCCCCCTCGGTGTTCGCGCTCGACGCCGAAAAGAAACTGGTGATCCTGAACGACCACCCCGACGAGTCGCTCCGCGAAGCCGTACGCGCCGCCTCGAAGTACTGCCCCACCCGGGCGTTGCGCCTGGAAGAAGATTCTGGAGGAACCGCCATGCCCGCCTTTCCCCGTGCCGAGCTCGAAGAGATGATCCGCCGCTTCGTGGCCGCGAACGACGAAGCCGGCAAGAGCGGCGACTGGTCGAAGATGTCGCGCTTCTACGCGGACGACGCGATCTACTCCTGGAACAACGGCGCGAGCTGGGAGTTCGTCGCGCGCGGCCGCCAGCAGATCCAAGATTGGGTCTTCGGCACCGAGATGGCCGGCCTCGAGCACTGGGTCTACCCGTACGTCCGCACGCTCGTCGACGACGTGAAGTCCGAGGTGATCGGCGTCTGGCGGCAGATCTCGCCCGACGAGGACAACGACGGACAGCCCTACGAGATCGCCGGCACGGGCGGATCGTGGTTCCGCTACGCGGGTAACTGGCAGTGGGCCTGGCAGCGCGATTTCTTCGACCACATGAACGCGGGCGTCGTCTTCGGCGCGATGGCGAAGGCGCAGAAGCTCAAGCCCGCCATGCTCGAGCGCATGAAGCGCGGCTCGAACCAGCCCGGCTGGGTTCCGCGCGCGAGCTTCGACTGGTACGCAACGCTCGTGAATCGCGAGGACTGAGCGCTAGACCGAGCGGTTACGAATCCGGCTGCCGCGTGATGCGCGATGGAATGCCGAAGCGGCTCTGACCGATCGCGTCGACCCTCGCCCAGTCGACGGTCGTCGCCTGCTTGCCCGCGGCGCGCTTCACCTGCTCGCGCAGGGTCTTGGGCGCGGGCGCGGCGGGCAGCACGCCGGTCTCGTCGAGCTCGAGCGATTGGTCCGCGTCGGGGTTCACCTCCAGGTAGAGCTCGCCGCCGATCCAGCCGAGCTTCACCGGCTCGTTCACGACGCGCACCTTCGTGCCCGGCTCGACGAGCGCGAAGAGCTCGGCGATGTGCTCCGGGTAGAGCCGGATGCAGCCCCGGCTCGAATGTCGGCCCACGCCGGCGGGGAAGTTCGTGCCGTGAATCAGGTAGGTCGGCCAGCCGAGATAGAGCGCGTACTCGCCGAGCGGGTTGTCCGGTCCGGGCTTGATGTGTGCCGCCAGCGTCGGATCGTCGCGACGCGCGGACTCACCCGGCACCCAGGTGGGCTTCTCGCGCTTCGACTTCACGGTCGTGACGCCCATCGGTGTCGCGTAGCCGTCTTTCGCGATGCCGATCGGGTACGAGCGCACGGGCGCGCCCTTCTCGAAGTAGTACAGGCGCAGGTCGCCCAGGTTCACGACGATGCCCTCGCGCGGCCCGCTCGGCAGCAGCCGCGCGCTCGGCACCACCAGGCGCTTGCCCGCGGGTGGCAGCCACGGATCGACGCCTGGATTCGCGGCCAGGAGCTCCACGTAGCCGACGCCGAGCTCGGGCGCGAGATCGATCAGCGTGTCTTCCTTCCTGGCCTCTCGGAAGCGGAGCTTCCCGACCAGGTCGGGCGAGGGCGGCGGCGCCTCGAGCAGGTAGCGCTCGGGCTTCGCTCCGAACGACGCGAACCAGCCGCTCGTGCACGCCGGGGCGGCGAGCGCGACGAGCAGGGCGAGCCCGGCGCTACGGACGAATTTCGATCGGCGTTCCATCATCGACGAGCTCCCAGACCTCATCCATCTCGTCGTCGGTCAGTCCGATGCAGCCGTTGGTCCAGTCGAACTCACGGTGCACCTCGCCCACCCAACTTTCGCCCTCCGGCAGCCCGTGGATCATGACGCCCCCGCCCGGGGCAATGCCAGCACCGCGCGCGAACGCCTTGTCCTGCTCGTTCGGGTACGAAACATGGATCGCGCGGTAGAAGCGGCTCTCCTCGATGCGCCAATCGAGCAGGTACCGCCCCTCGGGCGTGCGCCCGTCGCCGTTGCGCCGTTTGGCTCCAAGCGGATTCTTGCCGAGCGCGACCTCGTAGTCGCGCAGCACGCGATCGCCCTGAAGCAACAGCAAGCGGCGCGGCCCCTTCAGCAAGAGGACGAAATCCGCCCTCGCAGGCAGATCCAGCCGCTCGCTCGTTGCCGGCTCGGCGGGCTCGGCGCTACTTGTGGAGGGATCGCTGAAAGATGCGGTCGGCTTTTTCGCTGGCCTTCCGCGCCTCCTCAGCGGCAGCAGCGGCTTCCGCGCGCGCAGCGGCGGCATCGGCGGCTGCGGCGGTGGCCTTCTCGTTGGCCTCGTTGGCGACCTTCAGCGCTTCCTGTGCCTCGGAGCGCGCTTGCGAAACGTCCGAAGTCGTCGCGCAGCCCGATCCTGCGACCGCAACGATCAGGGCGCTCGTCAGAACGCCCTTCATTCCCCACCTGCTCATTGGATCTCCTTGGTTGGCTTGCGATGCTATCGACCGGCGCGGCGTCTTTTATGTGATCGCGCGCACCGAGGATCGGGATAGCACCCTCGGCGCGCCGGGGCGAGCGCCCGTTCAGCGCACGCGAGCGGGGCACGCCGATTTCGCGGAGTGCTCGAGGAAGATGCGCCGCACCTCCTCGATGGTCTGCGGCGTGGCCTGCATTCCCGAGTGGGGACTGCGCACGATCAGCTCGGATTCGACGCGGTCGATGTGCGCGCTCTCGTACTTCACCACGCCGTCGCCGGCTGACTCGAGCGGTGAATCGTCGTCCACCGCGATGATCGAATGGGTCGCCACCTTCGGACTCACCGGTATCTGCGCGAGCGCCTTGATGAAGCGATTGCTCGGCGACATGTTGTCGATGCTGGTCGGAATGTTGCTCAGCGCCAGATCGCCCGCGCCTCTCGGCACCTGCGTGAGGACGGCCGTGCCAGCGCGAACGACATCGCTCGGCAGCCGCACGAAGCGCTCCGCGAGACGGCGGATGAACTGGGGCCCCGCCAGATAGCTGCCGCGCTGGGGCGTGGCCAGGAAAATGACCTCGGTCACGAACGGGAGCGGCTTCACGAACAGCACGTTCTGCAGCAGAGCCCTGTCTTCGGCTGGGAGGACCATCTTGTCGAACGGTTGGTCGGAGATATTGGTCCAGAAGACATTGCCGGAGTCGATCGCGGTGAGCTTCGTGAGAAGGCCCCCCTGACTGTGACCCAAGACGATCATGTCGTTCACGCAGGGGTCAGTGCCGCTCGGGTCCGCGCGGCCGACCGCCTGCGTGAGCGCCTCGCGCAGCCGATACCCGGAATAGCCGATGGGATTGCCGGAGTCGTAGCTGAAGAACCAGTAGGCATAGCGATCGCGCAGTCGCGGATCTGCAAGCAGATCGTTGACCATGTCGGCGTAGCGTGCCGGGCTCGAGGCCGTGCCGTGTATGAACACCGCGGGGATGCGGCCCTGCTTGTACGGACGGATCGCGCCGAGCGCCGTCGCCGCCCGCACGCCGAGCGCGTTGCCGAGGAAGACCTGCAGCTCCTTCTTCCAGAACTGCGAGTCCTTGAGTCCGGTCGCCAGCGCGGCCGTCGGCTCGGCTTCGAGCGGAACCGGCTGCCCGTTGATCTCGATGTCGTCGGTGTCGAGCGTCTCGAAGAGCTCGAGGCGCGCGTGCAGGTCGCCGCTGCGGATGCCCGCGAGCGGGGAATCGATCACCAACACGGCCGTAAGCGGCACGCTCACCGTCGGACCGACCGGAACGACCGGCACCGTGCCGGGCAGCGGATGGGTTTTCGCTGCGAGCGGCGCGCCGATCCCCGTTCGCCGATAGCGATTGCGCAGGCCCCGCACCTCGAGCTCGGCCACCGGCCGCAGATCGAAGAGCTCGCTTCCCTCCATCTGCAGCATGCCGGGCCTCCGCTCCACGGTGATGCGTCCGAACGGCAGGTCGACGACGCCGCTGCCATCCAGCGGGATCGTGCCCTGCTTCGTGCGCTTGAACGCGGACGTGAGCGCCCGGTTGTACAAGTCGGCAGCGATGCGCTCGCGCGGATCGAGCGAATCGAACGGAGGGCGTCCGTCCTCCGGGAAGAGGAGCGCCCAGGCGTAGACCACCGACTCGGCGTACTGGCTCTGCAGCTCCGTGTCGTCGGCGCGCAGGAACGAGAGCTCGGCCAGCGCGAAGAGGGAGTCCTGCGGCAGCCCGCTTGCGAGCGCGGCGGCGTGCAGCTTCGCGAGAGCGCCGTCGGGATCGTCTTCATACGCCGCCAAGAGGTCGTACTGGCGCAGCTCGTTCAGTGAGAAGTCGCTCGGCTCGTCACCGGTGAGCGCGCTGCGCGTCAGGTAGCGCTGAACCTGGCGCGGATTCGCGGTCCGAACACCGATCGGGGTCGAACACCCCGCGACGACGATCGCCAACGCCAGCGCGGAGCTCGCGACCCGCCATCTCCGCGTGCATCTCATCGCGAAGCAGACTAGCGTGAGTCGCCGCTCGTGCCGACACCCGCGAGGAGTTTGCCATGGCGAAGCGCCCCGCCCGCAAGCCGGTGCGCCGGCTGAACGTCCGGCCCGACCGGATCGACTTCCGCGACCTGCCGTTCCGCCCGAATGTCTCGGTCGCGCCAAGGCCGACGCTTTTCCCCGAGCTCGCCCTTCGCGTCAAAAGTCAGGAAGACACGAATGCCTGCACAGGCTTCTCGCTGTCACTCGTGGTAGAGCACCTGCTGCGCAAGGCGGAGCGCGAGAGAGTGCCCGCGGTCTCGCCGTACATGCTGTACTCGATGGCGCGCCGCTACGACGAGTTCCCCGGCTCGCGCGACGAGGGCTCGAGCCTGCGCGCGGCGCTGAAGGGCTGGCACAAGCACGGCGCCTGCGCGGACGCCTTGTGGAAGACGGGCGTCCGGATGCCGCCCACGCCGAGGAAGGCCGCGGACGACTGGTGGCTCGACGCCGTGAAGCGGCCGCTGGGGGCGTACTACCGGATCGAGACGAAGCAGATCGCCGACATCCACGCCGCGCTGAACGAGGTCGGCATCGTCTACGCGAGCACCGACACACATCTGGGTTGGGACGAAGGCGCGGACGGCGGGGGCAAGGGGCGCTGGCGGAAGCGGCCCGTCTCCTTCGATGAGGGAATCTTCGCAATCCCGCGGCAGAAGGGTGGCGCGGGCGGGCACGCGGTCGCGCTGGTCGGCTACGACGAGCTCGGCTTCCTGCTGCAGAATTCCTGGGACGCCGACTGGGGCTCGTACGGCTACGCGATCCTCCGCTATGACGACTGGCTCGACAACGCGATGGACGCCTGGGTCGCGCAGCTCGGTGTCGTCACTCAGGAGCACACCGACATCTCGCGCAGCCCCACCCTGCGCACCGATTCGCGCGGCAGCGTGACGCTGGCGTCGAGCGCCGTCCTGCGAAATCGCGAGATCTCGCCTTTCGTGATCGACATGGGCAACAACGGGCGGCTCTCGTCGAGCGGATTGTTCCGCACCAGCGAGGACGACGTGCGCGCGATCGTCGAGCTGCACCTGGCCGAGGCGCGCCGACGCTGGGGCCTGGGAAGCGCGCCGATCGACGTGTGCTTGTACGCGCACGGCGGGCTCGTCGGCGAGGACGGCGCCGCCGACAACGCGGCCGAGTGGATTGCGCTCTTGTACGCGAAGCAGATCTTCCCGGTATTTCTGATCTGGGAGACGGACTTCCTGTCGACGGTGGTGAACCGCATCAGTGACGCGGTGCGCGACGTGCCGCGCCCCGCCGGCGCCGGCCTTGGCTTCTGGTCGAGCGCCGAGCGCTGGTGGAACGAGCGCGTCGAGCGCCTGCTCGCGAAGCCCGGCACCGAGCTCTGGGGCGAGATGAAGCGGAACGCCCACGCGATCAGCCAGGACGCCAAGTCCGGCGCCGCGCTGCTCTGGTCGCACCTCGCGCGCGTCGACCAGAAGAAGCATCCCGTGCGTTTCCACCTGGCCGGTCACTCGGCGGGCAGCATCGTGCACGCGCACATGATCGACGCGCTGAAGGCCAAGGCGACCTTCGAGTCCGTGAGCTTCCTCGCCCCTGCGATTCGGCTCGACACCTTCGACAAGCTCGTGCGCCCGCGGATCGGCGACGGCACGGTGAAGCGCTATCAGCAGTTCCACCTGACGGACAAGGCCGAGGAGGACGACCCGAGCTGCGGCCCGTACCGCCGCTCGCTGCTCTACCTGGTCTCCGAGTCCTTCGAGGGCGGCGCGCGCACGCCGATCCTCGGCATGCAGAAATACTTCGAGCCGTATCGGACGAAATTGAAGAATACGACGGTGTTCGCCTCGCCCGGCACGTTGAGCGCGAGCACGACGCACGGCGGCTTCGACAACGACCAGGCGACACAGAATCGCGTGGTGGAGTTCATCAAGGGGGCGTAGGGGCGGCCGCTAGCGGATCTTCTTCAGCTCGGAGGTCGGCACCACGTGCGCCTTTCTCATGGATGCCGCTCCTCGTAGTGGAACTCGATCAGATACACGTTCTCGCCCGCGCCGTGCTTCGCGACCTTCAAGAGATCGACGACGCCGTTGAAGCCCGACTTGCGCGCGAGCGCGGGCGTCACGTCCCGGAGCTCGATCCGCCGGATCGAGTCGACCTCGATCTCCCCGGCCTCGAGCTTGTAGCGCCCGCCGACCTTCACGTGCGGTCGCTGCCAGATGCGGATGCTGCAGGTGATCTTGCCGCTCGTGATGTCGTCGTGGAGTCGCTTGGTGAACTGCATCTCGCGCGTTCCCTCGCACCCAGATCATCGCATGGCCGCCCGTCCGGAAGTTCTCGCGCACGGAGCTTCCCCGGCGGCAAGACAGGCTGGGCACATGAGCTTCTCCTCGTTTCGATTGGGCGAGCGGCGCTCAGGTCGCCGGGTTGGTGACCTCGACCAGCCGCCGCTCGAGAAAGCGCCGCTCCGCCTGGTTCGTCACCAGCTCCAACGCCTGCCGATAAGCCGCAGCCGCAGCGGCGAAACGGCCGAGACGCCGCAAGAGATCCGCGCGCGCGGCAGGCAGCAGGTAGTAGGCGGGCAGGTCGAGGGTCTCGAGCAGCGCCAGGCCGCGCTCGGGTCCATCGGCCATCGCGATCGCGACCGCGCGGTTGAGCTCGACCACGGGCGAGGGGTGAAGGCTCGCGAGCACAGCGTAGAGCGCCGCGATCCGAGCCCAGTCCGTCTCGCGCGCCGTCGCTGCGCGAGTGTGCTCGGCCGCGATCGCCGCCTGCACTGCGTACTCGCCCGGCGGCCCGCCGCGCCACGCGAGCGCGACGAACGCGGAACCCTCCGCGATACGCGCGCGATCCCAGCGCGAGCGATCCTGATCCTCGAGCAAGACGATCTCGCCCGCGTCGTCGGTGCGCGTGGCGTGTCGCGCGTCGTGGAGCAACATCAGCGCGAGCAGTCCCTTCGCCTCGCGCTCCGCCGGAAGCAGCGCACAGAGCAATCGACCCAAGCGGATCGCTTCGCTGCAGAGCTCGGCGCGCACGACG
>Ga0184615_10000443_pt1 | contig 23178 bp, 20 predicted proteins | sample PLM4_65_coex_FD_133134 | JGI IMG/M metagenome (GOLD analysis project Ga0184615, IMG submission 133134) | Groundwater sediment microbial communities from an aquifer in East River, Colorado, USA - PLM4_65_coex | ecosystem: Environmental > Terrestrial > Soil > Riparian zone | place: USA: East...
CAGCGGTAGGCGCTCGCGGGGTCGGCGTCCGCTGCGACGTCGTACTCCTTGATCAGGAGGTGCTCCGCGTCGCCCTGCCAGGCCGCGACCTCGGCGTGCTCGGGATCGCTCTTCTGAACGTGTCCGCCTTCGTCGCCCTCGCGGCCCCACGGCTGGAGCTTCGGGAGCTCGCCGAGAAGAACCGCCTTGCCGAAGCCGCGGTCCTCCTGATCGAAGGTGATCTGCGCGCGAATCACCTCGCCACGCATCTTGGTGTTCTTCACCGCTGCGCGCGTCGAGAGCCAGGCGAGCGCGCCGCTCTGCGGATCGAGCTTGCCCGGAATGAGCTGGAACGCGTTGACGCCGATCACGTCCTTCTGCCACTGACCTTGACCGGAGGTCGGCGGATTCGAATCGCGCGGAACGTTGCCGCGCCCGACCTGGATCGCGATGACACCGGGACGGATCGCGAGGTGCGGAAACGCGGTGATCTCGACCTCACCGCCTTCGGTCGAGACGACCAGGGTGTCGCCGAGCTCGATGCCGAGCGCCGTCGCGGTCTCCGGGTGGATCTCCGCGTAGCTGCCCCACATCGTCTTCGTGACCGGGTCGGGAATCTCCTGCAGGGCCTGGATGCGCGAGAGGCGGCCGTCGTAGAGGTGGTGCGACGGATACACGACGAGGACCAGGTCGGTCGCGTTGCCCGCGAGCGGCGCGGGCTCGAAATCGATCGAGCCCGCCGAGCCCGCGACCGAAACGGCCGTAGCGCCGGCGGCGCCCCACTCTCCGCCCTTCGCGAGCGCGGCATCGAAGCCCGTGATTCCGCCCCAGGCGGCGCGGAGCTGATCGCGGAGCCCGCCCTCGGGAACGCTCCCCCCGAGCGCGCGCGCCGCGTCGAGCAGCACTTCGACCGTGGCTCGCGTGTCGAACAGCGGACGCACGGTCGGCTGCTGCAGGAGCTTCACGCCGCGCACCGGCTCGACGTCGCCCCACGACTCGAACGGCGAGTGATCGGGCAGGATCAGGTCGGCGAGCTTCGAGGTCTCGTCGGGCGCGAACGCGAAGCTGACCGTGAACGCCTTGCCCGAGACGATCGCGTCGGCAATGCCGACCTGCGGCGCGGTGTACGCGGGATTGGTGTCGTGCACGAGCAGGAGTCCGATCTCGCCTCCGCGCAGCTTGCCGACGACTTCCGAGAGGTCCTGGAAGCGCGCGAGCTTGCCGACGTTGTGATCGGGCCCGAAGACCACCGTCTTCCCGATGGCGCCGGAGACGACGTTCAGGATCTGCACCGCCGCGGCGAAGCGCGCCGCGTTCGTGCCCTGCACCTCGACTCCGGGTGGCAGCGCGAGCGGCGCCGAAGCGTTCGCGATGCGGTCCGCGATCTTCTCGATCAGCGCGGCCGAGATGCCCGTGCGCTCGGCCACGGAGGCGGCGGAGTGCTTCGAGAGCACGCCTTGCAGCGCGTCCGGCGCGCCGCCCTTCCTGCGGGCGACCTCGCTGGCGAGGGCGATCGCGACCAGCACCTCCGTGCCCGGCACCGGCGCCAGCCACTGATCGGTGTTGGCCCCCGAGAGGCCGAGCCGCGGACCGACGAAGACCGCGTAGCCCTTGCCCTCACGGCGCGCATCGGAGTAGGCGTTCTGGTTCGCGAGCGGCGAGAGCCACGTCTCGATGAAGTCGGTGCCGAACGCGACGAGCACGTCCGCGTCGGCGATGCGGAACTCGGGCACCGCGCTGGTCCCGAACACCAGCTCGTCCGCCGTGCGCAGCGCCTCGTGCGCGTACGGCTCGAAGCGAATGCGCTGCCCCGCCGAGCCGAACGCCGCGAGCGCCTGGTCGATCAGCGCGTCGCTCGTCCCGGTCTCGTGTCCGCCGAGGAAGAACGTCTTCCCCTGGTTCTCGCGGAGCTTCGCGACCAGCAGGCTCATGCCCTCTTCCCAGGTCACCGGCGCGTGCGAGATGGAGCCGTCCGGATTGTCGACGCGCTTCATCGGGCCCGGGAAGCGCCCGTGATCGTAGGTGCGCATCAGGCCGAGCTCGCCCCGAACGCAGAGATTTCCGCGCGAGAGCGGCCCGTCGGGATTTCCGTCGACCTTGATCGGCCGGCCCTCGCGCGTCTTCACGCGGACCGAGCAGCCCGCGGGGCAGATCCGGCAGGTCGTGTTGTAGTAGGTCGCGATGCCCGGGATGACCTCCTCGGGCTGATTCAGGTAGGGGATGATGTGGTGGATCGGCTCTTTGCACGCGACCGTCGCCGCGGCGCCAGCAGTCATGCCCACGATCTTCAGAAAATCTCGGCGATCGATTTCAGGCATGGTCCCCGGGTCTTCTAGTAGTGGCAGGCTGCGCAGTCGTCTGTTGCGCCGCGTTCGAGATGGCACTCCATGCACCAACCCATCTCGAGCTTCTGCGTCGGCGTGAACAGGCTGCGTTTGGTCATCTTGAGGTCAGGCACGAGGTACACGCGCTTCATGTCCTGGACCTGGCCGTGGCACTCCTGGCACTGCACGCCCGCGTTCACGTGCCGCATGTGCTTGAAGTGCACGTAGTCCGGCACCCAGTGGATGCGCACCCACGGGATCGACTCGCCCTTGGCGGCGAACTCGTGGATCTTCGCGATCTCCTTGTCGGAGCCGGGCGTGCGCCCTTCCTTGATGTGCGTGTGACAGCCCAGGCAGACCGAGACCGCGGGAACCGTCGCGTCCCAGCCGCGCTCCGCGGGCCCATGGCAGTAGAGACAAGGGATCTCCAGGTTCCCGTCCGCGACCGTGCCCGCGTGAATCTGATGATTGAACGCGATCGGTTGCTCGGGGCCGGTGAGCTCCTCGTCCGAGTACTCGTACAGGCTCGCCGCCGTCGCGGTCAGCACGAACGCGCAAACGGCAAGGAGACAGAGCCCGATGAAGGTGCGTTTCCGCGGTGCCATGGTGCGCGCGCATAGTTACCCGCACCGCCAAGTCGGGTCAAGGCGACGCGGGCGCGAACTCGTTCAGTGCAGCAAATCGCTGCGGCTTCGCGCGAGGCGCTCAGTCGGCGCTGAAGCGCAGCATCGCGAAGGGACCGAACGCCGGCTCTTCGCGATACGCCGTCACGCGCGCGACGCCGCAGAACTCGAAGCCGATGGTCGACTCGTCGCGGGGTTCGTGCCCCACCAACAGCGCGATCAGATACGCGAGCATGCCGCCGTGCGAGACGACGAGCGCCCGCGCGGACTCGTGGAAGAGCGGCTCGGAGACGAGCGCCTGCGCGGCCTTCGCGCGCGCCAGGAACTGGGCGCGCGTCTCGCCCCCGGGCGCGGTCCAGCCCGATGCGGCGAGGCGAGCGAGCACCGTGCGGCCCAGGCGGTAGAACTCCGGGAAGCGGCGCGAGGCCTCCGCCGGGGCGAGCCCGTCGAGCTCGCCGTACGCGCCCTCCGCGAGGCAGGCGTGCGTCTCGATCGCGACGTCGCGGCCGGCGACCAGGAGTCGCGCGGTCTCCGCCGCGCGCAAGAGAGGCGAGGCGAAGCAGACGTCGAAGTGCGTCGCGGCCAGGCGCTGCGCCTGCGCGCGCGCCTGCGCGCGCCCGGCGTCCGAGAGCGGTGGATCGCCGAGGCGCTGCGCCGCGCCGAGCTCCACTTCGCCGTGCCTTACGAGATAGATCTCCATGGGTTGCCCGGATCGCGACTGCCGATCACGCGCTCCGCGCGCGCCGGCGGCGCGGCAGTGAGGTGTTGCCACTCTCGTGGTCGAGCGCATAGCTCATCAGGTTCTTCACGTCGTAGCAGATCTGGCGGATGTCGTAGCCCATCGTGAGATCGAGGTGACTGTTGCCGCGCACCGGCCGCCAGAGCAGATACTCGCTCGACGCGGCGCGATACACGTTGCGCGTGGTCTTCACGGAGGCGAGCGGGTCCTCGTCTCCGAAGAAGATCGCGAGCGGAATGCGGATGCGCGGGAACGCCGCGGCGATGTCGTGGCGCAGGCGCGGACTCGTGAGCTCGCCGCGTCTAGCCCAGCGCGCGAGCTGCTCGATGGTCGCGCGGGGCTCGTCGGACGCGCCCTCGCGCAAGAGCGGACGCAGCGCGCCGAGCGCCACGTTCCGCGGCTGGTAGAGCAGCGGCCGGCTGAACGGCATGCGCCCGGTGAGCGGCGCGTGCACGCTGCTGCGCAGATTTCCCTCGAGCCAGCGGAACGCCGCGCGGAACGGCAGTCGCCGGAAGCGCCACGGCGTGAACGCGCGGCGCGGCGGCTGGAGCCCGGGCACGCGCTGCAGCGCGCGGAGCGTGACTCGCGCCAGGTTCGCGCCCGCGAGCGCGAGATCGACCGCGGGAAACGCGAAGACCGGCCCCCACGAGATCAGGCGCAGCCACGGCGGCATGCGCGCGAAGTCCGACGGCGCGCCGATCGTGATCAGCCCTTGCAGGTCGTCGAAGAGCGTCGCGTACGCGTAGCCGAGAATGCCGCCGAGACTGTGACCGCAGTAGAAGATCTTCTCGCGTCCGGTCGCGCGTTTCACCGCACCGATCGCGGCGGGCAGGTCGAAGAGCAGATGTGAGTCGAGATCCCAGAGATAGTCGAGATCTTCGGGAAGCTCCTCACCGGTCGCGCGCGCCTCGCGTCGCTGCTGATCGACCCCGCTCTTCCCGTGACCGCGAAGCTCGAGCAGGAAGAGGTCCGCGCCGAAGTACAGCATGCTCTTCACGAACTCGCCCGAGCTCCACGCGCGCCGATTCTGCGTGTAGCCGTGCACGAGCAGGAGCGGAACGCCCAGCAGCGGCTGTGCGAACGGCTGCGGCTTCGGCCGGTAGCGCGTCAGGACGAGCGTCCAGCCGTCCTCCGTGCGGACGCTGATCTCCTCCTGCGTGTGGAGATCCGCGAGCTCGACCTCGTCGACGCTCACGGTCGCCGCGCGGAGCTGCGCCACCGAACCGGCGAACTCGCTCACTCACCCCCTCCCGATCCGGCGCGAGCTTAGCTCAGGCCCAGGTCGGGTTCGAGACGGCCAGCCGCTCGGCCGCGGTGGCGCGCAGGTGCGCGAGCAGCCGGGCGCGCTCGGCCGGCTCGTCGCCGAACCCCGCGCGAATGCGCGCGCAGAGCTCGCGCTCGAGCGCTTCGACCGCCCGATCGAGCGCGCGCGGGTCCGTGGGAGGCGCATCCGCGCGGCCGAGCAGCGCGGCCAGCCGGCCGTGCTGGGCCGGACGCTGCACTCCCTCGAGCGCGAGCTCGCGCGACACGATCGCCAGCACGTTCACGGCGACCCGCGCGTGGAAGCGCCGCACCCCCTCGAGCTCGGGCATGAGCTCCTTCTCGAGGAAGCTGCGAACCGCTCCGAGCAGCTCCTGCACCGTGGGCCGGTCCACGCCTAGTGTCCCGTCCCAGGAGTTCCGCCGCGATTCTCGCGGTCGAGGCGCCGCGCTCGCAAGGCGCGCGAGCGAGGCGAATCCTCTGATTCGTCGAGCGAGTGCAACGCGGCGAGCGCGGATGCATCGGCCGTCGAGAACGCGAGCGAACTCCTGGGACGGGACACTATCCCTCGAGCTCGCGCGAAAGGAACGCGAGCGCGCGCCGCCAGGCGTCCTCCGCGGCTTCGGCGCGATAGGCCTCGGGCCGCGATTCGTTCGCGAACGCGTGACCCGCGCCGGTGTAGATCACGGACTCGAGCGGCAGCCCCGCGGCCTTCGCCCGGGCGCGCAGCTCCTCGACGTCGCGCAGCGGGATCAGCGCGTCCTCCGCGCCGAAGAACGCGAGCAGCGGGCAGGAGAGATCGCGGATCGCGTCGAGCGCGTGCTCCGGATTCGCGTCGTCGAGCGACGCGGCGTGGAGCATTCCGTACCAGGGCACGGCGGCCGACAGTCCGCGGCAGCGCGAGGCGGCCAGGAACGCGTACTTCCCGCCCATGCAGAAGCCCGTGATCCCGACCTTCCGCCCGGCGACCTCCGGCCGCGCGGCCAGGAAGTCGATCGCGGCCTGGATGTCGGCGAGCACGCGCCGATCCGGCAGGCGGTGCAGGAACTTCATCACGCCCGGCATGTCCGCCGGCGAGCCCGGCTTCTCGCCGCGCGCGTAGAGATCGAGCGCGAGCGCGACGAAGCCCGCGCGCGCGAGGCGCTCCGCGGCCGCGTGGTACGGCTCGTACAGGCCCCAGACGTCGTGGATGATCACGACCCCCGGTCGCGGCAGGCCCCGGTCGGGCGCTTGGAGCGCGCCGGCGATCTCGTCGCCGCCGCTCGCGAAGCGCACGTTCACGCGAGCGACTCGCTCTGCCTCCACACGTAGATCCGCATCGGGGGCACGTTCCAGAATCCGCTGTGGGTCTCCGGTCGCGAACCGAAGACCGGCTCGCCGAAGTCCTTCACCTTGCTGCGGAACTGGTACGCGACGAAGCGGCCCTCGGGGCGAAGCACGCGCTTGGCGGCCTGCAAGGTCGCGAAGCCGTCGCCTTCCTCGAGCGTCGAGAAGGGGATGCCGGACATCACGAGGTCCGCCTGCGTCTCGCCGACCTTCGCGAGCGCGGCCTCGATCTGCGTCGCGCTGCCGTGGTGGACGTACAGTCGCGGGTCGGGAAATTCCTTGCGCAGCACGTCGACGAAGTCGGAGCTGATCTCGATCGCCACGAGCTTCGCGTCGCTCCGCATGTGCTCGAGCGCGTGGCGAGTCAGCACGCCCGTTCCGGGGCCGAGCTCCACGATCACGCGCGCGTGAGAGATGTCGCCGCACTCCAGGGTCCGCCGGGTCAGAAAGCGCGAGCTCGGGATGACCGAGCCGACCTCGCGCGGGTTCTTCAGAAAGCCCTTGAAGAACTCCAGCGACTGTCGGGCGGTCGAGACGCGGGTCTGGGCGGGGGGTTTCATCAGCACCTGCTCCTGGCGTGTGGGATCTCGGCCGCTTGCTTTTATCGCGCTGGGTGCGACGGGTCAACCGCCGCGCGCGTAATAGCCGCCTCGATCTGCTTGGCGACCCGGCGCTGCAGCTCCCGTGCCGCGCGCTCCGCGGTGTCGGCATCGCGGGCGGCGACCGCCAGCGCGAGCCGCTGCAGGAGCGAGCGGAGCTTCGGCCGCTCCGCGGTGATCTCGTAGAGCTCGCGCCGCAGACTTCCCGCGGCGAGAAAACGCGCGACCGAGTTCGCGAGGATCAAGAGAACCTGGTTGTGAGTCATGCGCGCGAACACGACGGGGAGTTCGCGCAGCGCGTCGAGAAACTCGTCGTCCGAGAGCTCGAGACCCGCTGCGCGGCGCGCGCTCGTGACCCCGAGCTCGAGGTCGGCGTCGCTCGCGCGCTCGAGCGCGAGCCGGAGCACGCCCGCCAGAAGCGCCTCGCGCAGCTCGAGCAGGTCGCGGATGCGCTGGACGTTCGGAGCGCCGCCGTCGAGCAGCATCGGAAAGACCACGTCGAAGCTCGCGTGCTCCGCCTCCTTCACGCGCGTCCCCGAACCGCGCTGGATGTCGACCAGGCGAAGCTGCTCGAGCTTCTTCAGCGCTTCGCGCACGGAGCTGCGATTGACACGAAGCTGCGAAGCGAGCTCGCGCTCCGGCGGCAGCAGCGCGCCCGGAGCGAGCGAGCCGTCGAGTATTCGGGCCTGAATGCCCGCCGCCACCTCGTCGGGGAGCGCGCGGCGGGTTCGGAGGGGATCGGTCACGGGCGCATCATATCGCGGCTTGATCGCGGCGGTCCGCACGTTCATCATGCGCGCCATGACCAGGGCCTATTCGATCAGTGCCGCCGACATCGTCGCCGAGAGGGAGCGCGTCAAGGACGACCTCGCGAAGTTCGAGTTCGCGAACGTCATCAAGCTCGACCAGCTCGAGCTGCGCAAGCTCGGCCCCACGGACGTACACCTTCGCATCCTGGCCGCTTCCGGCGAGCACAACGTCGACCACGCGGTTCTCGCCGACACCGACAAGGTCGCGCAGGTCCGCGGCGGGAAGATCTACCCCGGCAACTCCGCGATCGGCGAGGTGCTCGCCGTCGGCAGCGAGGTGAAGCGCTTCAAGCCCGGGGACATCGCGCTCACGCACTGCAACGGCCAGCCGGACTCCTACGGCTACCCGATGCGGATCTGGGCGTACGACCAGCCGGAGTCCATCGGCTGGTACGCGGAGGAGGCCGTGGTCGGCGACTGGCAGCTCGTGCCCGCGCCGCTCGACTGCGGGCTCTCGCTCTTCGAGATGGCAGCGCTGCCGCTGCGCGCGCCGACGGCCTTCCACATGTGGCGCCGCGCGCTCGGCATCTTCCGGCTGAAGGTGGCCGACACGAAGCTGCGCAGGCTCAACGTGCTCTCCTTCGGCGGGGGCGTCGGCGAGTGCTTCGTGATGCTCGCGAAGTCCGAGGGCCACCACGCGTACTTCTGCTCGGGCTCGCCGGAGCGACGTGCGGCGCTCGAGCGCCAGGGCATCCGCGGGATCGACCAGAAGGCGTTCAACCGCTTCGCGTCGCGCGACGACGTGCGCGCCTTCCAGGGAGAGGTTCGCAAGCTCACCGACGGCGTGAACATGCACATCGTGTGCGACATGCTTCGCGGACCGGTCTTCGACGCGGGGCTCGCGGTCGCCGCGCGCTGCGGCGTGAACGTCTCGGCGGGCTGGCAGCTCTCGCAGCAGGTCACCTACAACTCGACCCTGCAGTCCGTGAAGCAAGTCACGATCGACCACACCCACTACGAGACGGTGGAGGGCTGCGCGGCGGCGACGGAGCTCTACGGAGTGGTCTTCAAGCCCACCGTCCACAAAGAGATCTACGCCTTCGAGGATCTGCCGCGCGCCATGCGCGAGATGTACGACGCCACTCAGACGGGGATTCCGATCATCCGCGTGGCGAAGCAGATGCCGGAGTCGGTGCGGAAGCTCGTGTGATGGCGCAGACCTGCTGGCTGCTGAAGTCAGAGCCGGAGGTCTACCCGTTCTCGAAGCTCGTCGCGGAGAAGAAGACGGTCTGGGACGGGGTGCGCAATCACCAGGCGCGCAACAATCTCGCGGCGATGGCGAAGGGCGATCTGGTGCTCTTCTATCACTCGCACACCGCGGAGGTCGTCGGCATCGCGCGCGTGACGGGCACCGCGCGCCCCGACCCGACGAGCGACGACCCGAGCTGGCTCGCGGTCGAGATCGCCGCGCTGAAGCCATTCGCGAAGCCGGTCTCGCTCACGACGATCCGCGCCGACAAGCGGCTCGCGAACATGAAGCTCGTCACGCAGTCGCGGCTCTCGGTCCAGCCGGTCGAGCCGGCGCACCTGGAACGCCTGCTCGAGCTCGGCGACACCAGCCTGCCGCGCTAGCCGCCGACTCTCGCGGCCCTCAGACCGGCGACGGCGGCGGGGGCGGCCTCACCGGGTTGAAGTTCGGATGCGTCGCGACGCTGTCGCTGCCGATCTCTTCGGGCGTGAAGTGGTTCTCGATGCCGCGCAGGAACGCATCGAGCGAGATGATCATCCCGGGCATCTCCCCGACGTTCTCCTGGAGCGCCTCGTTGCGCATCTGCGAGATCACCGCCTGGAAGTGGCCCATCACGCTCTCGATGCCCCGGCGCCGGTCCTCGACGCTCGGCATCTGCCGCGTGCGCTCGAGCATCTCGACCGCGAGCTCGTCGAGCCGGCCCGCGCCGCTCGAGACCGCCGCGCAGTCCTCGTGCCACATCTCGTGGCCCTTCGAGATCGCGACCTGGATCAGGTCCCGCTGCTTCAGCACGTCGGCCCAGATCTCGGGCAGGTTGCGCGCTCCGACCGAGGCTCCGGCGCCCGTTGCGCTGCCGCCGGCGTCGTCGGATCCCGAGCAACCGGTGACGAACACGAGAGCGAGCGCGACGAGCGGGCCGACGAACCGCAGCATGATGTCCTCCAGGCGAGGCGCGGAGCGTACCCCGGCTCTCGGCAGATGCGCTAGTGGCCGGGGCGGCGGATGCGCAGGAGCAGGAGGCCGTCGCCGCCCGGTGTAGACAGGCGGACGAGCGCCCTGCGATCGAGCTCGACTCGCGCGCCGGTGATCCCGCGCTCGCGCAAGCCGGCCTCGAGCTCGGCCAGCACGGCCGCGAGGGCCGAGCCATGAAACGGGAGGCCCTCGCGCGCTGCACCGCCGAGCTGCCAGAGCGGCACCGGCCGCGCGACCAGTCCGGAGCGCGGCGCGACCCAGCCGGGTGGGACCGCGTCTCTGTCCCAGGCCAGATCGACTTCGCGCGCGAGCAGCGCGTTCTCCTCGACGCCGAGCCCCGCGAGGTCGTCGATCGCGAGCGTGCGAACCGTGACGAGCACGCCGGAAGCCGCGCCCGGGTCGATCGCGTGGGGCAGGTCTTCGCCGGCCGGCACGGGCGGACCCGCGAGGAGGAGCGCGAGCGACGCAAGCAGGACACGCATGTCTCGCGTCTTCTTCGACTCGCCGCGAGCGCCGCCTTAGCGGCGGTGGTCAGAGCAACGAGGGATACGTGATGCGGCCGTCCGACACCCGCGCGTGAGGATCGAGCGCGTGCTCGACGCGCAATCCGCCGGGCGCGAGGTGCGCGACGCTCCAGCCATTCGCGACCAGCACGTCGGAGAGGATGCGGCGGTGGCATTGCCGCCAATCGCGCTCCGCGCACAACACCGCGGTAGGTCGCGCGCGCGCGAGCTCCTCGAGGCGCGCCAGACCCGCGGCGAACGCCGGCGAGCCGAAGGAGTCGGCGTAGGCGCGAAAGGCCGGCTCGCGCAGCGCGCGGTTCTCGGAGCGCTCGACCGGGACGTCCGGCTCGAGCCGCCCGCCGAGCTCGCGTCCGAGGAACGCGAAGTCGATGCCCGCAGCGCGGAGCCCCGCCTCGAGCGCGGGACGCGCGTGCTGCGGATGGCGCTTCGACACCGGAAAGCGTCGCACGTCCGCGAGCCCGGCGATGCCGTTCTCGCCGAGCAGCGCGAGGAGCTCCGCCGCCGCGAGGTTCGAGTGGCCGACGGTGAAGATCTCCATCACGACCCGAATCGGTCCGGCGAGAACGGCGCGAGGTCGAGGCTCGGGCGGGCGCCGGTCACGAGCTCCGCCACGAGCTTGCCGGTGATCACGCCCTGCGAGATCCCGCTCATGCCGTGGCCGGTCGCGACCACGAGGTTCTCGAGCGCGCGCGATCGGCCGATGATCGGCCGGTCGTCGGGCGTGAGCGGGCGAAGACCGCGCCAGGTCTCGAGCGCGGGCTCGCGCCGAAGCCCCGGCAGGAAGCGATCGACCGCGCGCAGGATCGCGCGCACGCGCCGCAGGTTCACCGACAGATCGAGCCCGGCGAGCTCCAGGGTCCCCGCGAAGCGGAGCCGCTCGCCCATCGGGGTCACCGCGACCTTCGCCTCCGAGAGCAGGAGCGGGGTCCCCCCGAACTCGGGTGGACACCGCACGGTGACGCTGTAGCCCTTCGCGCTCTGCACCGGAATGCGCAGGCCGAGCGGCGCCGCGATCCGCGGCGACCACGCGCCCCCGGCGAGGACGATCTCGGGCGCCGTGAAATCGCCGCGCGTGGTCACCAGCCGCACGACCCGTCGCCCCTCCCGCTCGATCGCGAGCAGCTCGTGCCCCGTCGCGATGCGCGCGCCGCGTGCGCGCGCCTGATCGACGAGGCAGCGGACGAGCCGCTCCGGCTGGAGGTGCGCGTCGGCGGGGAAGAACACCCCGCCGACGATCGCCTCGCTGACCGCCGGCTCGAGCACGCGCACGTCCGCCGCCGTGAGCGCGCGTCCGTCGCCGCCGAGGTCGCGCAGCAGCGCGAGCTCGTGCCCCGCGGAATCGAGGCCTGCCTGACTCTCGCAGACGACCACCAGACCGCGGCTCGAGAAGCCGAACTCCACGCCAGGCGACGCGGCGAGCTTCTCGGTGAGCGCCTGGCTCGCGAGCGTGAGGTCGCGATTCAGACGCATCGTCTCTAGCGCGCGCGCCGCGGTGGCTGCGCGCGCGAAGCCGAACAGCCAGCGCACGAGCTCGAGGTCGAGCCGCGGCTTCACGTAGAACGGGCTCTCGGGATCGAGCAGCCAGCGCAGCGCCTGCCGGATCACGCCCGGCGCGGCGAGCGGCGTGCCGTGACTCGGCGAGATCCAGCCGGCGTTCCCGTACGACGCGCCCGATGCGATCTCGCCGCGCTCGAGCAGGAGCACGCGCGCGCCGCCCTCCGCGAGGAAGTACGCGCTCGCCGCACCGACGACCCCGCCTCCGATCACGATCGCGTCGAGCTGCTCGCTCATGCCGCCCATGCGCGGATCTTAGGGCAAGCGAAGCGCGCAGCGAGCCGAATGCGTGCGAAGTGCGGGTGGCGCGCGGCCCCGACATCGGCCCGCGGGCCGATGTTCCGCGGGGAGCGCGCCGGGCCCCGCTAAGGCCAACCGAGCGACGCCGCGATCGCGTGGTACACGAAGTTCTGCTCGCGCGCGCCGTGAAAGAGCGCTGCCCCCGGTCCGCCGGCGTAGATCGGCACGTCCTCGCCGCCGTGCGTCTCGGAGCCGAGCGGGATCGCGACTTCCTGCAGATACGACGGATCGTCCGTCTTCACCTTCGCGAGATCCGGCCGGCCGTCCTTTGCCGCGCTCGCGCTCTTGGCGAAGTGCGGGAAGTGCTTCGGCCCCTCGGGCTGCACGTCGCTCGCGCCGGCGGCGCCTGGCCCGTTCGCGTAGCCGAGCGTGGTGTAGGGGTGGCCGGCGAGGTCCAGCGCGGGCGACGGGCTCGGCGCCGCCTCGCCGCTCGAGCCGACGACCAGGCCGAGGATCGGGTTCCCGCGCCGCGGGTACCCCGAGATCGTGAGCGTGTGGCTGTGGTCCGCGGTGACGACGATCAGCGTCTCCTCGGGCTTCGTGCGTTCGCGCGCGAGGCGCACGGCGTTGGAGAACTCGATCGCCTCGCCGAGCGCGCGATACGCGTTCCCGGCGTGGTGGCCGTGATCGATGCGGCCGCCCTCGACCAGGAGGAACCAGCCCTTCGGCGCCTTCTCGAGCAGGTCGAGCGCCTTGCCGGTCATCTCCGCGAGCGACGGCTCGCCCGCGGGGTCCGTCGCGCGATCCGCTTCGAACTTCATGTGACCCTGCTCGAACAGGCCGAGCACCTTGGGCGTCTTCGCCGGATCGACGGCGAGCAGCTGATCGCGCTTCCAAACCCAGGCGCCCGCGGGATTGCGCTTCTGCCACTCGGCGACCAGGTCGCGCCCGTCGGCGCGCGCGCCCTTCGCGTTCGGGTACTCCGGATCGACGGCGCCCGCGGGAAGGAAGAACGCGCGTCCGCCGCCGAGCGCCACCTCGATCCCGTCGCCGTGGTCGAACTCGACGAGCTGGCGCGCGATGTCGGAGAAGCCCGCGGCGCGCGCAGCGGGCGACAACTTCGCGTCGACCTCCCAGTCGCGCTCCGGTGTATGGGCGTAGCAGCCGGCGGGCGTCGCGTGCGTGATCGTGGTGGTGGTGACGACGCCCGTCCACATGCCGCGGTCCTCGGCCTGCTCGAGCAAGGTCGGCACACTTCCCTTCGCGACCGCCGCGAAGTCGCCCCGCGCGACGCTCTCGTCGACGCCGAGCACGCCCGCGCGCGTCTTCACGCCGGAGAGCATCGCCGTGATCGTGCCGGCCGAATCCGGCACCTGGAAGTCCGTGTTGTAGGTCTTCGCGAATGCCGTGAACGGCAGGCGCTCGAACGCGAGGAAGTTCTCCTCGCCCGTCTGCCCGCGGAGCTGTCCCTCGCGGATCCGCGCCGCGGTGACGGTGGCGATGCCCATGCCGTCGCCCACGAAGAGGATCACATTCTTCGCGCGCGGGACGTTGCCGACGTCGGCGCGCGCGCTCGCGACCGCCTCGCGGCCCGCGCGGAACCACGGATTCGCGGAGACGTCGTCGGCGCGTGCGTCGCACACGGCGAGCAGCGCGAGCACGGCGGCGCTAGTGAGGGTCAGGCGCAATTGGGGTCCTCCTCGGCGAGAATTTCGCGGTACAGCGCGCGGTCGATGTTCCCGCCGGTGAGCACGAAGGCGACGCGCTTGCCGGCCACCGCTTCGCGCTCGCGCAGACAGGCCGCGAGCCCTGCAGCCCCGGCGCCCTCGGCGACGTTGTGGGTATCGCTGAAGAGGCTCCGGATCGCGGAGCGGATCTCGGCGTCCGAGACAGCAACGATCCGCTCGACGCCCGAACGCATGCGCGCCAGCGCGTCGGGGTTCGGCACCCGCACCGCCAGCCCGTCGGCGAAGGTGTCCGCGGACTCCGTCGCAACCGGCCGCCCCGCCGTGAACGAGAGCGCATAGGTCGGCGCCCGCTCCGAAACGACCCCGACGATCCGCGTGCGCAGGCCGAGCGCGTCGCGCGCGTCGAGCGCGGCGCAGATCCCGGAGCCGAGCCCGATCGGTACGTACAGGACGTCGAGGTCCGGCGCCGCGCCGAAGAGCTCGAGCGCGCACGACGCCACGCCGCGTACGAGCGCGGGATGGAACGACGGCACGAACCGCAAGCCGTCGCGCACGGCCAGCGCCTGCGCATGCTCGAGCGCCTCCTGGAAGTCGCCCCCGTGCTCGACGAGCCGGGCACCCTGAGCGCGCATGGCCGCGTTCTTCTCGACGCTGTTGCCGCGCGGCACCACGATCGTCGCGGACAGCCCGATCCCGCGCGCAGCCGTCGCGACGCTCTGTCCGTGGTTCCCACGCGTTGCGGAGATCACGCCCTGCACGCCGGGCTCGCTCGCGCGCAGCTCGTTCATGTACACGAGCCCGCCGCGCAGCTTGAACGCGCCGGTCGGCAGGTGGTTCTCGTGCTTCACCAGCACGCGCGCGCCGCAGCGCTTCGAGAGCAGCGGCCACTCGAGCTGCGGCGTCGGCTGCAGGGTCTCGTGCACGAACGCGGCTGCGGCCTCGAGCGCCGCCTTCAAGAGCGGTCCAAGGCCTCGAACTTGCCCACGCGCCGCGCGTGCCGCCCGGCCTCGAACTCGGTCGCGAGCCAGGTCTTCGTCCACGCCATCAGCTCGTCGTGCGGGAACTCGCCCGCGCCCAGACACAGCACGTTCGAGTCGTGGTGCTGGCGCGTCATGCCCGCGCTGCGCGCGTTGTAGACGAGCGCTGCCCGCACGCCGGGAATGCGGTTCGCGGTCATCGCCATGCCGATACCGTTCGTGCAGGCGAGGATCGCGCGGTCCGCCTTGCCCTCGGCGACCGCGCGCGCGGCGGGAATCGCGTAGTCGGGGTAGTCGCACGACTCCGTGGAGCTGGTACCGAAGTCGGTCACGTCGTGGCCGAGCGCCGCGAGCTCGCGCACGAGCCGCGATTTGAACTCGAACCCGGCGTGATCGGCGGCGAGCGCGATCCTCATCGCCTGACTATTGCACGGGCCAGTGCGGGTGCCACGGGCGCTCGCGCTCGAAGGCGTGCGCCGCTTGCAGCACCAGCTCGTCGCGATGGCGCTCGGCGACGATCTGCATGCCGATCGGAAGGCCCGCGCGCGAGAGCCCGACGCGCAGCGACGCCGCGGGGTGCAGCGAGAGGTTGAACGGGATCGTGAACGACGCCACGCCCCAGTCGAGCTGCGCCCTGCCCTCGGTCTCGAGCGGGAACGGACCCTTCGCGGGCGGCGGATCGAAGGGCACCGTCGGCGTGATCAGGAGATCGTGCTCCGCGAACACCGACTGGCACCAGCGCGAGAGCTCGAGCCGCCGCTTCGCCTGCTCCCTGAACCACTCCGGTGTCATGTCCCAGGCGAGCTTCATCGAGGCGAGCACCGAGCGGCCGAAGTCCGCCGCGCGCTCGGGCAGGAGGTGCAGGTTCGCCGCGGCGAGCTCGAACGCGCCCCACATGCCCCACGCCTGACCCATCTTCGGCGGGCCGCCTTTGATCTCGACCACCTCGTGGCCGAGCTTCTCGAAGACCCTCGCCGCGTCGTAGACCGCCTGCGCGATGTCCGTCTGCACGACGGCGTAGCCGAGGTCGGACGAGTACGCGATTCGCAGCTTCCGCGGCGCGCCCTCGGCGAGCTTCGCCTGATACGAGAAGCCCGGGTGCGGCAGCGAGCTCGGGTCCTCCGGTGCGTAGCCGCTGGTGACGTCGAGGTAGAGCGCGTTGTCGGCGACGGTCTTGGTGAGCGGACCGTTCACCGCCGTGTCGCCGTAGTACCAGAGGTTCTTCGGCTCGCTCGGGATGCGCCCGTACGTGGGCTTCATGCCGAACGCGCCGACGAAGGACGCGGGGATGCGCGTCGAGCCTCCGCCGTCGCTCGCGGTCACGAGCGGCAGCATGCACGCCGCGAGCGCGGCCGACGATCCGCCGCTCGAGCCGCCCGGAGTCAGCGCCGTGTTCCACGGGTTGCGCGTGACGCCGAAGATCAGGTTCTTGGTGACGGCCGTGTGGCCGAACTCCGGCGCGTTCGTCTTCCCGATCGGGATCGCGCCCGCGCCGCGCAGCCGCGCGACCTGCACCGAGTCGTGCGTCGCGAGGTTGTCCTTGTAAGGGATCGAGCCGTGCGAGGTGATGAGCCCCGCGCAGTCCTCGAGGTCCTTCACGCCGAGTGGCACGCCCTCGAGCGGTCCCGCCGCGCCGCGCGCGATGCGCGCATCGGCGTCGCGCGCCTGCGCGAGCAGGAGCTCGCGGTCGTACATGGCGACGACGGCGTTCAGCTCCGCGTTGCGCTCGTCGAGCCGGCGGAAGACCGCCGACATGAGCTCGACCGCGGAGAGCTGACGCGCGCGCAGCGCGCCGGTGACTTCGACCAGGGAGAGCCGGAGGGGATCACTCATCGGTCGATTATACGGGTCCGAGCGTCAGACGTTCGCGTAGATGTCCATCACCTCGTGGAGCAGCTCGATCGCCTCGGTCTTGGGCCGCTGGAACGAGTTGCGGCCCATGATGGAGCCGAAGGCGCCGCCCTCCGCGAGGCCCTGGACCTCGGCGAGGATCTCCGCCTTCCCCTTCGCGGGGCCGCCCGAGAAGATCACGATGCGGCGGCCGCCGAAGGCGGACTGGACCACGTGGCGCGCGCGCTCCGCGAGCGTGCCGACGGGGATCTTCTCCTTCTCGTAGACCTTCTTCGCCTCGGCCTGCTCGATGTGCGCCGTGGGCGGCTTGACCTTGATCACGTGCGCCCCGAGCTGACAGGCGATCTGCGCGGCGTACGCCGCGACGTCGATCGCGGTCTCGCCTTCCTTGCTCAGGCTCGAGCCCCGCGGGTACGACCAGACGACGACCGCGAGCCCGGCGCTCTTGGCCTCCTCCGTGAGCTCCGCGATCTGGTGGTACATCGCCTTCGCCTCACCCGAGCCCGGGTAGATCGTGAAGCCGATTGCCGCACAGCCGAGGCGCAGCGCCTCGTTGACCGAGCCGGTGACGGCGGGGATCGGCTCGCCGCCCTTCGCCAGCGACTCGTTGTTGTTGAGCTTCAGGATCAGCGGGATGTCGCCGGCGAATTCGGCCGCGCCCGCCTCGAGGAAGCCGAGCGGCGCCGCGTAGGCGTTGCAGCCCGCGTCGATCGCGAGCTCGAAGTGGTAGCGCGGGTCGTAGCCGGCCGGGTTGGGCGCGAAGCTCCGCGCGGGGCCGTGCTCGAAGCCCTGGTCGACCGGCAGGATCACCATCTTGCCGGTGCCCCCGAGCCGCCCGTGGTTCAGCATCCGCGCCAGGTTCGCCTTGGTTCCGGCGTTGTCGGCGCTGTACCAGGAGAGGATTTCCTTCACCCTTTTGGTCGTCACGGGTTGCCTCCAATGTGGCGCAGGGCTCGCGCCCGGCGGAATCGCGGGGATCTTATCTCAACAGCTCGTGCCCGGCCCCCGCTTCAGGGTCCGGTCAAGCAAAGCATGTGCCGTGCCGTATCGGGAAAAAGATGCGCAGCCGCGCCGTTCACATCGTGTGCACCATCGGACCCGCCAGCAGATCGAAGGAGACGCTGCGCGGGCTGATCGACGCCGGCATGAACGTCGCGCGCATCAACTTCGCGCACGGCACGGAGCCGGAGCACCGCGAGACCGTGGCGCGCGTGCGCGCGGCGGCGCTCGAGGCGGGAAAGCCCGTCGCCGTCCTGCAGGATCTGTCGGGGCCGAAGATCCGCCTCGGCGAGCTCGAGCCGCCCACGGTCGCGCTCGAGACGGGCGCGCAGGTCACGCTGGCCTGCGGCAAGTCGAAGGGTGACGCGCGGACGTTGCCCGTGCCCGACGAGTACCTCGCGCAGGAGGCGCGCCCCGGCGGACCGATCCTGCTCGGCGACGGCGCGGTGGAGCTCGAGGTCCTCGACGTCGACGGCAGCGACATCCACTGCAAGGTCGTGGTCGGCGGCACGATCACGAGCGGCAAGGGCGTGAACGCGCCGGGCGGGCTCTCGGCGCGGCCGATCCTGTCGGAGAAGGACCTGCGCGATCTCGAGCTCGGGGTCGAGCTCGGCGTGGATCTGGTCGGCGTGTCGTACGTGCGCACCGAGGAGGACATCGCGTCGGTGCGGCGCGTGTTGAAGAGCCTCGGCAGGCCGACCCCGCTGGTGGCGAAGATCGAGACCAAGCTCGCGCTCGAGAACCTGGTCGCGATCCTCGCGCGCTCGGACGCGGTGATGATCGCGCGCGGCGACCTCTCGCTCGAGATCCCCTTCGAGCGCGTGCCGATCGAGCAGAAGCGGATCGTGCAGGCCGCGATCCGCGCGGGCCGTCCCGCGATCACCGCGACTCAGATGCTGCAGTCGATGGTGAGCGCGCCGCGCCCGACGCGCGCGGAGATCACGGACGTCGCGAACGCCGTGCTCGACGGCACCGACGCGGTGATGCTGTCGGACGAGACCGCGATCGGTATCGATCCGGTCCGCGCCTGTCGCGCGATGAGCCGGATCATCGACGCGACCGAGGACGCGTATCCGAGCCGGGCCGAGACGCCGATCGAAGGCGTCTCGGACGAGCTCCGCGAGCTCGTGGTCTTCTCGCAGGCGGCGGTGCGCACGGCGCGCGAGTGCGGCGCGCGCGCGATCGTCACCTGGTCGCGCGGTGGGATCGCGGCTCGGCTTCTCTCGCGCCAGCGGCCGGACGTTCCGATCGTCGCGCCGACGCGTTACGAGGACACCTGGCGCAAGCTCGCCCTGCCCTACGGCGTTCGGCCCGTGTACTGCCCGCGTGATCGCATGACCTTGGAGCAGCTCCAGCGCGAGATCGGCGCGGTCACGAGCACGGACCTGCTCCTGCTCGTCGGCCACAGCGCGGGCGACCAGCGCCGCGTGCCGTGGATGAAGCTCGTGCGCGTCGCCGACGCGTCGGAGTGGGGCAGCGATCCGCGCGAAGGAAACGCGCGCGGCGTGTAGCGGTCCGAGCGAAGCTCACTTGCGTGAGCTGACCACGCGTCCTTCGAAGACCGTCTCGATCACCAACGTCTCGCCGATCTGCTCGGGCGGGATCTCGAACAGGTTCCGGTCGAGCACGATCAGGTCGGCGGACTTGCCGCGCTCGATGCTGCCGGTGTCCTGCTCGAGCCGCATCGCCAGCGCGCCGTTGCGCGTGAAGATGGCGAGCGCGTCGGCGAGCGGGATCGCCTGCTCGGGCGCGAGCGCGCCGGGCGCGATGCCGTACGGATCGCGGCGGGTCACCATGGCCTCGATACCCGGCCACGGGCTCGGCGACGGCACGACCGACGGCCAGTCCGATCCGTAGACCATCCGCACCTTCGCATCGCGCATGGATTTGATCGGCCAGAAGCGATCCGCGCGCTCGCGGCCGATCACCTGCGCCATCACTTCGACGAGCGGCGTGGGATACCAGAGGATGGGCGAGAGCTCGGCGATCGCGCCGAGCTCCGCGAAGCGCGCGATGTCGGCCGGGCTCGCGAGCTCCGCGTGCGCGATCTCGTGCCGCAGACCCGAGTCCCCGTTGGCCTTGCGCGCCGCGGCGATGGCATCGAGACCCGCGCGCAGGGCAGCGTCGCCGGTCGCGTGCATCTTCACGGTCATGCCGAGCGCATCGAGCCGGATCAGCGCGGCGTCGAGATCGGCGGGCGAGTGTTGGAGCTCGCCCTTGAACCCGGCGCCGTGCTTCGGGTCGGGCAGGTACGGCTCGAGCAGCGCCGCGGTGCGCGTCGGCGGGATGCCGTCGACGAAGATCTTCGCGAAGCCGGTGCGCACGCGCGGCGTCTGGTCGTCCTTCCAGTGCTCGAGGTTGCGCGCCTCGTCGGCGTCTGACTCGGTCCACGTCGCACGCCACGGGCGGCTGGTGGCGACGCGCATGTCGAGCTTGCCCGCGCGGTCGAGCGCCGCATAGGCCTTCACCGCGTGACCGTCGGCGAGCGCGTCCTTCATCGCGGTGACGCCGAGCGCGTTCACCTGCGCGACCGCCCAGCGGATCGCCTCCTGGTACTGAGCGTCCGTGCGCACCGGCAGACGCTTCATCGCGCCGTACGTGGCGTTGTCGAAGAGCACACCCGTGGCCGCGCCCTTCGCGTCGCGCACGATCACGCCGCCGCCGGGGTCCGGCGTCGCCGCGTCGATGCCGAGGCGTGCGAGCGCCTGCGAGTTGACCCACGCGTTGTGGTAGGTCGAGTCGATCAGGAACACGGGGTTGTCCGGCGCCGCGGCGTCGAGCATCGCGCGCGTGGGCGGTCGCTTGCCTTCGAGCGTCTCCGCGGCCCACTGCCCGCCGCGGATCCACTCGCCCTTCGGCGCCTTCGCCGCGCACGCGCGGATCTTCTCGACGATCGCGTCGAGCGGCGTCGTGAACGGGAAGCTGCACTCGAAGAGCTCCGCGAAGCCGCCCTGCACCGGGTGTTGGTGCATGTCGTGGATGCCCGGCATGGCCATGCGACCCGCGAGGTCGACCACGCGCGTCTTCGGACCGACGAACGGCGCGACCTCCGCCTCGCTGCCGACGGCGACGAAGCGCCCGTCGTCGATCGCCACCGCCTCGGCCCAGGAGTTCGCGGGATCGACCGTCCAGATCCGACCGTTCCGATACACGGAGTCCGCCGGCTCGGGTGCCGGCGGCGCGGCTGCGATCAGAGCGATGGCGATCAGGCTCGCGAGCGTGAAGGGCGTGCGCATGCGCCGGGCATCGTACTCGGTTGACGCCACCGAGGTGCGGGAGGATCCTCCTTCGAGACTGGAGCCGCACATGGCGTGCTGTGCGTTCGCTGCCTTCGTCGTCAGCCAGATCGTGTTCGCGTTCATGGGACTGCGCGAGCGGTTCCTGGGGAAGGCCGATCCGCTTCACGCGACCGCAGCTCCGAACCTCGCGGCGGCGTGGCGTCTCGGCGACCTCGAGGCGCCGACCGAGCGGGAGAGAAGCCGAGTCCCCCTGCGCATTGCCGTGGCGTTCGGCGCTGGCGCACTCGCGTTCGGCGTCACGTTCGCGGTGTCCCACGCGTCCGACGCCGAGTCGATGAACGCCATGTCGTCCTCCTTCATGTGCATCGGAGGTGCAGAGCCATGAGCGCGATTGCTGACAGCTTCGTCACCCAATCGCTCACAGCGAGCGGACGGGCGCTGGGCCCGGTCACCGCCGCTCGCCTGCGCCGCACCGCGTGGATCTACGCGGCGGTGTGCGCCATCGGGATTCTTCCCGTCTTGCTCGGTGCGTCGCCCGCGCTGAAGGCTGCCGGACTCGGGCTGTGGTTCCCCGGTGCGGGCTTCCTCGCCAGCTCCGGCTGGAGCCTGCTGCTCCTGCCGCTCACGGCCGTCGTGTTCGGTGCGTCGCTGATCGCGTGGTTCGGCGCGGGAATGGTCGTCGCGCCGGTGTTCGTCTGGGGTGGCGCGGCTCTGCTCGCCGGCGCGCTCACGGGTGACGCGATCTGGGGTCCCTCCGCGTTCATCGTCCCCGCAGCCACGGCGTTCGGCGCCGTCGCCCTTTACCGCCGAGGGGAGCAGCGCCGTGCGCAGGGGCGCGCGCGGCGCGAGGAGCGCGCGGCCTACCTGTCGCCCTCCGCGGTCTCGTCGTTCGCGCGCGCCGAGCGCGAGCCGGTCGGCCGCCGCGAGCTCTCCTTCGAGGACCTGGGCTCGGTCCGCTACGTGCTCGACCGCGCGCTCCAGCCGATCGGCGAGCTGCGCGGCTTCGATCGCATCGACCAGTTCCAGACCTCGGCGCTCCGCTACCAGATCAACCACGCGGGCAACGAGCTCGCCGAGATCCAGTGCGCGTACACGCCGAGCTTCCACGGCTACCTCTCGGAGGCGCAGCGCAACCTGATCGAGCAGTACCTGCAGCGGCAGATCTGGTCGTACTGGCTGTACGAGACCGCCTGGGGGCATCTCAACTTCACGAACTTCGATCCCGCCGCGCGCGACAACATCATGCTGACGGGCTGGTTCGGGCTGCACGTCGGCCTGTACATGTCGACGACGGGCGACCGCCGCTACGCCGAGCCCGGCAGCCTTTCGTTCCGGCTGAACGAGCGCACCGTGTATCGCCACGACGTGCACACGCTCGCGCAGTCGGTCGCGGACAACTTCGCGAGCTCCGCATTCTGCCTGTACCCGTGCGAGCCGAACTGGGTCTACCCGATCTGCAACCACTACGGCATGACCAGCCTGCTCCTGCACGATCGCCTGTTCGGCACGTCGCACGTTCCGGACAATCTCGACAAGTGGCTCGCGAACCTCGACCGCGAGTTCACCGACGAGAGCGGCAGCATCATCGGCCTGCGCTCGTCGCTCACGGGCCTGCGCTTCCCGTTCCCGGGCGGCGAGCTCGGCTTCGCGCCGTTCGAGAACTGCTGGGCGCCGGAGCGCGCGCAGCGGCTGTGGACGATCGCGCACCACGACCTCGCGCGCGCGATCACGAAGGACGCGAACGGCGAGGCCCGCCTGTCCATCCCCGGCCGCGGCTTCGACTTCGGGAACTACCGGCTCGGCATGGCGTCGACCTTCGCCGCGATCGCGGCCGCCGCGCAGGAGTTCGGCGACGAGGAGATCGCGCACGCCGCGCAGCGGAGCCTCGAGCAGGACGGCGCGCCGACGCACGACCGCGGCGTGACGCACTACCAGGGAATGTCGAACCTCGGGAACCTGTCCGCCGTCACCGGCCGTCTGCGCCGCCGCGGCGACTTCCGCCGGGTCGCGACCGAAGGGCCGCCCGCCTCGGTCTTCCAGGGGCCGATCCTGGCCGGCGCGAAGTATCCCGACGTGCTGGTCGCGCACGCCTTCAGCCACGGCGAGGATCTGGAGCTGGTGCTCCACTCGGGCGGAGGGCCGGAAGTGCAGTCGATCCGGATCGAAAGGCTCCGGCCGGGTCGGGCCTACGAGCTGCGCGGCGCCGAGAAGCAGCGCTTCAACGCCGACTCGAGCGGCGCCGCGGAGCTCCAGGTCGCGCTGCGCGGGCGAACCGCGCTCGAGATC
>Ga0184615_10000448_pt1 | contig 23067 bp, 20 predicted proteins | sample PLM4_65_coex_FD_133134 | JGI IMG/M metagenome (GOLD analysis project Ga0184615, IMG submission 133134) | Groundwater sediment microbial communities from an aquifer in East River, Colorado, USA - PLM4_65_coex | ecosystem: Environmental > Terrestrial > Soil > Riparian zone | place: USA: East...
CTGTCGAACTGCTCTTCGGTCATGTTCTTCAGCGTGCTGTCCTGGACGATCCCGGCATTGTTGACCAGGCAGTCGATGCGCCCGTATCTCGCGACCACCGACTCGACCATCCTGGTGATGCTCGCCTGATCCCTGACGTCGATCTGGTAACCGAGGGCTTCTCCCCCCGCCTCGTTGACGTCATTGGCCGCCTGCTGGGCCTGGTCGGCGTTGATGTCGCAGGTGATGACGATTGCCCCTTCCCTGCCGAATTTGAGCGACGTGGCGTGCCCGATACCTCTGCCGGCCCCGGTTATGATGGCCACCTTGCCGGGCAGCCTCATGCCCGGATGGCCGTTCCCGTGGCCGTTACCGTTCTTCCCGTTTCCGCTACCGTTCTTGCCGTTCCCGTTGCTGCTTCCGTCGACGTGGGTGCCACCGTTACGCCGTTTGTCAGCCATGAGGGAGGAACCTCTTATTAAAGAGTTGCATAAATATACCACTTTTTCGCATTGCACAATAATACCGATGTCACAATTTTCGTTATCCCCTAACATAAGGATAGACAAAGGGTTACGATGGTATCGCCTGATCTGGCAATGCAAGATCAGGGGTCGGCGGGAGGGGATGCCTATCCTTGGATTTCGACCGACGTGCGGATCGGCACAAGATCGAACAACTCGACGATATCCCGGTTGCGCATGCGGATGCAGCCGCGGGATCCTGGCTTGCCCATCTGGGCGGTATCCGGGCTGCCATGGATATAGATTGCGCGGCGCATGGTGTCCACCCGGCCCATGCGGTTGTATCCCCGCTCGGAACCCGACAGCCACAGGATACGCGTGAGGATCCAGTCGCGTCCGGGGAAGCTGCCGGCGAGTTCCGGGGTATAGACTTCGCCGGTCGGGCGCCGCTCGATAAAGACCGCATTGAGCGGCTGTCCCGCTCCGATCTTGGCGCGGATGATGTGGCGGCCGCGGGGCGTGCAGAAACTGCCGTTCAGCTCGCCCACCCCGTTCTTCGCGGATGAGATCGGGTAACGCTTGATCAGGTTTCCACTATCATCCAACAGATCAAGATGTTGTAATCTAATATTGATGTTGATTCTAGGCATTTGACCCGGCCCGGCGGCGAGCTGAAAAGAACTCCTGCAGCAACTTGGCGGCCTCCACGGCCAATACGCCGCCCACCACGGTCGTGTGGAAATTCAGACGGTTTTCGGCGAACAGGTCCACGACGCTGCCACAGGCACCAGACTTGGGATCGGCAGCTCCATAGACCACGCGGCTGATGCGGGCGTTCATGATCGCCCCCGCGCACATGGCACATGGCTCCAGCGTGACATAAAGGACGCAATCCATCAGCCGGTAGTTGCCGACGCGCTCCGCCGCGTCGCGCATTGCCATCACTTCGGCATGCGCGGTGGGATCGCGGGCCGCTACCGGCCGGTTGTGGCCGCGCCCGACCACCGCGCCGTCTTTCACCACGACCGCCCCGACCGGCACTTCTCCGGCTGCCGCCCCCTCGAGCGCAAGCGCGAGCGCCTCGCGCATGAAAATTTCGTCGCTCATTGCGGTCGCGAAGGAGAACAAATGTCGCATGAAAGACCTGCATTGTAAGCCGGCCGCCCCGTGGACACGACACGCCTCGGCATGTCTACTCGGTCTTGACGTCCTTCAACCAGCAGCGCTGCGGACTCCGCGGGAAACCTGATGGGTCCCCGGAACGAGGCGAAGCGCCGTTATTCTCGAGCGACACTTCCCCTTCGAACAGCATGGCCCCCGCCGCCGAGCTGAGCCGCGACGTGGACACGCCGCCCATGACGCCATCGTTGGCGACCTGAAACGCCCGCACGACTTCCGCACTGGAGAAATCGAGCAGCGGCGGGCCGGCATGTGCGGATGGCATGAGCGCGTCAGGGTCGCTGCCAGGGCGACCGCGCGGACTGCACCAGGATACCGCATCGTCAGGTGCTGGCCCGCCGCCGGTCGCCTGCCGCGACCACCGCCTCGGCGGCCCGCCGGTCAACGGAGGACGTGGAGGCAACCAGTCTCTTGTCCTTGGTGCAGATGGTCGACTCTGGGCTCGGTATCGGACTGGTCCCGGAAATGGCGATCAGAGGAGGACTGTCGGAAAGTCCACTAGAGTGCTAAAGCGTCCGCGGTCATTGGAGAGTAGTTATTCCTCCATAGCCTCAGGTATGGCCTGCTGCAGGGGATCCTGATCCCCAGGAACACGCACGGATCCATTTTGCCGTCAGGCGATCCAAAGGCCGATACCGTCTGCCGCCCCGCTCTACTTGTATACTTCAACGACGGAATCTGTGTTTATCCAGTCACGCCCACTCAATCATCAACGCCAACTGCAAACCGCTGTCGCATTTGGAACCTTTTCCGCGAGTGGCATTTTTTGCCGTCAGATTTACCGTCTTTTGTATCTGATCCCCAAATTGGCGTTCAGCATCTATCGACTTCTATCGAAGACAATCGACGGCCCAACGACGTAACCCTTCAGGATCTATCTGGACCTATCGGCGCCAATCGCTGGCGGGTGTCTTCTAACCACACAAGCTATCGGAATCTGTCGATACCTATCGTTGGAAATCCTTTCACTTCAGTCGTTCGAGGATCCACTAGCCATACTGCCTGGTTCATTCGGCTCGCCGGGGAGCATCAATAGGCAAGAAATCGGCCCATTGCCGGCGGCCGCCAAGACGGCACCTCTGACATCCACCGGACTCCCGACTCATGCAAACGCTCGAGCATCGCAAACAGATCGACGGACTTCGGTTCTTCGCCTTTCTCGCGGTGTTCATGATCCACAGCGATGTCGAACACTTCTGGTGGGGCAGTTACGGGGTCTCGCTGTTCTTCGTGATCAGTGGATTCCTGATCACTCGAATCCTGATCGCGTCGGAAGACCGGCCGCGCGGCCAGGCGCTCAAAGCCTTCTACGTGCGCCGCGCATTGCGAATCTTCCCCGCCTACTATCTGGTACTTGGACTGGCGGCAGCCACGGTCGGCATCGCTTACCTGCCGGCATACGTTCTCTACGTGATGAACTGGGGGATCTTTTTCTACACCTGGATCCAACCTGCACTTGTGGACCGTCCGTGGGATCCCGTGCGGATGTATGGCGTCCACTTCTGGTCGTTGTGCGTCGAAGAGCAGTTCTATCTGGTTTTCCCGCTGCTGTTTTCCTTCCTGCGGCCGGGACGCACACGGCTCCGCTGGTTGCTCGTGCTGTGGGCAGCGTGCATCGCCTTTCGATTCCTGTTCGCCGCGCTCCTGCCAAAGTCGGCGTATGGCTTGATTCCGCTGGTCTGCGGCGAGTATCTGGTCGCGGGTGCGGTGGGCGCTGTGGTGTTCGCGGATACGTCGGGAACCGCCGAACGGATACGCGCTGCCGCCCGCCAATGGATGTTTCCGGTCGGCCTCGCGCTGGTGGCGGCCCTGTTCGCGCTGTACGGACCGGAATCACCGTCGATCGACCACGTCATGCGCCCGCCGCACATGCAAACGCTGCTGGCGCTCGGCTTCCTCGCGATGGTGCTGGGATTGTGGCAAACCGATAATCGTTGGGTGCTGGGATTCTTCAACTTCGCACCCTTTCGTTTCCTCGGCAAGATCAGCTACGGCCTGTATCTGATCCACCTCTTCATGTGGCCCCTTTACGACTGGCTGTCCGCGCATTATGCCGTGTTACGCGCCGTTCCTCCTCTTGCGGCGCAGTTCGGGCTGACGGTCTTGCTGGCGACGGCGATGTGGCATCTGGTCGAGGCGCCGATCTTGAAACTCAAAGCACGATTTCAGTATTGATTTCTCCTCCCAACCGCCACGGCACATCACGGCGGGCAGGGGCAGAGTGCGGGCTTCGTCGGCTTGCCTGTCTGCGCCGACGGGCTTTTCACAGCGGCCTTACGGGGCGCCGAAATCTGGTCCTTGAACAGCGACAGGTTGATGGCATCGGCCATCGCCTTGTAGCCGGCATCGTTCGGGTGCAGATTGTCGCCGCTGTCGTAGGCCGGAAGGATCTTGCTCGGATTGTTCGGGTCGCGTATCACCTTGTCGAAGTCGATCACCGCGTCGTAGGCCTTGCTGGTCCTGATCCATTGGTTGACGACCTGGCGCTGTGCTTCGCCAACGTCCGTGTAGTAGAGCCCCGGCATGAACCCCTGGAAGGGGGTCAGCGTCCCTCCATACACCTTTAGGCCCATCGCATGCGCGCGATCAATGATCTGGCGATGGCCGGCAATGATCTGGTCGGCAGTCACGGCACCGGGATAGCCGATGTCGTTGATGCCCAGCAGGATGATCAGGTAACGTGCGCCGGACTGCACCAGTACGTCACGATCGAGGCGTGCCAATGCGTTCGAGCCATCCTTGTCATGCAGGACCCGGTTGCCGGTGATGCCCGCGTTGAGCACCGCCACCTTGCGGCTGCCCTTCTGCGCGTGCAGTCGCTCGGCAAGACGATCCGGCCAGCGCTTGTTGGCGTCCGCGGTTGAGCGGTACCCGTCGGTTATCGAGTCGCCAAGCGTGATGATGGCCTTGGAACTCCTGGCGGCGTCGACCTCAACGCCCGTCAGAAAGTAAACGGACTGGGTCGTGGTCGCCGTGGGCAGGCTGTCGGCTCCGCTGAAATCGCCCTCGGCCGAAATATAGGTCGTCTGCAGACCCACCGTATGCTCGGTCGCCCCGACCTGGTTGCCCGCGACGTAGATGCTGACCGCGAGCTCGCCGAGGTCGGGCACCCGGAGATTCACGGGATCGCTGACTGCCAGAGCGCCAGGCGGGATCGCCGTGGACGGCAACCCGTTGAATGTAAGCGTCCGGTCCGATCCCGCCACGATCGTTGCACCCGTACTGCGCAGCGCCACACGCGCCCCGCTGATCACCAGTGGACCGGCGCCGAACGCATTCGACAGACGCACGCGCACCCGCTTGCCGCCTATGCTCACTCGCACGATCTGGCGGATGGTCTGGCCTTTGAACTCGACGGGACTGCTTGCGGCCTGCGGGCTTGCAGTCCATGTGCCCACCCAGTGGATGTTACTTGTGCCGTCTTTGGCAACGGTCGCAGGCGCGATGGCCATGCCCGCGATGGCCAGCATCGTCCCTGCAAGCACGGCGAGCGCCCGCCGGAAAACCGCAGTGGAAAACCCGGACCGAAGGGCCAGTCTTGACGTTTGTTCGTGTATCGGGTGCGGCTGTGTAAGCGACAAGATGGCCTCTCCAAATACGTGAGAAGCGCCCTGCGGGCCGGCGCTCTCCTCCTTGCAGATTACATCATGTCGGTAAGACGCGCTACCGATCCGGACATAGTTTGATCGCGCCAACCGTTTTCTCCATCGACCTGATGCGGTATGCGGTTCTTGCCGCGCGTCCACCACGAGGTCACAATTCAATCGTCGCGGACACTCTGCCGCTCCACTTGCGATAGCGCACATCCTGCCTCCCGCGCATGAATACTTCGAATCAACAATCTGTTCTGGTCACCGGCGCCAGTGGCTTTATCGGGGTTCATCTCGTACGCCTGCTGGTCGCGCGCGGCCGCCCTGTATCCTGCTTGGTGCGCCCGACGTCGCCTGTCAAGGAGCTGCTTGCCGCGGGCGCTGAGCTCGTCACCGGCGATGTCAATGATCGCGCGGGCGTCTCGCGGGCCATCGCGTTGTCGCACGCCCGTGTCGTATTCCACCTCGCGGGGCTCGTGCGGGCGATGTCTCCCGGAGACTTCATGCGCGTGAACGCCGAGGGCGTCGAGGCGGTCGCGGCGGCGTGCACCGAGCAGGCGGAACGCCCAGTGCTCTTGCTCGTTTCGTCGCTCGCCGCTGCGGGGCCCTCGGGCGACGCGCCGAAAATTGAAAGCGATCCGCCGTTGCCGGTCTCGGACTATGGGCGGAGCAAATTCGCTGGCGAGCAGGCGGCCGCGAGGTACGCCGGCGCGTTGCCCATCACGATTGTTCGGCCGTGCGCCGTGTTCGGTGCGGGCGACCGCGGGATGTTCGAAATATTCAACCCCGTCGCTCGATTCGGTATCCACGTGGTGTGCGGGCACGGCGACCGGCGCATCTCGCTCATCGCTGTGGCGGACCTTGTCGAATGCATCGTCCTCGCTGCGGAGAACGGCGAGCGCCTTGTGCAAGACGGCTCGGGGCGCGGCATCTACTTCGCCGGCGCGGATGATCTCTCTCATGTCGAGCTCGGCATCGCGATCGCTCACGCACTCGAGAAAAGGCTGCCTCGTATCGTTCGTGTCCCGGGAGGGTTGATGCGGGTGGCCGGCTTTTGCGGCGACGTCGTTTCGCGGATCCGCCGGCGCCCGGGGTGGGTCAGCAGCGACAAGATCCGCGAACTGCTCGCGGGTTCGTGGACGTGCTCGTCAGCAAAAGCGCGGCGGCAGCTGGGCTGGTCGCCTGCGGCCCCGCTCGCCGATCGACTCCGTGAAACCGCGCAGTGGTACCTCGACGCGCGCTGGCTCTAGGAGCCTGTCGGACCTCACAGCGCCCGGTCGTAGATGCGGTAGGTCTTCGCGAGCTTCGTCCCCGCACGCCTGAGCGTCCCCAGCGAACTCGTGTTGCTCTCGAGCACCCACGAAAGCTCCCAGCCTGTGAGGCCCCACGGCCTGGCCGCCTCCACGAGCCGATCGAGCAGCACGATGGCGAACCCCGACTGCTGGAAAGCGGGCAGCATCGTCACGGTCAGTGCGCGCGCGACGTTGATCCGCCGCTTCCCCCACATCAGCCGGAAAAGACCGAACGGAAACAGCCGGCCGTTGAGCTTGCGGATGATCTGGTTGTAATCGAGCAGCGCGAGCACGGCGCCGACGGTCTTTCCCCCGACCATCGCAAAGGCCACGAATTCCGGCGCGATGACGTGCCGCAGCTCCGCGGCGATGTGTTTCACTTCGCCCTCCTGCAGCGGGATGAAGCCCCAAGTGCCCTCGAGCGCGCTGTTATAGAGCTCGAGGTAGGTCCTGATTTCCTCGTCAAAGCGCGACGGGTCCAACCGCCGCACCGACAGGCCGCCACCCTCGAGCGCCGACATCACCGCGGGTTTGTAGCGTTCGACCAGCTGCGCGAGGATCGCGACGTCCATCTCGTAGGCGTACAGGTCCTGCGCCTTGCCGAACCCGCAATCCTCGATCAGGGCGGCGTAATACGGCGGGTTATAGGTCATCAGAAACACCGGCGGTTGGCCAAAACCGTCGACCAACAGGCCGCAGGTGTAGTTGAGCGACGGATTCACGGGCCCGCGCCACGCCGTCATGCCCCGCTGCAGGAGCCACGCGCGCCCGGCGTCGAAAAGCCCGTGCGCGACAACGAGGTCGTCGATGCACTCGAAAAAACCGAAGAAGCCCCGCTTTTCGTCGTACTTCTGGTTGTGGACGTAGTTGACAAAGACGGCGACTCGGCCCACGACCTTGCCGCGCCGCTCGGCCAGAAGTGTCACCATCTCCGCGTTGTCGAAAAACGGGTGGCGCCCCCACCCCAGCAGGAGGCGCTCCTGCGCGAGTATCGGCGGGACCCAGTTCGGGTTGCCCGCGTAGATCGTCCACGGCAGCCTTTGAAAACGTCGCCGATGCCGCCAGGATGTCACCGCTCGGACCGTGACCGCGTCGTTCACGGCAACAGCCGATCTTCCATCACCCGCCGACACACGTTCGCGATATTCCGCGCCGCGGAATTGTTCTGCACGGGCAGCAGTTTGCGCAACTCGTCCATCGGGTAGTCCGAATGCGTTTCCTTGCCGAGGGCGAGGCCGACGAACACCGTCGATGAATACCGGGTGATGAGCACGTCGCAGTTGGCGATCATCTCTTCCGCGCTTCCGCTCCTGAATGTCATGGCTCCCGGGGCGTACCGATTGACCTCGTACTCGGCGCGGGCAAAGTCTTCGTTGGGGTGGAATTTGAAGATCATCGGACGCCCGTTGGCGATCCTGCAAGCGTCCAGGATGAAGGACTTCCGATCCTCGCCGCGGAAGATTTCCCGCAGCGGCGACGTGCACACGAGCACGTAGTTGCGGTGGGGAAAAGTGTTGTTGCGGTAGCGCTCGCAATTGTCGAAGTTCGGGATGCCGGTCACCACGATCTTTTGCGCCTTCGCGCCCTTGCGGACGAAGAAGTCGCGGTACCCGTCGCTCGCGACGCAGAACGCGCGGTAGGCGTCGCTCACGCCCGTGGCGGCGGTGCCCGCGAGCCAGAGCGGAAGCCAGCGGTGGCGCTGCACCAGGCGGAAATTGCGGTCTTCCGGATCGGTGATGCCTTCCTGGACCAGAACGATCCTGCGGTCACGGATGTTGCCTTGCACGAAGACATCGGAGCACGTGACCACGAGATCGTACGCGTCGCGGCGCCCCTGGTAGTCGATCGTCAGATGCCGCGCCTCGAGGTACTGCCGGCAGCGTTTTGCGAGCTTGTCGCCGATGATGGTGAACTCCAGCATCTTCAGCCGCCGCATCGCTTCGAGCACGCCATCGCAGTAAAAGGGTGTGAACGCCTGCTCGTACTCGGTGAGATGCCGGGAGACCTCGTGCATCTGCGTGGTCTGGTTCATCGATCCGCAGATGAAGAGGATGCGCTTGCCCGCCGTCACGTCTCCCCGTCCCACCGGGTCTTGAACGTTCCCGCGACGAACACGATCGCGGCAAAGCCGGCGGCTACGCCCGCGAGCCGCAGGGTGGCCGGATCATCGACGAAGATCATCGCCGCGCGCAGCGCCTCGTTCACATAGTAGAGCGGCAGCAGCTTGGCGAACGACTGCAGGAAGGCCGGCATCATCTCCACCGGGAAGAAGGTGCCCGAGAGGAACATCATCGGAAACAGGAAGGCATTGCCGACCGCCGATGCGCTTTCCGCCTCTTTCGCGAATGGGGTGAGCAGCATGCCGATGCCGACGAAGGCGATAACCTCGATCACGACGATGAGCGGCAGCCAGGCGCCGATGTGCAACCGAACGTCGAAGACGGCGTAGCTGACGAGGAGGATCGCGACCGTCGAAACGATGGAGAGAATGAGCTGGTACAGGATGCTCGAGACGAGCCACTCGGCGCGCGTGATCGGCGTCGTCGCGAGCTTGCGCAGGATGCCTTTCTGCCGCAACTCCGCGTTCATGTTGAGCGCGTTTCCCAGGCACGAGGTCATGATCGCCATCGCGATGATGCCCGGGACGAAGAACTCGATGAAGCGGTACTGTTCGGAGAGAATCGACGTCGCGACGAGCGTGATGAAAGGCGGCGTGCCGGTCATCTTCTGGTTCAGCGCGGCCACGATCACGTCGAGCGCCTGGATCTTGGTGTTCACCGAGGTCGAGCTGGGATCGTGGACGTAGGTGAGCGGCACGGACACGCTCGCATCCCGTGCGCCGAGCCGCTTTGCTTCCAGAACGGCGAAGTTTTCGGGGATCACGAGCACCAGGTTCTGCTTGTGCTCCTTGGCGTATTGCGTGGCGTCGACGCCGGCCGGAACCGGCGTGATCCTGAACGTGTGATCCGTCGTGAGGGCATCGAGCAGCCTGGCCGAGGCTGCGCTGTTGCTCAAGTCCTGCACCGGGAGGCCGAAGTCGAGATGCTCCGGCTTGGTAAAGATCGTGCCGAAGACGAGTACCAGGATCACGGGGAATGCGAACGTGAAGAACATCGCCGATTTTTCGCGGTAGAAGCTCTTGAGCCGCACGACCAGGTTGGCGGCGATGATTCTCGGCGTCATTTGGAATCCTCGTTCGCGGCGTCCGAGTGATGCTCTTGCGTGAGCTTGAGGAACACCTCTTCCAGGTTCGGCTTGCGCACATCCATGCCGCGGAGGGAAAGGCCGGCCCTTTCGATTTCCCCGAGAATGGCGCGCACGTCGTCTGCGTTATTGACCGGGACGCAGATGCTTTCGTCGCTCGTCCGCGCGGGGTCGAAGCCCATTTTCCGGATCAGGCCCGGCGCAGCCGCGTCGCTCGACTCCAGAGTGAGCCGCATGTGATTGGCGTGCTTCTCCGTGAGGCGCGCCGGCGAGTCGGTGGCCACGATCCTGCCCTTCGAGATGATCGCCACGGTATCGGCCAGGAGTTCGGCCTCCTCCATGTAGTGGGTCGTGAGAAAGACGGTCTTCCCACGGTCCTTGAGGCCTTTGATTACAGCCCAGACCGCGTGGCGGGCGTGCGGGTCGAGCCCGGTCGTCGGTTCATCGAGAAACACGACCTCCGGGTCGTTGACGAGCGCGGCGGCGATGCCGAGGCGTTGCTTGAGGCCTCCCGAGAGGGTATTGAACCGGGCGTCCGCCTTGCTGCGCAGATGGGTGAGGTCCATCAGGGCGTCGACATCGGCGTCGCAGCCGAACACCTGCGCATAGTACGAAAGGCTCTCGCGCACGGTGATTTGGTCGAACGAGCTGAAGCCCTGCGGGAGCACGCCGATCCGCCGGACGACTTTGGCCTTCGACTTGGTGACGTCCATCCCGAGCACGGTGACCTTTCCCGACGTCGGCGCGCGGATGGTCTCGATGATCTCGGCCGTGGTGCTCTTGCCGGCGCCGTTGGGACCGAGGAACGCGAACACCTCGCCTTTCGCGACGGTGAACGAAACGCTGTCGACGGCCAGCAGCGTGCCGTAGCGCTTGCACAGCTGCTCGACGACGATCGCGTGTTCGGAGTTTGGCATGCCGTGGCGCATCGAGTCCACGCGACGAACGCGTTCGTCGCGCTAGAGTCTTGCAAGCTCCTCGACGATGGCACCGACCGCGTTCCTGACGTGCGCTTCGGTGTGATTGGTCGTGATGAACAGCCGCAGGCGTGCCGCGCGCTCGGGAACCGCGGGATGGATGATCGGCTGGACGATGATGCCGCGGTTGAAGAGGGCCCGGGAAAGCAGCAGGCATTTGACCGAGTTGCCGACGATGACCGGAATGATCGGGGTTCCACCGGAAAGACCGGTGTTGAGGCCGCGTTCGCGGGCGAGGGCGAGAAAGAGGCTCGACAACTCATGGAGCCGGGTGACGCGCTCGGGCTCGCGCCGCAGGAGCGTCAGGGCCGCGAGCGCGGCGGCCGTGTTGGGCGGCGAGATGCCGACGCTGTAGACGAACCCGGGGGCAGTGTACTTGAGGTATTCGACGAGCGCGGCGGAACCCGCGATGTAGCCGCCGCAGCTGGCGAGCGACTTGGAGAGCGTGCCCATCCACAGCTCGACGCCGGAGCGATCGATGTCGGCGTGCTCGCCGATACCGCGTCCGGAACGGCCCATGGTTCCCAGCGAATGGGCCTCGTCGACGAGCAGCATCGCGCGATGCTTCTTCTTGACTTCGACAAAACGCGCGAGGTCGGGAAAGTCGCCGTCCATGCTGTAGACGCCTTCGATCGCGATCAGCACGCGGCGGAAGCCGTGGCGGATGCCGGAGAGCAGCGGGTCGAGCGCGCGCCAGTCGTTATGCGCGAAGCCACGGGTCGTCGCGCCCGAGAGCCGGGCGCCCTGCAGGATCGAATTGTGGGCGAGGATGTCGTGGACGATGAGGTCGCCCGGGCCCATCAGGTGGCCGATCGTCGTCACGTTGGTCGCGTGCCCGGAGACGAAGACGATCGACGCGGGTGTGCCTAGAAACTCGGCGAGCGCGGTCTCGAGGTCGCGATGGATCTGCTTTTCACCCGAGACGAGGCGGCTTGCGCCGGCGCCGGTGCCGTAACGATCGATCACGGCCTTGGTTGCGGCGGTGACGAACGGCTCGCGCGCCATGCCGACATAGTCGTAGGTGCAGAAGTTCGCCACCTCGCGCCCGTCGATGTGGGCGATGCCGCCCATGCCCAACGCGTGCATTCCCGCGCCCTGGTCGACACGGAAGTAGGGATTGCTTTCGGCGACAGCCAGCAGCATGCGCTCGTGGCGTTTGAGCTCGAGGTATTCGGGAAAGAGCGTGACGTCATAGTTCTCTGCGGGGATTTCGCCCTCGGGGGCGTCGCTGTGCGGGTGATCGATCACATGCTTCTGAACGGCGGCGGCAAGGTCGCCGAGGGTCGTCGCCTGGCTGTACACGGTGTCCGGCAGCTGCCGGCCGAAACTTCCGTCGAGCGCGGCCACGAGTTCGACCCGCTGCAGCGAATCGAGACCGAGCGCCGAGATTGGCGTTTCGGGCGTGACGTCGGCAAGGCCGGTGCCGGACATCGCCAGCGCGTGCTGGCAGACGGCGGCGAACGCGGCGGACCGCGCGGGCGCTATCGAAGGTGCGGGACTTGTCTGGGGGCAGTGCGGGTCGAGCGCCTTGAGGTGGCCGGCGAGGAAGGCGGCGCGGCTGGCGTGGCGCTGGACTTTGCCGCTGCTCGTCTTGGCGATCGTGCCGCAGCGGATCAACACCACGGCGTCGAGCGCCAGGCCGTGCTCTTCGAGAACCGCAGCCCGGACGGCATCGACGACCGGCGCCAGGTTACAGCTGCCGTCGCGCTCGACCTCGTGCACGAGCACGAGGCGCTGCGTGCCACCCTCCTCGACCGCGAACGCGGCGCCAAGGCCGGATGCGAGCAACGGGTGACTTTCGCGCGCCGTGGCTTCGATGTCCTGGGCGTGATGGTTGAGCCCGCGCACGATGATGAGGTCATCGAGTCTGCCGGTGATGTAGAGCTGGCTCTCGTGGACGAAGCCGAGATCACCGGTGCGCAGGAACGGGCCGTCGCCGTTATCACTTCGCCATGCGTTGAACGTGGCCTCCGTACTTTGCGGGTCGTGCCAGTAGCCCTGGCCGACGGATTCGCCGGCGACCCAGATCTCGCCGACTTTGTCGGGTCCCGCAGGCGCTAGGGTCTGTGCATCGACGATGGCAAGGCGAAGCGAACCCGCGGGCGCACCGCATCCGACGAGGCGGCGGGCATGCGGCGCGGTGTCGGGCAGCGGCTCGACGCGACTCTGCGAGAGAGCTTTGTCGCTGAACGCGCGCACGGCCGCACCGGTGCCGGATTTCGGTCCCGTGACCATGAGCGTTGCCTCCGCCAGACCGTAGCACGGGTAGAAAGCCTCGCGGCTGAATCCGCACCGGGCGAAGGTTTCGGCGAAACGGTCGAGCGTCGCGGGCCGGACCGCCTCGGCGCCAATGAAAGCGAGGGACCACGAGGAGAGGTCGAGGGTCGCGCGTTGCTCCGCGGTAATCTTGCGCACGCATAGATCGTAGGCGAAGTTGGGCGCGCCGGAGATCGTTGCGCCGGACTTGCTGATCGCGTCGAGCCAGAGGAAGGGATTCTTGAGGAACGTCGCGGGGGCCATTGCGATGATGGTCGTGCCGGAGAAAACGGGCGCGAGGATACCGCCGATGAGCCCCATGTCGTGGTACGCCGGAAGCCAGAAAACGGCCGTGGTGTGGTCCCGAATTTCGAAGACGTCTCTGATCGCACGCGTATTTTCGATGAGGTTGGCGTGACTCAGCATGACGCCTTTCGGCCGGCGGGTGGAGCCAGACGTGTACTGGATCATCGCGAGGGAATCCCGGGCCGGGTCGTGCTCGACCCAGTCTTCGGCGCGGGCGTCGGCGATTTCGTCCGTGGCAAGCCACGGAATCCCCGCGGCCCGGCCGGCCATCGGCTTGAACTGGGCGATCGTAGCCGCAGTGCTGAGCGCGACGGGCGCGCCGGTGTCGCCGGCGAGCGCCTCGAACAGATCGAGCGTGCGGTGGCGCGGCAGGTAGGTAGGGACGGCAACGCAGCCCGCGTAGAGCGCGCCGAAGAACGCCGCGATGAATTCGAGCCCGGGCGGATATGCAAGTATGACGCGCTGGCCCGCCAGGTCCATGTCCTGAAGGCACGCCGCGATCGCGCGTGCGCGGCGGTCGAGTTGCGCGTACGTCATCGCCGCTCGCTGCGACGGGTCGTCGGTCTCGTACACGAATGCGGCGCCGTCCGGACGCTCGCTGGCGAGTCCGCGCAGGCAGCGGAGCAGATTCGCGGGGCCGGGGCGGAGGCCGATCTTTGCGACTGCCCGAGTCTGTACGTCTAGCACATAGTTCTCCCACCGCACTGCCTCGCGGCGTTGTCGTCCGCAGCTGATTCCACCGGCGCCTTGAGACGCGGTGCCCGCCGGACGGTTGTCAGGGGGGCGACGACAATGCCATTCATTGCCCCGCCGTGCGCCCTCGGCGACGTCGTCGATGTCGCCGAGGGCGTTCCGAGTATGGCCGAGTTGGGCCTGAGCGGCGTCCCATGAAATCGTGGGTTCATTATATTCCTTCGGCTCGGCAGAGTCAGTGCGCGGGCTGTCGTCCCAATCGAGGATCCGGGTCGCCGCCTTCTCTGGTCCGCCGGCGTCTGGCACAGTGTCAAGAAGTTTTGGCGCCTCGGGGCCCGGCGGCTGATCCGCGCGCGCAGGGTCGCGCTCGTCGGGTCGTGAGGAACGGGTTAAAATGAAAAATTCCCCTATGGAACCTGCCGCGGCAACGGCGCGGGCCAACCGATGCAGGATCGCGACGCAACGGCGCCCACGGGAGCGCAACCGCACACCGGAATCACCCCCATGACAGCACCATTGGCCGAAAACGTCGCGCTCGTGACGGGTGCCGCCCGCGGCATCGGCCGCGCGATCGCAGTAAAGCTCGCCACGGCGGGGTGCGACGTTGCCGTCAATTACTACAACAGCGCCCGCGAAGCCGAGGTGCTGTGCCGGGAGCTCCGGGCGCTCGGGCGGCGGGCAGTCGCGATCCATGCGAGTGTCGGCATCCCCGAGAGCGTCGACGAGCTGTTCGCGGAATTCCGCAAGCACTTCGACCGTCTCGACATCGTCGTCAGCAACGCTGCCTCCGGTGTGCTGAGGCCGACGGTCGAGATGACGTTGAAGCACTGGCGCTGGTGTCTCGAGACCAACGCGCTCGCGCTCAACCTGCTCGCGCAGCGTGCGCTGCCGCTGATGCCCGAGGGCGGCCGCATCGTCGCGCTGTCGAGCCTCGGCGCGTCCCGCGCGAGCCCCGGCTACGGCTTCATCGGCGCGTCGAAGGCGGCGCTCGAAGCGCTGGCCCGCGCGCTCGCGCAGGAACTGGGGCCCCGCGGCATCCGCGTGAACGTCGTCTCGGCCGGTGTGGTCGACACCGACGCGCTGGCGTGCTTCCCGAACCGGGAACAACTGCTCGCCCGCTATGCCGAGCGCGCGCCGGCCGGGCCCGTGCTGACTCCCGAGGACGTCGCTGGCGCGGTATATCTCTTGTGCCTGCCCGAAGCAAACATGATCAACGGTCACGTGCTGGTCGTCGACGGCGGCTTCGCGATCTCCGGTTGAGCGCGCGCATGCAGGTGATATCGGGCATCGGGGGCAAGACCGCGATCGTGACCGGCGGCAGCCGCGGCATCGGGCGCGCGATCGTCGAGCTCGTGCCGCGCAAGATCCGCGTCAACGCGGTCGCGCCGGGCGTGATCGAAACCGAAATGTCGGCCGCCGTGCGCGAGCAGTCGGGCGACGAGGTGCTGAAGAAGGTCCTGCTGCGGCGCTATGGCAAGCCCGAGGAGATCGCGTACGCGGTCTGGTTCCTCGCATCGGCCTATGCGAGCTACGTGACGGGGCAGGTGTTCAGTGTCGATGGCGGCTTCAAAATGGAGTGATGACGATGGCGCAACAGGAAATCACGCGCGACGAAATCATGGCGGTCTTCCCGACCATCGCGGAAACGATGGCCGACGCGCTCGGCTGCGACGTCGACGACATCAAGCTCGACGTATCGCTGATCGAGGGCCTCGACGCCGAGTCGATCGACTTCCTAGACATGGTGTTCCGGCTGGAGCGTGCATTCAGGATCAAGATCCCGCGCGGCAAGATCGTCGAGAACGCGCGCGGCGCGTTGTCCGAAGCGGAGTTCGAGCAGAACGGCCTCGTGACCGACGCGGGGCTCGCGCAGCTCAGGGCGCACCTGTCGGAGGTTCCGGCGGAGCGCTTCAAGACGCCGACCAAAGTGAAGGACATCCCGCGCCTCTTCACGCCGGAGACGTTCTGCAAGCTCGTGATCTCAGCGCAGCGATCGGCCAAAGCGGCCAGCTGATCCCGTCGCTTCCCGTGCGCCGCCATGGCTGACCACTTCGCCGCGTTCTCGTTCGTCGACCGGATCACCGGGTTCACGCCCGGGGTCCGCGCGCGCGGGCAGTTCGCGGTGCCCGCGGTGCTGCCGGCGTTTCCGTCCTGCCTCGTCGCCGAGGCGGTCGGGCAGCTCGCGGCATGGGTGGCGATGGCGCAGGCCGATTTTCGCGGCCGCCCGGTCGCGGCGCTCGCCAGCGAAATGCGGTTCCACGGCGACGCCGCCCCCGGTGCGGTGCTCGGACTGGCCGTCGAGATCGACAGCTGCGACGACGAAGCGGTCGCCTACGCGGGCCGCGCGACGAGCGGTGACGCGCTCGCGATCGAGCTTCTCGACTGCCTGGGGCCGATGCTGCCGGTCGCGGAATTCGATTCGCCCGAGGAACTCGCCGCACGCTTCGATTTGCTGCGCGGGCCCGGTGCGCCACCGGGACGATTTCACGGCGTGCCGGTGCCGGAGATCGTCCGCGGCGCGGGTGTTCCCGGCGAGAGCCTCGCCGCCGTGCTGCACGTGCCGGCGGTGGCGCCGTTCTTCGCCGACCACTTCCCGCGCCGCCCCGTGTTCCCCGCCACGCTGCTGCTCGACGCGCAGATCGGCCTCGCGCTGCAGCTCGCGGCGGAAGCGCCCGGCCTGCCCGCCGGCACGCAGCCCGCGCCGGTGCGGATGACGCACGTGAAGATGCGCTCGTTCATTCCTCCCGGCGAGGTGCTCGCGCTCGACGCGCGGCGCGCCCCAACCGGCGGCGGCGCAGGCCAGATCATGCTGAGCGCGCGCGCGAACGGCATGACCGTCTCGACCGCGCGCCTCGAATACGCGCCGCGAAAGGTCGCGTGATGGGCCGGAGGCGCGTCGCGATCACCGGCATCGGGCTCGTCACGCCGGTCGGCAACGATGTTGCCACGACGTGGAGCGCGCTGCTCGAAGGCAGGAGCGGCGGTGCTCCGATCAGCATCTTCGACGCGAGCGGGTTCCCGGTCCACATCGCCGCCGAAGTGAAGGACTTCCACGACGACGACGTCGATGATCGCAAGCTCCTCAAGTTCGCGAGCCGCTCACACCGGTTCGCGCTGGTGGCGGCCGAGCAGGCGCTGCGCGACGCTGGTATCCGCCCGACCGCGGCCGACGCAACGCGCTGGGGCTGCGCCGTCGGTGCCGGCATGATGAAAGTCGACTTCAACGACTTCGCGGCAATCCACCGTCACTCGGTTGTCGACGACGCCCTCGACCCCGCGCGCCTCCTCACCGACGACCGTGCGAACGATCCGCTGGCGTTTTGCCGGACCACGTGCATTTCCGGACTGTCGCTGCTCGTGCGTCGCTACGGCATCCAGGGCTACGCCACGTCGGTGCACACGGCGTGCGCGTCGGGCGGGCAGGCAATCGGCACTGCGCTGAAGCTGATCCGCCGCGGCGCCGCCGATCACGTGCTGGCAGGCGGCTTCGACTCGATGATCACCCCGATCTGCCTGTCCGGCTTCTGCCTGCTCTCCGCGCTGTCGCCCGACAACGCGACGCCGCATCGCGCGAGCCGGCCTTTCGACGCGACGCGCAACGGCTTTCTGCTCGGCGAAGGCGCGGGATTTCTCGTGCTGGAGGAGTGGGAAGCGGCGCGCCGCCGCGGCGCGCGCATCTACGCCGAGCTCGCGGGCGACGGCAATTCGCTGTCCTCCTACCGGATCACCGATTCGCCGCCCGACGGCGACGGGCCGATCCAGGCGATGCGGCAGGCGCTCGCCGACGCCGGCGCGACGGTCGCTGACGTCGACTACCTGAACGCCCACGGCACCTCGACGCCGATGAACGACCTCAGTGAGAGCGCCGCCACGCGCGCGGTGTTCGGCGCCGAGGCCGCCCGCGTCAGCGTGAGCTCGACGAAGAGCACGATGGGTCACCTGATCGCCGCCGCTGGCGCCGTGGAAGTTGCCGCCTGCGCGCTCGCGATCGCTAAGGGCGAAATGCCGATCAACGCAAACCTGACCGAGCGCGACCCGGAGTGCGACCTGAACCTCGTCATCGGAGCGCCGCGGCGCCAGCGCATCCGCGTGGCCATGTCGAACTCGTTCGGCTTCGGCGGCTCGAACAGTTGCGTGGCGCTGCGCAATCCGGAAGAAGTCGACGGTGCCGGCGCGGTGCGCGCCTGACGCCAGCGACGGCCATCGCCATGCCCAGAATCGTCATCACCGGCACCGGCGCCGTCTGCGCCGCCGGCAAGCGCCCGGAGGACATCTTCGCCGCCGTACGCGACGGCCACAGGGCGATTACCGAGATCCGGCAATGGGACGCGTCCGGCTGGCCGACGCACGTCGCCGCCGAAATCGCCGACTTCAGCGCGCGCGAGATGGTCGAGGACCGCAAGCTGCACAAGCTCATCCGGCGCACCGATCTCGTCGGCCTCTACGCCGCCGGCCGCGCGATCGAGGGCTCGGGCCTCGTACCGCACCGCGCGGCGCTCGCCGAAGGCGCCGCGGCGGCGTTTTCCGACCGCACCGGCGTCTGGGTCGGCTCGGGCAGCGGAAACTACGAGAACGACTATGACTTCTTTCCGCTCCTGACCGCCACGCAGCATGACATGCCGGCGTTCGGGCGCGAGCTCGTCAACACGGTCAACCCGATGTGGCTCCTGCGCTCGCTGCCGAACAACGTGCTGGGCCACATCGCCATCGAGTTTGGTTTCAAGGGCGCCAACGCCTGCATCACCAATCACAGCTGCAGCGGCGCGCTCGCGATCATCGAGGCCACGCAGGCGTTGCGCACGGGCGAGGCGGAGCGCGCCGTCGCCGTCGGGCACGACACGCCGATCGAGCCGCAGATGGTGCTGTTCTACTCGCGGCTCGGCCTCATCGCAGCCGACACGCTGCGCCCGTTCGACGCGCGGCGCGACGGCAGCCTGTTTGGCGAGGGCGCGGGCGCGCTGGTGCTTGAGACCGAGGCCTCGGCCGCCGCCCGCAACGCCACCGTGCTGGGCGAAGTCCTCGGCGCCGGGTACGCGTCCGAAGGTCTGGGGCTCCTCGCCGTCCGCGAGGACGGCGACGGTCTCGCGCGCGCGATCCGCGAAGCGCTGGCCGACGCGCAGCTGTCGCCGGCGGACGTCGGCATGATCGTCGCCCACGGCAACGGCACGCGGGCCTCCGATGCGTCAGAAGCGGCCGCGATCCGCACGGTGTTCAGCGCGGCGCCGCCGCCCGTCACCGCGTTCAAGTGGGCATTGGGGCATGTTATCTCCGCCGCCGGCATCCTCGAGACGGTTGTCGCGCTCTGCGCGCTGCGCCAGCGGATCGTTCCAGGCATCGGGACGCTCACCGAAATCGATCCCGATTGCGCGGGCCTGCGGGTCTCAGCGCAGCCGCAGACGCCTCGGAGCGACGTCGCGCTGATCCTGAGCCGCGGCTTCGCGGCGACCAACGCAGCGCTGCTGGTTCGCGCCGCGTAACTCGCAGGTCGCGCGGTGGCGGACAACAATGCCGGCTCGAGTCGCTGCGGGATCGACACCGTCGAAATCGCGCGGATCGAACGGCTGCTCGCGCAGACGCCGGCCGCCGATCTCCGCAAGCTCTTTTCCGCGCAGGAACTGGTCGACAGCGGCGACGGCCCGGGCCGCGCCGCGAGTCTCGCCGCGCGCTTCGCCGCAAAGGAGGCCTGCGTCAAGCTCTTTCCGCGCGAGGTGGCGCTCGGGCAGATCGAGCCGGCGGATTTCTCCGTCGCGCGCGACAACTACGGTGCGCCTCGGGCCGTGCTGAGTTCAATCGCGCAGGCGGTGCTGGCCCGGCACCGGCTGTGCGGCATCGCGCTGTCGCTGACGCACGACCGAACAAGCGCATCCGCCGTGGCGCTGGCCGAGCCCGCGGAGCTTGCGGTGCCGGCCGCTGGCCGATTCCTCTACCGCTTTGTGCCGCTGCGGCGCGACGTCGTGCTCGCGAACCTGCGCCGCGTGTTCGGTGACACCGCGTCCGCTGCCGAGATCGAGCGGCTCGCGGCCGCGCACTACGGGCACCTGTGGAGGCTTGCCGGCGAGTTCATCCGCTTCCCTTGGATGTCGGGGGCGCGCAAGCAGGCACTCGTGCGCGTAGAGAACCTCGATGCACTCGTCGCTGCCATGGCGCAGGGCAAGGGCGTCCTCGTCCTGACCGGCCATTTCGGCAACTGGGAGGTCGCCACGACGGCCGCCATCGCCCAGTTCCCGCACCTGCGCGGCAAGTTCCACTTCGTGCGCCGCGCGTTGAAGCCGCAGTGGCTCCACCGCGTCGTCACGCACCGCTTCAACCAGGCGAGGTTCGGCGTGTTTCCGAAGCGCGGCTCGCTCGATGCGATGCTCGCGCGCCTCGAGCAGGGCGACGTGATCGTGTTTCCATTCGACCAGCACGCGCGGCCTCCGGACGGCATCAAGGTCGATTTTTTCGGGCATCCGGCGTGGACGTTCAAGAGCCTCGCGATAATCGCGCTTGCGACCGGCGCGCCGGTGTTGCCGGCCGCCGTCTGGCGGGAACCTGACGGCCGGCATGTGCTGCGGTTCGAGGAGGCGCTGCCGCTCATCGAGTGCGAGAACACGAACGAGGCGATCCGGCGCAACACGCTCGTCCATAATAGGGCGCTGGAACGCCTGGTCCTCCGCCACCCGGAGCAGTGGGATTGGATGCAACGGCGCTGGAAGCCCGCGGCGAGCTGACAGCCATCACTCCCACTCAATGGTGGCGGGCGGCTTGCTCGAGATGTCGTAGACGACGCGGTTGATGCCGCGCACCTCGTTGATGATGCGGTTCGACACCTTGGACAGCAGGGTGTGCGGCAGTTCCGCCCAGTGGGCGGTCATGAAATCCTGGGTCTGCACCGCGCGCAAGGCGACGACGTGCTCGTAGGTGCGCCCGTCCCCCATCACCCCAACCGACTTGACCGGGATGAAGACCGCGAACGCCTGCGCCGTCTTGTCGTACCAACCGGAAGCGCGCAGCTCGTCGATGAAGATCGCGTCGGCCCGCCGCAGCAGGTCGGCGTATTCGGCCTTCACCTCGCCCAGGATGCGCACACCCAGGCCGGGGCCGGGGAACGGGTGACGGAACACCATGTCGTGCGGAAGGCCGAGCGCGATGCCGAGCTCGCGCACCTCGTCCTTGAAGAGCTCCCGCAGCGGCTCAAGCAATTTCAAATGCAGCGTGTCGGGCAGGCCGCCGACGTTATGGTGGGACTTGATGCTGTGCGCCTTCTTGGTCTTGGCGCCGGCCGATTCGATCACGTCGGGATAGATGGTGCCCTGCGCCAGCCACTTGACCTTGGGCAGTTTCGACGCCTCGTGCTGGAACACCTCGATGAACTCGCGTCCGATGATTCGGCGTTTCTGCTCGGGATCGGTCACCCCCTTGAGGTGCTTCATGAACTGCTCGCGCGCGTCCACGTGTATCACCCGGGCGCCCAGGTTGCCGGCGAAAGTATTCATCACCTGCTCGGCCTCGTTGAGCCGCAGCAGGCCATGGTCGACGAATACACAGATGAGCTGCTGCCCGATCGCTTTGTGTATGAGCGCAGCCGCCACCGATGAATCAACGCCGCCCGACAAGCCGAGCACCACTTCCTCGGCACCGACTTCCGAGCGAATGCGGCCAATGGCCTCCTCGCTGAAATTCGGCATGCTCCAGTCGCCGGACAGGCCGCAGATCTCCAGCACGAAACGCTCGAGCAGGGCCTTGCCCTGCGGCGTATGCGTCACCTCGGGGTGAAACTGCACGCCGTAGAACCGGCGCTTATCGTCCGCCATCGCGGCGATCGGACAGGCAGCGCTCGAGGCGATCACCTTGAACCCCGCCGGCAGCTCGTTGACCTTGTCGCCATGGCTCATCCACACATCGAGCAGGCCGTGGCCCTCCGCGTTGGTGCGGTCCTGGAGGTCCCTCAACAATGCCGAATGGCCGCGCGCCCTCACCTCCGCGTAGCCGAATTCCCGGATCTTCCCCATCTCGACCTTGCCGCCCAGCTGCGCCGCCATGGTCTGCATGCCATAGCAGATGCCAAGGACCGGCACGCCGAGGTCGAACACCGCCTGCGGCGCCCGCGGCGTGCCGCCCTCCCACACCGAGGCCGGGCCGCCGGAGAGGATGATCCCGCGCGGCTTGAAGTCGCGGACGAACCTGTCGTCCACGTCGAAGGGATGGATTTCGCAGTAGACGCTCGCCTCGCGCACGCGCCGCGCAATCAACTGCGTGTACTGCGCGCCGAAATCGAGGATGAGAATGTTTTCGTGCTGCATTTACCAGTGAACAGTGAACACCAAACGATGAACGGGCAAACTCTTACGACCTCTGCGACCTGCAGCGAATGCTTTTCCGTTCACTGTTCACCGATCACCGTTCACTCGACTCTGTAATTGGGCGCTTCCTTGACGATCTGCACGTCGTGGACGTGGGACTCGCGGATACCCGCGGTGGTGATCTCGACGAACTCCGCCCGGGCGCGCACGTCCTCGATGTCGGAACAGCCGAGGTAGCCCATGCTCGACTGCAGCCCGCCCATGAGCTGTTGCACGAGCGGCACGAGCTGGCCCTTATACGGCACCCTGCCCTCCACCCCTTCGGGCACCAGCTTGTCGGTATCGGGCTCCTCTTCCTGGAAGTAGCGGTCGGCGGAACCCTGCTGCATGGCGCTGAGCGAGCCCATGCCCCGGTATGACTTGTAGGAGCGCCCCTGGAACAGCTCGATCTCGCCGGGGGACTCCTCCGTGCCGGCGAAGAGATTGCCGATCATCACCGCGTGCGCGCCGGCGGCGATCGCCTTCGCGATGTCGCCGGAATTACGGATGCCGCCGTCCGCGATCAGCGGCACGTCGGTCTTGGCGAGGCCCTTCAATACGTTGGCGATCGCGCTGATCTGGGGGACGCCGATGCCGGCAACGATCCGCGTCGTGCAGATCGAGCCCGGTCCGATGCCGACCTTCACGCCATCCGCGCCGTGGTCCACCAGCGCTTTCGCCCCCGATGCGGTCGCGATGTTGCCACCGATGACCTGCGTCTTCGGGAACTTGCGCTTGACCCATTTGACGCGGTCGAGCACGTTCTTCGAGTGGCCGTGCGCCGTGTCCACGACGATCACGTCCAC
>Ga0184615_10000450_pt1 | contig 23050 bp, 29 predicted proteins | sample PLM4_65_coex_FD_133134 | JGI IMG/M metagenome (GOLD analysis project Ga0184615, IMG submission 133134) | Groundwater sediment microbial communities from an aquifer in East River, Colorado, USA - PLM4_65_coex | ecosystem: Environmental > Terrestrial > Soil > Riparian zone | place: USA: East...
AACCTCACTAAAGGTGACTCTTGGTGGCATTGAGATCGAATGTACCTTGACGATGTCTGAGGTAGCTATCAAAATCTAGTTCAAGCATGTATCTTGGTCCTTGGTTCATCTATGTAATGTTTGATCCGCGTGACCCGGACACTATACGTTACGTTGGGTGGACCAAAGACCCCAAGGTTAGACTCAAGAGCCACATCACAAGAGCTAGGGATGGTCAGGATAATACATACTGTGGTAGTTGGAAGAGATCCTATTGAAGGATGGGGTGGTACCAACCCTCACTATAATCGAATCTGGGTTCGGTGATGGTTGGGATTCTGCGGAAAGAAAATGGATAGCACACTACAGATCAATGGTTGGTACTAAACTAACCAATCTAACTGAAGGTGGGGGTGGCGTAGTTGGCCACCACTGGACTCTCTCTGAAGAAACCAAGAGGAGAATGTCTGTTGCGAGTAAGGGGAGGAAACAAACCCCTGAAGCTATACAGAGGATGGCAGCCTCCAAGAGAGGAAAAACCCAATCCCCAGAACATATTGCCGCGGCTGCGGCTTCTCGAAGAGGGAAAAAGAGGTCACCTGAGTCCATTGCTAAATCGGCTTTAGCACACGTAGGGTTAGTCCATACTGATGAAGCCAAGAGGAAGATAAGGGAGTACCATAGTAAGTTAGAGCGTAGGACTCAACCTAACCCTAAGAGATCAGAGGCTTCGCGCTTGAAAACTAGTGAGTCACTGAAGAAACACTATGCCTCGGTTGGATCACCTAGAGTCAGAACTGAAGAATCACGTTTGAAATCCAGTATCTCCCTGAAGAATTATCACAAGCGGGTTGCCCTCCCCAACCGCATAGGCTAGGGTGCCACGGTGAAGACTCGCGTAAAGTGGATCTACGGTATACTTGGACTACTCGTCCTACTGGCAGTAGGGGGTTGGTTATCTACCCCCCTACTGCTGAAGTACTACATCAACCACAAGGTCGAGGGTGTCCAAGTTGGGTCAGCTCGGCTGAAGTCTCTTGACTGCGTCCAGCTATATGGTGTCTCGGTCAACATTGAGAACACCTACGGGGTTCTCAAGCAGGTGGTTGCTTGCCGGAAGGCGAAGACGGTTGATGCTGATGGTGGGGTTCTCGACATCACCCTCAAGAAGAGTGCTGAACCCAAGAAGGCGAGTGGTTACAAGATCACTGCCAAGAACATCACGGCTACCGTGCACATTGGGGATCGGGTCATCAACGTTAGTGGTGCTCGACTGACCCCAGAGAGAGCATGTGGGGCTAAGGCCAACATCAAGCTCGGAGACTTTGGTGAGATCCAGGTGGGTGAGACTTGCGTGGATCTGAAGACCAAGCGTGTAACTTGTGAGGGTGGTAAGTACTCGGTCACCCAGATCCTAGGGCACCCAATTGGGGTGGTGGACTTCAAGAACGGGACTTTCGACCCTGACACTAAGGTTGGTGATGTTGGGCTCCTCACTCGGGAGCCCTTCACGGTTCAAGGGCTACATGTTGAGCTGAAAGAGCGGTCAGCAACTATCACGGCCAATAGTATCGTTGGATCGCACAAGAGGATCTACAAGGACCCCCTAACGCTCAAGGACGTGGTGGTTGGTCCGATTAACATCGACGCTCCTTTTGATAGGGCCGTACAGGCTAGTTCGAAGGGGGCGTCGCTCACCTTCGATGTGAGTCGATGGCATGTCGAAGGGAAGGAATCTTGCCAGAAGTGGTTGGATGCAGTACCCGACGAACTCAAGACAGGTCAGATCTCCGAGATGCAACTCACGGGGAACTTCTCCATTGATCTGACAATCAAGCCTGAAGTTCGCCTCAAGATCTCAAACCAGTGCACCTTGGTCAAGGGCGCCCCTCCGAAGTTCATTCAAGCTCTATCGGGTAGGTTCAAGTACACGGCTCACCACCCTGATGGGAAGCCCTTCGAGCGTGAGACTGGGCCTGGGACGGCGGAGTGGGTTCCGTTGCAGATGGTCTCCCCCAACATGGCGACGGCGCTGACGACTACCGAGGACCCTGGGTTCCTGTACCACCGGGGAATCATCCCCCAGGCGATTGAGAACTCCTTGAAGGACAACCTCAAGCTCGGGAAGTTCTTTCGTGGTGGCTCCACGTTGACCATGCAGCTCGCCAAGAATCTCTGGCTCAGTAGGACGAGGACTCTCGGGCGGAAGCTTCAGGAGGCCATCCTGACGGTGGCGTTGGAGAGCGCGCTACCCAAGGACAAGATCCTCGAACTCTATCTGAATATCGTGGAGTACGGACCCAACCTTTACGGGATCGGCTCTGGGGCAAGGGAAATACTACACAAGGACCCTCTTGAGTTGACTCTTACAGACTCAATGTACTTGGTCTTACGGCTTCCGGCTCCGAACCGATCAGCTTCGTATGATCGCATGAAGGGGTTGATCGGGAAGCTTCTCGACAACGCCTTGAAGGCCGGTAAGATCACTGAGGATATGGTAGAAGTTGAGAAGGGCCAGATCCTACCCATGAACTTCGACGACGATTGAAGCCCAGATCCAAGTCCGGTGTAACCGGACTCCATGTCGAACCAGGTATGGAAGTCCGGTCTCAAGGTTGTCTACGCCAAAGAGGATCTGCCCACTGAAATAGTGAAGAGCATCTTCTTTGCAGGTCCAACACCGCGGGATCTGGAAGTGCCCAGTTGGCGCCCGGAGGCTATCAAGCTTCTGGAGGCTCTCGGTTACGATGGTCATGTCTTCGTACCGGAACCTCGTGATGGGAAGTTCTCGGGGGATTATACTTCTCAAATTGAATGGGAAACGAGGGCTCTCAATCAAGCGGACATCATCATCTTCTGGGTGCCACGGGACATGAAGACTCTCCCAGCCCTGACCACCAACATCGAGTGGGGTCTCTGGGCTGACACTGGGAAGTGCGTCCTTGGTACCCCTACAGGGGCGGAGCACGTTCGCTACCTTCAGTGGATGGCCACCAAGATGAAGGTTCCCAACTACAGCACTTTGGAGGCAACCCTTCAGGAGGCGGTAGGTAAGTTGGACAAGGGTGCCTTCCGTAAGGGTGGCGATGCTCAAGTACCCCTTCACATCTGGTCTCACCCCACCTTCCAGGAGTGGTTGATCTCACAGAAGAAAGTCGGCAACCACATCGAGAGCGCCCGCGTTCTCTGGACTTTTCGTGTTGGTCAGCACCATGAGAAGGTGTTCTCATGGTGCCTACACGTCAACGTGTTCATCAAGTCTGAGAATCGCTTCAAGATGAACGAGTACGTGCTTGGTCGCACCGATGTGGTGGCCTGTGTCTTGTATCAAGGTGACCAGGTTGTCCTCGTGCGTGAGTTCAGAAGCCCTGTGAGGAATGAGGCTGGGTTCGTGTACGAGCTTCCGGGTGGTTCATCTCATGATTCTAAGGAAGACCCTCAAGAGGTTATAGCTCATGAGATTGAAGAAGAGACGGGTCTGAAGATCGATCCGAAACGCTTCATCAAGCATGGAGCAAGGCAACAGATGGCTACCTTTGCTGCTCAGGTGGCTACCTTGTTCTCTGCTCAGTTGAGTTCAGAGGAGCTAGCCAAGTTGAAGGCTGATGCAGGGAATGTCCACGGGGTTCTTGAGGAGACTGAGAGAACCTATGTAGAAGTGTGGACTTTGAACGACATCAAAGAGAAGCAACTTGTGGACTGGGTGACGCTAGGGATGATCCTCTCAGTGGTGTAAACCTGTGGGTGATCATCGCAATCTCAGGTCTGACTATCGAACAAGGGATCAGAGGTCTTCTACGGCGCCGAGGTAGCGCTGGGGCGGGCAAGGATGAGGCTGCCAAGCAGCTCGTTACAAAGCACAACTTTGTCCCTCTGGCGTTCGCAGACCCTTTGAAGCGGTTCTTGGCAGACACCTTCGATTGGGAGGAGGATCGTCTCTGGGGACCGAGTGAGAATCGAGCTGAGGAAGATCTTCGCTACCTACGAAATGGACTTGGACGCCCAGGCCCAAATAACACAATTTTGCCCGTAGGGTTGACACCTAGACACGCTCTCCAGCAGCTCGGTGACTCTTTTGGACGCAATGAGTGTTGCCTCAATACCTGGGTGTTGTATGCGATGAGGATCTCCAAGAAGATTGAGAGTGGTGAGTATCACTACGACCGGGTCAAGGGTCTCCTTCGATATGGAGACCCGGGCAGCCCTCTTCTTGTTGGCGAACCTCGGAAGAACATCGTCATCACCGATTTACGGTACAAGAACGAGGCTGAGGCGGTTCGAGAGGCGGGCGGGGTACTTGTCAGGGTCAAGCGGTGGGTACCCAAGATTACGGTGTCCCCCAAGCACCAGAGTGAGAAGGACCTGCTCGAAGTTCACGACGACGACTTCGACTGGATCCTTCACAACCGGTCAACCCTTGAAGACCTTTGGTCTCAAGTGGACCACATGATCGAGAACTTGGCCAAGTAATCTCGATTGGGGGTTTGACACCACTTACGAAGCTCTAGCGGCAGGTCCAGGACATCCCGGTCATTACCACGGAGCAGGGGACCGGGTTGGGGTTCTCGGCCATGAAGGCGTGAATGAGTCCACGGAGCCAGCAGAGTACTGGCTCCGTTGCTTTTACGCCGTTGGCTGAGAGGATAACCTTCAGGGTCTCGAACTCCTGGTACAACTCGACGAAGTTGGGGCTTGCGATGAAGAGCTTGTCCAGCTTACCCAGGTGGTGATTGCAGACAAGGATCCCTAAATCCCCGAGCATCACTTGCCACCTGCTGGTATTCAACCCTAGTTCAGGGTGGTAGGGGTCGAACAGATCATCCCTATTTTCTGGGGGCTCGAAGGTAAAGTGACGAGCCTCACCGGTACTTGACACGAGTTCTTCGAGTACCGTGATTCTTCCTGGATTTTCGTCAGACATAGTTCCTCACATTACACCAGAGTAGTAGTTGCTCCACATGTCGTCCCAGTATTCGTGGTGCTCCCCAGCGCACTTACGGCAGAGGGGGATCGGAGCATTGGGGTCTGGGGGCTCGGGTACCATGATCCTCTCGTACCGCGTCCGGACTCTCGATGTGTCGTAGCACGTTCTTGAAGATTCCCATCGAACATCCACAGTTGACCCACACCGAAGACACGGGTTTTGACTGGGCTTCCCGACCTCAGTGTGCAGGATAACCATAGAATATACACATATTTAGGAATCGACAGGGGGTTGACGATTTAGTGTAGACCAGACACTGAGTTGGTGTATAACCGACAACGACTCAGGGTCAAGTTGACACCAAAGGGCCGGATTTCCCACATACTGGTTCCTATGACAATACAGGCAAAAAAGGCAAAAGTCACTCGAAAACTTCGATACCAATATGAGTTCCCGATGGCGGCACTCACAGTAGATGGTGTGGTATTTGGGTTCGACCCCAAAGATGAAGACAACCCATTGAAAGTATTGATGATTCGTCGAGGAGAGGAGCCCTTCATTGGTCTTTGGGCGTTCCCAGGGGGACATGTAAACATCATCAGTGACGAGGGTTTGGAGGATGCTGTTCGTCGCGAGGTGCGCGAAGAGACCCAAGCTCAATTCGAGTACCTTGAGCAATTAGGTACTTTCGCGGACCCTCATCGAGATCCCCGAGGACGGTACGTCACGGTTGCCTACTTTGCTCTCGTTCGCAAGGATGAGCACGACACCATCGAGGGCTGTGATGACGCTGATCGAGCAGAGTGGATTCCAATTCAGAAGTTGACTCGGATGAAGCTTGCCTTCGACCACAACAAGATCTTGGATTACGCGATCAAGCGGCTTCAAGCCAAAGTCCGGTGGGCTCCACTTGGGTTCGAACTACTCCCAAGGGCATTCACCATCGGGCAGCTTCAGCAGCTCTACGAGGCAATCCTGCAAAGGCCCCTCGATAAGAGGAATTTCCGACGCAAGATCACTTCGATGGGCATTCTTACTGAAGCGGGTAAGGCCAAGTCGAGGGTCGGACCGACCGCACGATTGTACCGCTTCGACACCAAAGCATACGAGAAAGCCGTTGAAAGAGGCTTCAACTTCGAGGTATGAGAGGACACCATGCGAATCAACCCAATTATGCTAGTAGACAGCTACAAAAGCACCCACCCGGTTCAGTATCCGCCGGGTACCAACTCGATGTTTGACCATCTGGAGTCGCGTGGTGGTCAATTCGGCACCACCATCTACTTTGGTCAGCAATTCATCAACAAGGAATACCTGACCATTCCGATCACCCACGCCCATGTTGACGAAGCCAAGGACTTCTTTGTCGGGCATTTTGGGACGGATGACCCGGCCTACTTCCCCGAGATGGGGTTCCGCAAGATGGTGGACAATGGCGGCTTCTGGCCGGTACGGATCAAGACCGTGGCGGAAGGGACCGAGGTCCCCACTCGGAACATGCTCTTGTCTTTGGAGAGCACGGGCGGACCCGAGACCTTCTGGGCCGCTAGCTGGTTGGAAACCCAGATCGTCCGCAATTGGTACCCCACCACGGTCGCTACTCTCAGCTACTATTGCAAGAAGATCATCCTCGAAGCCTTAATGGAGACCGCCAACGACCCTTGGGGCGAGGTCTACTACAAGCTGCATGACTTCGGAGGCCGAGGGGCTACTTGCCATGAGGCAGCCGGTATTGGCGGTATGTCTCACCTCATCAACTTCCGCGGGTCGGATACCGTGGAAGGGGTCATGTTCGCTCGGGATTACTACGGTGAGCATATGGCAGCCACCTCGATTGCTGCAGCCGAGCATTCGAGTATCACTTCGTGGACTCGTGAGCGCGAGTTGCTGGCCTATCGGAACATGGTTAAGCAGTTCTGCAAGCCAGGTCGGATCGTTGCTTGTGTCTCGGACAGCTACGACATCTACAACGCTATCGAGAACATGTGGTGTTCGGAGCTACTCGAAGAGGTGAAGACTTCGGGTGGGTGCATCGTAATCCGCCCGGACTCAGGAGTTCCGTCCGAGGTAGTGCTGAAGTGTTTGCAGTCTCTTGAGCGAAAGCTTGGGATGACCAAAAACATGCGCGGGTTCAAGATCCTCCCACCATACTTCCGACTCATTCAAGGTGATGGAATCAACATCGACTCCCTGGCAGAGATTCTCCGCGTCATCATCCAAGCTGGGTACTCGGCTTCGAACCTAGCCTTTGGGATGGGTGGCGGTCTTCTGCAGTTGGTCAATCGCGACACTCAGAAGTTTGCCCTCAAGTGCTCGGAGATCACCACTATCCGCGGCGAAGTAATCCCGGTCTACAAGGACCCGATCACGGATCCAGGCAAGACCTCGAAGTCCGGCAAGCTGGATCTCGTCTTCGAGGGCGGACAGTTCAGGTCGGTTCCGTTCGGTACCGCCAAGAACAACAGCAGAATGATAACCGTCTACGAGGACGGCAAGCTTACGCACGACTTTTCTTTCAGCGAAGTCCGAAAGAACTCAGAAATCAACCTTCCGAGGGTGTAATGGGTGGTGCAAGCTGGTCAGGTGCGTTCTATCGCGAAGCTGAACTTCGAGAGCCCTCTCCACTAGAAGTTGAGAGGGCTCGCCGGAGCTGGCATGAAGCGGCTACAACACCAAGTAGCCGTGCGCCGAACGTTGCTGAGCCAGCAAAGCCCCCTGAAACACCAACGATAATCCGACTCAGTAGGTACAAGAGACGCTGGGTCATTTAGAAAGAGAGGCCCGCCATGGGTGGTGGAAGTTGGAGTCACGATTATTACGAGGACAAGGCCAAGGAGCGTGCAACGTCAGGCGCCTCGACCTTCGCTCACCATGATGCGATCAAGTCCAAGCCTAAGAGTGAGCAGAAGGTTCATGCTCGGCTTGACCCCAAAGGGGTTCGGGTACGGGAGTCGAGAGACTCTTTGGAGCACCCGGAGTCTTTGGCTATTGGCGTCATGCTCGACGAAACCGGATCAATGCAGTCGGTCCCCAGGGAGGTACATGCTCGACTGCCTAACCTGCACAAGATAGCCTTGAAACTTGGAATCCCGCATCCTCAGTTCCTCTTTGGGGCCGCGGGCGACGAGTTCTCGGACAAGGGTTCACTGCAAGTTGGCCAGTACGAGTCTGACAACCGGATGGATGAGGACCTTGCTCACTTCTGGCTAGAGGGTCAGGGTGGTGGCGGGCTCCCGAGAGAGTCATACCAGAACGCCATCTACTTCTTCGCGCGCCACACGGACATTGACTGTCATGCCAAGCGCAACAAGAAGGGGTACCTGTTCATCCTCGGAGACGAGAACCCTTACGATGTGGTTCGTCGAAGTTGGGTGGAAGAGTACCTCGGGTACAACCTCGAAGGGTCCGACATCTCGACCGCGGACATCATCAAGGAATGCCAACAGAAGTATCACGTCTTCTTCATCATCCCCTCAGAAACCCATCATGGTAGAGAGCCTGGGATTCTGAATGGGTGGAAGGATCGTCTTGGTCCGGAGAACGTCCTGATCATGCCGAGTGCCTCCGACGTCTGTGAGTTGGTGGCTACCACCGTTGGGGTTTGCGAGGGCTTGGTCACGCTCGATCAGGCCAAGGTACTCCTCAGTGGGTCGGGGATCAGCTCGACTACGGCATCTCATGTAGGTGATGCGCTCTACAACTTGGTCAAGGCTCGTGGTCTTCCTGTTGCGGACCCGAAGGTACGACGACTGTAAGGGTACTCATAACCCAGGTTCGATAAGCTACTGGTATCGAACCTGGGCCTATCTAGTACATTTTGGTGAATTATGAGGGCAATTCTAGTAGTCGGACTTGGGTTCGGTGACGAGGGGAAGGGAAGTGTAGTTGACTTTCTAACTCGTAAGCATAACTCTCGCTTGAATGTGAGATTTTCAGGTGGTGCCCAGGCGGCGCACAACGTTGTCCTAGCCGACGGAAAGCATCATTGCTTCTCTCAGTGGGGATCGGGGACGTTCGCGGGAGCCAAGACCTACCTCAGCAGGTACATGGTGGTGAACCCTCTCTTCATGCTTCCTGAGGGGGAGCATCTAGTCAGCCTTGGGGTGACCGACGCCTTCGAGCGAATGTTCATTGACTACAATTCGCTCGTGACCACTCCCTTTCATGTATCCCTCAACCGACTTCGGGAGACTCACCGTCGAGTGGAGGAGACCCTCGAACACGGTACCTGTGGGATGGGGATCGGAGAGACCGTCGATTGGGCCACCCGCTACCCAGAGTGGGCTATTCGAATGCACGATGTCAACGACCTGAAGGCATTGGCAGGCAAGCTTGAGATGCTGCGAGTTGAAGCCCGCAAGATATCCTATGAGCTATCTCGTGAATGGCCAGAAGAGGCCCAAGTTGATCTGAAAATTCTTGAGGACCCCGAGACAGTCGATCGCTTCATCTGTTCTGCACAAGAACTCTTGAAAAGAGGAGTCACCGTAGTGACCCCTCTCAAAAGAGACTTCCTGGAAGAGGGGACCGTAATCTTCGAGGGGGCACAAGGGGTACTTCTCGATGAGGAGTGGGGTTTCCACCCGCACACAACGTGGAGCAATTGCACCTTTGAGAATGCCCTGAAGCTAGTCAAGCAATTCTCGGGGACCAAGGGAGCCAAGGTCACCCGATTGGGGGTTACTCGACCCTACTACACTCGTCACGGCAAGGGTCCGCTACCGTCTGAGGGGCTTGATCTGAAGATCAAAGACCACAATGTGGATGGGAAGTGGCAAGGGTCTTTCCGACTGGGTTACTTCGACTTCGTGATGGCAAGGTACGCCAAGTTCATCATCGAAGGGTTGGATGGGATTGCTATCAACCATCTCGACCAAGTGGTTGGGCCTCAAAGGGTTTGCATAGCCCACAACTTCCAGGGTGCTGACATGTACCGGATCAACTTCGGAATTGATCATGAGACTCACCTTGGACTCGGAGAGATGTGCAGGAAGTATGGTGAGGTAAACGAGCCAGTCCAATCCGTTGTATCCGCCGTCTATACAGAACTCAAAGGCGTCTGGCGCCTAATGAATGGGATCTCACGAGTTTTCAAGGCACCTGTGGTACTCAAGGGTTTTGGGCCAACAGCAGAGGACAAGCAGGAAGTATGACTACCATTCGCCTGAGTGATGGACGAGACCTGATCATCCGTGAGAGGCTATGGGAAGGTGACATCAGCAATATCTTTGACGCCACCCTATGTGACAACAACCCAACCATAGTAGTCGAACCCAAAAAGGTTCGAAGCCGCTACGAGAGGATCATGAGTCGGGCGGCTGTTGGAGACCCAAGGTCTGTCATAGTGAAAGTAGCTAAGCAGCCTTACTACAACGATTTGCTTGAGAGGGACGTGGCAGTACTGGGTCAGCTTCACCCTGAGAGGGGGATCAAGGACCGGTCATTTCCCAAGTACTACCCCACGAGTTACGGGGGTGCCCTCGTCGACGGTAACCAAGGTCACATCCTAGAACGCATTGAGAATTGCGTGACCTTAGCCGACGTCCTCAGAGCTTACCCAGGTGGGATTGACTACCGGGACATGGCCTGGATGCTCAAGAGGATCTTGGTAGGGTTGTGGTTCGCCCACAAGCGGAGCGTCATCCACGGAGCGGTCATACCTCCTCACATCCTCCTCACCCTGCATGATCACGGGGGGCGCCTCATCGACTGGTCCTACTCGACCGAACCCAGAGTCAAGGTCCCGGCCATGGTCACCGAGTACGAGGACTTCTATCCGCCCGAGGTCCCAAACTCGGAACCGGCACGAGAGGGGACCGATCTCTACATGGTCGTCAAGTGCGTCCAAGCTCTTTTAGGCGCAGATCTGAAGACCAAAGACTTCCCTGACTCGGTTCCCGGGACTATTAGGGAGCTTTTTGGGCTCTGCCTAAATGATAGCGTGCATATGAGGCCTATTGACACCAGTGAGGTACATGATACCTTCGATAGGCTACTGAAAGACGCAGTAGGAAAACCTACCTTCCGTCCTTTCTCGCTACCCGAGCCTCTATGAAGACACTCACCCGGATTGATGAAGTACGTGACTCTCTGAAGACTCTTCTCGACAAGAATGTGAGGCTGGGGGTACTTGGAGCGAGTGCTGGATCAGGATTGATGGCCAACATCGCCACAATCCCGGGTCTCACCAAGATGTTCCACGAGGCTCACTTCCCGCACGCCAAGGAGTCGACCGTTGAGTACTTGGGTTTCACCCCAGATAACTTCGTCTGCCTCGACACCGCTCTAGAGCAGGCAATGAGGGCGTACTATCGCGCCTACCAGCCCGATGGAAAGCGTACGATTGGGATTGGGGCTACGGCCGCGGTAGCCACGAACGAAGTCCACAGGGGCGAGCACAGGGTTTGGGTGGCAGTGTTCTCGGATGACCGAGCCTCTATCTACTACGCTCGGTTCAAGAAGGGGGTTGGGGAAGAGGTTCGAGCCCGAGATCTTCTAGCCTGTGACATGCTGATGGGGGAAGCCATCCTACGAGCGGTTGATGACGATGTGGACGTCAAGCTTCCGAATAACGTAGAGTTCACCGACTTCTCACCTGATTGCACAACTCAGTGCAAGATCCTACTGAGCAAGAGACCCTACTTTCGGGTTGATGGTCAACGGCTCACTTGGGACAACCTGGTACAGGAGGTGGCTGACTTTGGTGCTGGGGTTTACCCTGGGTCGTTCAGGCTCCCTCACTTTGGGCACTTCGGAGTAGCTGACGAGTTCTGCAAGCGCCACCGGCAACCTGTGGTGTTTGCCATCGAGGTGTGCCCACCCCACAAGGAGGCCTTGACCGCTGCTGACATGCTCAAGCGCGCCAAGCTGCTCAAGGGTCGCAACTTGATCTTCACTTGGGGAGCCCCCTACTACCTGGACAAGGCGAAGCTCTTCCCCAACACCAAGATCATCCTTGGGGCCGATGCCTTCGTTGAGTTGCTCGACGCCAAGTGGGGATTCAGTATCGATGACCTCCGACGAGTGTTCCACGAGACCGGGACGAAGCTTGTGGTCCCTGACAGGCTCGTAAGAGGGGTGTTCACCACCCTCGATGACTTGCACCCTCCGGAGGATTTCCCTTGTGAGAGGTTGCCCGTGAGGTTCGATGTCAGCTCGTCGGAATTGATGAAGAACGGGACTACGGGAGTAGCATGTCCGGGTCCCACCACTCTTGAAGGGGACGCCCATAGTTCCACAGGATATTCCCCGACGTTGTAGTGATGGCATTGTCAGTGCGGCCTCCCCCACCGTGCTCAGCACACCCTTGGTCGTCGATGTCCGAGAGGAGCCACTCGACGTGGTTGTCGTTCTTCCCAGCCGTGTAGTAGTGCAGTAGGGACCCAACCTTGGGCTTGTTGTCCTTGCTGTACTTCTGGAGGGCCTTCAGATCCTTCCCAATGGTCCGTAGCCACGCTATGGCCATCCCTGACACGTACTTGTGCTTGAGAAGGTCATGTTGGACTTCGGCTTCGCACATGATCCCGAGCGCGAACATCCCGCAGTTGGTCTTGATGAGGACCGACTGTGCAGGGTCATCCACACCACGGCAGACGAGGGCTCCGAGGTCATCCTTTCGAATGTGGATCGAACACCCTTCGTATTTCTTGACTAGGCTGACGAACAGATCGGCAGGGGACATACCCAAGCGATCCGATAGGTAGTCTATTCATACCCCGCCTAGGTATGCCAACCAAACTAGATGCAAATAAGACCCCCGTCAGCAAACAAGACCTCCTTCTAGCCCTCTGACAAGCCTGGTACCAGATATTCTGTGAGGAGCCCAAGAAAGAGTCGATTTGCATCTTGGGGGGTCAATGGGCACTTGAAACCGGGTGGGGCAAGTCGATGTGGGACTTCAACTTGGGCAACGTCAAGTCCGTCGAGGGTGACGGTCATGACTATCAGTTCTTCGGGTGCGGGGAGGAGCTACCCCTCAGCGTGGCTCAACATGCGGTCCATGATAGCCCACTCGTGAAGGTGGTTCGAACGTACATGCAAGGAACCACCCAGATGGCTTCGGTCTGGATTGACCCCGAGCACCCCTGGTGCCGCTTCCGGGCGTTCCACAACCTGTTGGAGGGTGCTGTCGATTACGTCAAGCTCTTGAACAAGAGGTTCCAGAAGTCTTGGCCGACGGTGATCGCTGGGGACCCCGTTCAGTTCGCACACTTCTTGAAGCTTCAGCACTACTACACGGCCGACGAAGGAGAGTACACCAATACTCTCAAGTCTACGTTCAAGACGATGATGAGGGTGAACGTGACCTTCGTTCACCCCGACTTGAGTAATGATTTGAAGGATCGGATCCAGAACCTGGTCTCCTTGACCATGGTGCAGAGTCTCGACGATATTCTGTCGGCCCCCTCTACGATGCCGACAGATGAAACGGTAGTCTGATCAGGACTTCTTCTTGTCCCTCTTGCTTTTGGAGGGCTTTTCCGAGTGCTCCTTGGCTTCTGGGTGAACCTCTGACTTGACTGCTTCAACCGATTCTTCCTCGGTTGTCGGAAGGGTACTCTCGACCTTCAAGTCCTCACTGAGTTGTTCAGCTAGCTCCTCGGCGGTCCTTGCCACATTCATGACAAACTTGCCTTTGGAAACAGCTTCCTTGATGAACTTGTCCCGATGCTTGACTCTGATAGCGTCTGGTTCTGATGCCGCCGGCATGATCTCGGCAAGCGTAATCAAGCTGTAGAGGTATTCGGTTCCAGACTCGTTACCACCTTGCTCTCTCACATCACTGCCGAGCCGTTCCCTTATGGCTTGGATGTGCCCCTCGACATTTGCCATAGAGGACTTGGTTCTGATGGCGTTAGCGGTTCTGGATTTCAACTCAGCGAGTTCTAGGTCAGAGATCGACATGGTTCCTCCACGAAGGTGCTTAGCATAAGAGCTTTACTATAAACCACTTGTTGAAGCATTCAGGGTATGACCGACGACCTGACGATCATCCGTCGCGTGGCTTCAAGGTGCATCGAGGCGATAGTGTTTCCAAGGAACACCTACGTACCCAAAGAGCATCGCGACGAGCCACCGATGACCCCTGAGGGTACCGATCTGGCTATCTGGATCTGGGATGAGAATGGTCGGCCTTACGGGATTGCGTTCACCGGCAAATCCAACAAGCCTCTCTGGAACTACAGGTTCAGGGATGACGCCCAAAGGCAGAGGCAGATAGACGAGTCCATCAAGTCCAGGAAGCTGACTAAGGAATACAAGGACAAGAAGATCCAAGAACGCCGAGAATATCAGCACTCCTACAAGGTTGGGGACATCTTTGACACATCTTGGGGCTACGACCAGACCAACGTGGACTTCTACCAGGTGGTTGAGGTTCGAGGCAAGGTACTCATCGTCCGTAAGATCTCTGAGAGAACCGATAGTGAGCACCAAGGGGCAGAGTACGTGGTACCCGTGAAGGATTCCTTCATAGGCGATCCGATCCGAATCCTACCAACTAGCTCAGGCGTGAAGATAGAAGGGCACTACGGGTCACTCTGGGAGGGCAAGCCCGTGTACCAAACCGCCGGGGGTTGGGGTCACTAGGTTCGAGAGAGCCTGGCGTACCAGGCTCTCCGACTAGGTTGTCAGTGGGCTATGTTGGTCAATGGGGGTAGATGCGTCAAGTCGACTACATCGTTCATAGATACCAGAATAGGTACCTCAGACGATGGCGACGGTGGGTTGCGTTCCTCTTCCATCCAATCAAAGACTTCCGCGTCCTTGAACTTGGGGAGTTTGGTACCCATCCACCGCAAGGCTAGCCCCATGCGGATGCGACTGGCTTCCTCACCTTGGTCGCAATGGCCACTGGCATATTGAGTGAGACGTTCTTCGATTGGGTTCTTGCCACAAGATGCGAATGAAGATCTAAGGATCGCCAACGCAGAGTGGAAACACTTCTGACGGTCATCAACTAGATCTTGTCCGCTCCACCCCTCGTCTTGGCGGTCAGTGATCTTGAAACCACCTCCGATGGTCACCACGATTCGATTCGGGGTGCTACCACTGGTGTTCAGCTTACCGAGGTTGACCTGGTTCAAGCACCAGGACTTACCCCCATCACCTCGGGACATCTTACCGACTCCAAAGTCAACATCCTTTCTGAAAGCACTCTCAAACGTAATTACGGCTAAGAGAACCGTAGCAGTTCGCTCCCGTCCCCGACTCCCGTAGAATATGGGCTTCTCCTGTGGATCCCAAACCACATATGCAACATCCTTTGCAATATCCTCATATCTGGATGTAGCATCCTCAACTGTCTCTTGAGCTTCTGGGATGTACAGTTTCCTACCGGGAGGGGCGACCGAAACCATTAGTGACATTAACCACGCGATTACCTGTTCCAAGGCATCACTCCTTTTTCGCAGGTAGCTCTGTCTCAGCGCGCTGAGCCTTATTGAGCCACTCAATCTAGGGTCTTTCGACTCCGATTACGTACTCGTCTTTTGTGCTACACCTCTCCATACTAGGGCCGGCTACAATAGCCGCGTGGTTAAGGCTGTCAATCAAAAAGTAATTGGAACGGCTGACCTTTAGGTAGATCGAACAACGGTCGAGTACATTAGGGTTTGCTTAGTTTCACTAGGTTTTTGATTTGGACCGACTCGACGTTTTGCTGCTCCCCTATGAAAGTAGGCGAACCAAGTTCAATCCTCACAGTGACTTCACAGTTTTGGCCCTAATCACATTGATAGTTGAACTTGAGCGGGAATTCTGGTATTAGGTACTCTGTCTTACCTAGAACTGAATGAAACCACACCAACCCACTCAGACTTGGGAGAGTGCGTCAAATACACCGAAAGTCAGTACTCGCAAAAGTCCTTATCAATTCAGGTGTTATGGCTGATATGAGTTCGTGGAGCATCAAGCGGGTCCCATTGGACTTCGACTGGCCGGTTGGCTACGTCTGGCACGGTTATGTCAACCCGTGGCCGGGTCCCGTTGATTGTGAGTACTGTTGCGGGACTGGACTCAACGACGAGAGTTTGAAGTTGTATCGTAACTTCAAGCGTTGGTCGCCAAGAATGACCGAAGAGGAGACATCCCGAGCCCTAAGTGCTGGGATACCCGAGAAGGATCTAGCTCTGATCCGAAGGCGAATCTGGGATGATGTGGACAATTCACTGATCAGGTCTTACTTGACCGAGATTCGTGCCAAGTATACCGGGGTATGGGGTCTTTGCCAAGTATGCAACGGGAAACGTACGATACCGAACCCGAACCCGGCTATTCAGCAATTGTATGCAGACGTGAACCTGTACGATGAATGGCGCCCCATCGAACCCCCAAAGGGGGATGGGTGGCAACTTTGGCAGGTCAAGGAGACCGGTGGGGTCCCGGCGTCGGCCATCTACAAGTCAGATGCTGAACTAGCTCGATGGTGCTCGACGCACTTCAAGTCCGACTACGCGGGATGGCTCAGGTGGATCACCAGAGAGGGTTTCAAGGTACCTCAAGAACCGCCTGAGTTTAGACTAAAGAGCGAAACCATCACCATCTTTACCCAACCGGCTAGCAAGGCGTGACCCACTTCACCCAATGGCTGAGTCACCAGAAGTACCGTCGAGATCTGGTGGGTGAGTTGTCCGAACAACTCCAAAGAAGGGCTTGGCCAGACACCTCGAACTTGCTAGCTCTTCGAGTCCGGCTCTCCTTGGAGCACGCATCCCCCCTATCTTTCGAAACCCTGGAATTTGCCTATTCGGAGTGGCAAGTATCCAAGGACCTACCTCCGATGACGGTCTTCCCAACTCGGCAATTGCCCTTGAATTAGCTATAATTCTTGGGTTTGCAACGAAGGGTGGTGTATAGTCCGGGGTGCTCATGATGGACCCCTCGAAGATCCACCCGGTATTTTTCGCAAAAGAGGCTACTAGCTTCCAACGGAAGTTCTATGCCAAGAGGTTTCAGGGTGTCTCATCCAAAGACCAAAACGAGGAAAAAGCCGATGCTACCCTCATCATTGCCGTAGCTCAAGTAATCCATGAGGGGAAGTTTCGAGAGGTACCCATCCTAGTCCCAGAGAACTGGAAGACCTGGGTTAGCAGTAGGATCGTGGGGATGGCGAAGACGTGTACAAGTACGCTGCGAGCAGACTCACGGAAGAAGGTGACCCTACCTATCGCGCGCAAGCTTTTGGAGTCGATCAAGCCGATGACCCCCAATATAGGTCAAATACTCACGAGTTCTGAACCACCCTGTTGGGTAGCCATAGGGTATTCGCGTGACGACTTACTACCAACTTGGTTGGTGGATAGGCTGTTGTAATCATGGCTGACGTATCCTCAATGGATGACATCGAACGGTTCTGGAACGCAGTTCGAGTTCACAGAGTCGAAGCCGTGCCAGAGGTCAAGGGACCCGAATCGGTCATTGACATAGCCTTGGATCGCTTGAAGACTGAACTGCCAAAGAACTTGGAAGGATACTTGAACAGAGACCTGAGCGACCCCTCAGTGTTCACCAATGCCATTGTAGACGCTTCCAAGATCATACTCACTACCTTGTTTGATGAGCAGCAGAAGCAAGACATCAGCCTCATGATTCAGTTGTTCCTTGAGGTTCCCGGTAAGAGCCAGGTCGAAGTCAAGGAATTCCTGAGGGCTTTACCGCGCACCCTCATTGACAAGATCCTGATTAGGATGGAACGGAACAAGCAATGGGGTGGCTTGCAGATGATGCTCACACTTGAAGCTTTGTTCCGCGACAACTCACTTCATCAGGACTATGAAGTCACCAAGGAGAGGGATAACCGGTTGATAGTCATCTTCTACCCAAAAGAGCACCGAGGCCCTTTGAGTTTCCGTTTGAGAGATATGTTCATTGGTGCCTGATGGAACTTCAGCTCGAAGACTATTGGAAGGTGACGCTCCCCCGACGAGCTAAGCCTGTTGGTGGTCACCTAATCCCATTCGGGGTTCTTGAACCCCTGGTCGAGTGGGTAGGTCACTTGGGTCCAGATTCCAAGCCCTTCCAAGTGCTGCTAGGTGAGAATCGAGAAGCACACCTTAGGCACCTACAGGGCAAGTACCCGTTCAAGGGTATTGTACGAGCACCGACTAACGAGAACACTGACCTAGTAGATCCGCTCTTCCAGGTACTGCGGGGTCTGACGATCTCGAATACCCTGCAAGACAACTTGGACTTTGTGCCGCCTTCACCACTGGAGTGGGATCTAATCTGGTGCCTCGTAGCGATCCCTCATACAGCCATCTCGGCATCCCTACTGGATGTTGTCCGGAAGGACAAGAAGCTCATCGAACTTCATGATGCGCTTGAGGAACTGAGGTTTGAGTCTTTCGAGCGCCGACTCATGATCCGGATTGAAGAGGGTATTCAGAAGTTCATTAGGTCGATCAGTAGCAAGAAACGAGACCGTCTGAGTGCTCTGTTGTTCCTGGCAACCTTGGCATATGAGAACGGGTTACTGGAACCTTTCATTACCTACCTCGATACTAAGGATACCACAAACGGGCTGCTGGAGATTCTTCAGACGTGCAAGGCATGGGAGCCCTACGGGTGTCCACTGAAGCTCCTAGTTGGGTGTGAAGAGCACGCCAAGTTCATTCCGGTACTTCACAAGCACTTGAACGAAGGCTTGGAATGGCTATCCCCCAGCTAGCTTGCGCTTCAGAGCAACTACCACGTTCGGGGGTACGAGCGAAGAAACATCCCCGCCATACCTGGAGATCTCTCTAACTATCGAGGATGCCACGAACGAGTTATCGGGTCTGGTGGGTATCAGAACAGTCCTAATCTTCGGGTTAAGCCTACCATTCGTATGCGACATAGCTAGCTCAGCCTCATAGTCAGAGAGTGAGCGTAACCCTCGAACTATGACCGACGCACCAATCTCGACACAGTAGTTGATCAGTAGACCCTTGAAGATCCCAACAGTCACGTTACTGAGACCCCTGCAGGCATCGGTAATCAAGGTGGATCGCTCACCCGCATTGAAGAGCGGGGTTTTGGAGGAGTTAGTTCCAATCCCAACAACAAGCTCCTCAAAGACCTCGCTCGCTACTTGGATAACGTCCAGGTGTCCGTTCGTGGGCGGGTCGAAACTTCCAGCGTACACTGCCTTCATGCGAGAATCCTACCTGAATCGGTGGGGTAAGTCCACTAAAGCTCTTATCGAATTGAGACTACGATGGCCCTTCTCAGCATCCAGGTTCCTAGCGAAGTCTCCCGAGCGTTTGGGCGCATCACGGTCCCAGGCACCCCGGAGTCGCGCGAGACGTACCACGTGACGCTTCTCTACCTCGGGAAGGACGTTGCCATCGACGACGTGTCAAAGGCGCTTGTGGTGGCGTACAGGGTGGCGGAGATCACCAAGCCCATCCAACTCACCGTCGACGAGGTCAGCTCGTTCCCCAAAGGCGACGACGGGTACCCCATCATCTGTCCGGTCAAGAGTCCGGAATTACATCAGCTTTGGGAGGCTCTCTGCTCGGCCTTCGATAGTGCTGGGGTCGAATACGACAAGAAGTTCCCAATCTACAAGCCGCACGTGACGCTCTCCTACCACACCAAGGACTTGGAAGAGAAGATCCAGGTAGGACCCATTGACTGGGTTGTCTACGAGATGACCCTATGGAGCGGAAACTCGGGAGACGATGCCGTGACCATTACGATCCCGTTCTCGTTCCCGAGTAAATCAGCGATGTATCGAAAGCTAGTTCAGGCTCGCCTCAGGTTCCCCAGGTTCGTTTGACGGGGGGAGTGCGGGGGCGACGGCTTCGAGTTCAGCCAAATGGTCCCGGGCTGCCTTCGGGTCATCGACCCAGTAGACATCGGACTTCACTTCATCGTCATACTCGGTAGCAAGGATCAAGTCTCTGACCATGGTCTTGCACGCAGTACGAATACTTGAGTCCGTACTGGTGGTGTGGATCTTGGCAAGGTTCGGTACGGATAGCCTGACCTCATTTTCGAGGAGGGTTTTCAGAATCCCGATAGCGGCGATCTTGTATGGACCGTGGTCTTTGGGGTTGTACTTGCTGCGGTCCCGAGGCTTGGTGGCCTTCACAACTACTTCCGGAGGCGGCTCTTGGCTGATGACTTCCCGTTGAGGCGCAGTCTTGGTGGTCCGTCGCTGACGGACCGGGGTAGCCTCGACCTTGATGGGTTCCGGCGGTGGAACCACTTGGTGCTCCTTGAGTAGGTAGTCAGCCAGAGTCCGGAAAGTCTCACCGAGGATCTGGCGAATAGCGCTTCCGATTAGGGAGGTAACGAACCACACGTCACTTCTTAGACTCATTGGCTTCCTCGCAATTCGCTTGTACTCTCTCGAACCTAGTTTTCGGTGGTGCCTTGGGCCTTCGAGCCACCGGGGTGACAATACTTACGCTCGAAGAGCCAGGGGTGGTTGGATCCACTCCGATTAGTATCGGACCTGGTGACCTCTGCTCTCCTTCAAGCCATTGAGGCTCTGATTGCTCGCTTCCTGCTTGTCTTATCTGATTCAAGCGGGCTTGTCTACGTTCTTCGGCCGCAACCTGAGCAGGGGTCATCCCTGAGCCAGACTCCTCTATCCTCGGTCTACCGGTGATGACGCTGGTCCGACCTTGACGGGCAGGGGTCATAGCTGGGCGCGCGAGGGGTGGTGGGGCTTGGGGTATGGCTTCGCTGAGATCGAAGTTGGCCAATCGCTCCTGACGCCTTCGTTCAACCTCGGACCCTTGTGCCCCAATGTAACCCCTATGGGTTCTCTGGTAAGCGTTGATGAGAATATTGGAGGGTACCCGTTGGTTGTCGATCCCACTTGGCCCGCTGACATACTCATCCCCTGCTCCGACCCCGTAGGCTGTGTTGATCGCTGGGACCAAAGCGCGTGGGTTGAAGGTTGGGTTGGCAATGTCCCACTCCTGCTCTCCGGCTCTCATCCGAATGATGCCGCCACCAATGACCGGAAAGACCATGGTGAACTCAAGAGTACGGACCTGGTAGTCGGCACCGGCCACTCGATACGAGCTTCGACCGATGATGGTGAACCCAGATGTTGATCCACGTCTCCCAAGCGGGTCAATGAGTTGGTCGAATGGGAGAACATACTCGTTAACCGTAACCCCGTCAAAAATGCTCAAGGCTCTTGTCGGTTGGATCGGATGGGTGACCCTTCTACTGTTTTGGGGGTCAATGAAGTTCACCACCACATCGCCCGCACAGTCCGCGTAGGCTAGGCAGTAAAGTACCATATTCTCAGGGAACTCCTGAGCGTTCATGACCAATCGCGGATTGTCTAATCGAAACAACATGGTAGGTAGATCCTAATACCCCGGACGGTTGGTTTTAGGACCTGCAACCCGCCTGGATAGTAGGGACTCGATGAAAAGGTTCAACCGCCTATGCAATGCGATTCGAACTATCTGCCCTGAGGGTAGCTTGACCCTGACTGGTGGTAACCAAAGTCCAGAACAGAAGTCCTGGAAGGGTACCATCTCGGTAGGTTGCATGATCCTAGCCGAGGCTACAGGTGAGACTGAAGAGGTCATCATAGAACTTACGCATAAACTTGAGAAGATGTCTCAACGTCTCTTGCGCCAGTTGACTCCGTCAAGTCCTCCGGATGATGAGGACCCTCCGAGTTCAAAGAGCTAGTTAGGGTTTCTTGTCCTCTATTGCTTCCCTTGCTATTGCCTCGAAGTCGAGACCAAGAGGGTTAGCTCTTTTTGGGGGTGGTGGCTTGTTGAACTCGAAGTCTAGGATGTCTTTGAGTTGGTCATAGGGGACCTCTACTGAGGGGTTCTCTACTGAAGGAGCCTCTGGTTCACAGGGTACTGACTCGGGTCCTATGATCTGGTTCCGAAGTACTCTAGCGTACCTACTTGCAATCAAATTCATCTTACGAGGTAGATCCACTTGACTGTAGTGGATTGCGCCCTGCAAGTGGAACGAAGGACCCTGTCGACCATAGTTCCCGATAGACATCTCAAAGTCTATTCGATCTTTGAAGATCCAAGCATCCCCACTGGAGTCAACGAAGAGGTAGCGAACATCGCTACCCTCAATCCGGTAGTATTTGTTCTGGCGCAGCACATGCGATGCCTTAGGGGGGAAGATATACGAGTTGTCCCACTGGTTTGGAGCAAGGGACATCCTTATACTGACGGGGGCCTTGGACTTCTCGTCGCCAGAGTCCACATACCAAACACGGCAGATGCCCAGCTTGCCAGCCCTCAGTTGAGTGAGTGCTCGATTGGAGTAGACGAGATCACAACCCATGGGCTACCTACCAGGTGGTTTGGTTACTTTTGGCCTGTCCCATATCAATTCAGATCCAGAAGGTCTCATCGTGACTTTGACCTTTGGCGGGGCTTTGTCAACGTATGCTCGTTGAAGGTCAAGAGCGTTGTACTTGCCCTCAACCCATAGACGTTGAGACTTGGAGAGCTTGACGATCATCCCGCTCTCCAAGTCTCGGAGCATACTTCTGAAGGCTCTCTCCTCACTCCCGCTAATTCTCTTGAGCCCGGCGTCAAGCAAGGCTCTTAAGAGAGTGAGGTCCGTCTTCACTTACTGTCCTCGTCGTCGTCATCATCGTCCTCATCCCAGTCGTCGTCATCATCGTCATCGTCCTCCTCCTCGCTATCGTCGGTGTCCGATTCCTCTTCTTCGATCCTAGCAAGGTTGGCGAAGCGATAGACCTCAGCCAAAGAGGTTGGCTCAGTGAACGCGCTCTTTTCACCCTCTGTTTCTCGTTCGTAGATCAAAGCACACTGTTCGGGGGATAGGTTCGTGATGTTGATATTGCGAGACATGCGTCCGGGGCGCTTCAAGGCTTCGTCAATGTCCGGGAGCACAGCGTTAGTGGTACAGACGATCCGTAGGTTCAGAGCAAGCCCTAGGATACCGTCAGAGGCATTCAAAAGTGAAGCTATTGCCCCAAAGGATTCATTGTTCCGCTTGACGAGGGCCTTGTCTGCATCCTCCAAAAGGAGGACAATCGGGTCTTCCAATCCTGTCAACCCTCGTGCCTTGGCCAGAGTTGGAATGAGGTCTGGCCCAGTCAAGTCCTCAATCATGTGGCTCGGGATGAGGACGAAGAGGGCATCAAGTACGTCGTGCATCAACCCGCGAAGGAGGAAGGACTTTCCAGTACCA
>Ga0184615_10000452_pt1 | contig 22978 bp, 19 predicted proteins | sample PLM4_65_coex_FD_133134 | JGI IMG/M metagenome (GOLD analysis project Ga0184615, IMG submission 133134) | Groundwater sediment microbial communities from an aquifer in East River, Colorado, USA - PLM4_65_coex | ecosystem: Environmental > Terrestrial > Soil > Riparian zone | place: USA: East...
AATTGCGCGAGCCGCGCGATCCGCTGGACCTCGTCGAGCAGCTTCTGCTTGCCTTGGCCCAGGAGGGCGGACTCGAGTTCGAACGCGACGTCGAAGTGATCCTCGATCGCCCGCTTGCCGCGCCCCGTGACAATGACGATGTCCCGGATGCCCGACGCCACCGCTTCCTCCACCACGTACTGGATCAGCGGCTTGTCGACGAGCGGCAGCATCTCCTTGGGCGACGCCTTGGTGGCGGGCAAAAACCGCGTGCCGAGCCCTGCGGCGGGGATCACGGCTTTCACGACCGATGGCGCGCTCATTGCGGGCATTGTAGATACCGCCCCATCAAAAGTCAACGCGAGGCGCCTGTCCATAGAATGGTCATCTGCGGCGTTGCCGCTGCGCATCCGGTGCTCACGTACGACACAGTACGCTCCGCTCCGGTGCTCGCGGCGCCTTGCATCTGACCATTCCTGAACAGGCGCCAACTTCCGAATACTCAGACAGGCTCCTAGAAACCCACGGCGAAACCGACCGTCCCATACGCGGCCGAGCGGTCCGCGGGACCCGACGTCTCCGCGCCCACGCCGACGTCGAGCACGATCCGCGGGCTGAGTTGGTGGCGGATGCCCACTTCCAGCCCCGTGGTGTTGGGGGCGCCGCTCGCCGCCGACTGATGCGTGAACGCATCGACGATCAGCGTCTCGCGAAAGCGCACCGGATATCCCAACGGATAGCTGGCGCCGACGGCCGCCTGGTAACGCCCCCCGCGCTCCCCGGTCGCAGCGGACCCGGCGTCGGTGTATCCCAGGTTGATGTGCGTCCGCAACCGACCGACGGTCCGTGTCATGATCGCGCCGACGCTCACGTCGACGCCGGTGGAGCCCACGCCGCTGGGCGCCGCCACGTCGCCGCGAACGGCGAGGGCGGGGAGCGCGAGCGTCTCCGTGTTGACGTTGTACAGCACCCCCGCCGTCGCCGCACCCGACCGATCGGTCGGCGCGGCCGACGAGCCCTCGAACACGACATCGCCGCCGATCTCGACCTGGGTGTTGTAGAGGAGGCCGTAGACCGCCCGGACCTCGAATCCGTACCCCGAGCCGTCGCCGCGCCGGTCGTGGACGGCCAGGCCCGACTCCAGCCCCGCCTCGCCCTTGGCGATCGGGTACGCGTCCTCAAGCCGGAGCGGCCGGCCGGTATCCAGGTTGTCGTGGTCGAGCGCCCGCGCGGGCGCGGCCACGGCCAGCAGCGATGCCGCGGTCAGTCCCCACAGGACGCGTGACGCGCACCGCCCGCGATCAGCGCGCATGGGACGTGTCGTGATGGGCGCCCGGCTCCCGCATGATCGCCGGGTTCGTGGAGTCCGCCGTCGCCAGATAGAACGTGTCGAGCAACCGGTAAATCTCGCGGCGCTTGGCCTCCCGCGTCGGCAGCGTGTCGCTGGCGAGGGCGTCGCTAATATTGTCGTGGAGCATGTGGAGGTTGTCGAAGGTGCGGGCGATCGCCGGATACCGCCGCGAAAACTCCGGGCTGAGATCGCCGGTGAGCGGCATGAACGTCCACTCGACGGGCGGGCGTTCCAGGTAGCCCCGATACGTCGCGAGGATCGGCCGCAGGCGTTCGCGCTGGACGTCATGGTCCCGCGTCGAGGCGAGCTGGTCGTACGCCGCGCCCTGCAGGTAATGGTACGCCCAGATCGTGGCGTTGAAGAGCGGGAATCGCTGCCGGAGCGCCTTCGAATACGGGAACGTGTCCAGCGTCCGATGATCCAGCGGCTGCGCCGTGATGGCGTACGGGCTGTCCTGGTAGTAGGCGAGCACCCGCCGGATCGCGGCGTCCTTGTCGGGAAGGTCTGACGCGTAGATGTCGTAGGTGGCGCGGTGCAGGGCGTGCGCCTCGTCGAACACGTTCTGCGCCCGCCACGCGAGCCGCATGTATGTCGGGGCAATCGCCTCTTCGTTCGGCGGCAGCGGGGGGCGCGACGCAATGAACGCCAGCGTCTGCCGCCGCGCCCGGTCTTCGACCGCGGGCACGTCGGCCGCGCCCGTCAACAACAACGTTTCATACAAATGGGAGTGGCCAAAGTCCACCCCGTTGAATTCGGCGTCCAACTCCGGGAAGGCATCGCGCAGGGCGAAGTTCCACGGCCCTCGTTCGTGAAACCGCTTATCGCGCGGTTCGAACGACGCCGCGGCCCCCGGACCGGCCAGCGCGACCGCCGCGGCGCACACCGCGACCGCCGACCACACCACGTGTCTCATCACCCCCTCCTCGCTGCGCCGCGTCGGGGTCACGACACGGCGGGTCACAGGTTGAACACGACAAGACGGCAGCGACAGGAATCTAGGACGCGCCCGGACGCCGCCCGGCCTCGCGACGAAACGCTTCAGACAGCGCCCGCACCCGCGCGCGCACCGCGCGCCGCGGGGCGCGGCCGTCGATGACGTGGTCGGCGTACCGGCGCTTGACGCGCAGCGGCCATTGGCTCCGGATCCGGGCCAGCGCCTCGGCGCGGGTGAGGCCGTCCCGCTTCATCAGCCGCGCCACCTGGGACGCGCGATCCGCCGTGACCACGACCACCGCGTCCATCCGCCGATGCGCGCCGGTTTCGATCAGCAGCGCGGCGTCGAAGACGATCACCGCGTCGGGGTCGTGCGCCGTAATCTCGCGGACGATCCGCCGCTGGGCGGCGAACACGCGCGGGTGGACGATCGCTTCCAGGCGTTGTTTCCGGCGGGGATGGCCGAACACCATCTCCGCGAGCCGCGCGCGATCGACGACGTCGCCCGGCGCGACGTCCCGCCCGAAGGCGCGCGCCACCGCGCGCGCCCCGGGCGTCCCCGGCGCCAGCGCCACCCGCGCGAGGACGTCGGCGTCGATCACGTGCGCCCCCTGCTCGGCGAAGTACCGCGCCACCGTGCTCTTCCCGCACGCGATCCCGCCCGTGAGTCCGACCAGCACCATCGCGCCCTCCGGGGCCGCAGTGTAGCACGGATGCGCGCCCATCCACACCCGCCGTCCACACCCGCCGTTGATCCGTGACCGCCAAGCGGGTACAATGCACGATTGAATCGTGTTCGCGATGACTCCGCACGTTCCGACAGATCGACGGTCCCCGGTCCCGTGGTGAGGCGCAAGCGCGGCGGCGCGGCGCGGCGGTGGCTCGCGCGGGCGGCGCTGTTCGCCGCCGCCGGGGCGGTGGCCGTCGGCGCCTACGTCTACTTCACGCTCCCGGACGTTCGTCCGCTCAAGACCCGCAACCCGTCCACCACCGCTTTCATGGCGCTGCGCGAGCAGGAGTACCGGAGCGCCCGCGGCCCCGTCCCCCGACGGCGGCAGACCTGGGCGCCCCTGCGCGCGATCTCTCCCCACCTGATCGACGCCGTGCTGATGGCGGAGGACACGGCGTTCTACCAGCACGACGGCGTCGATTACCACGAGGTGTGGGAGTCGCTGAAGGTGGATTGGCGCGAGAAGAAACTCTCGCGCGGCGCGAGCACGATCACCCAACAACTCGCGAAGAACCTGTACCTCTCCCCCGAGCGCTCGCCGCTCCGAAAGCTCCGCGAGCTGTTGATCGCGCGGCAGCTCGAAACGGAGCTGAGCAAGTCCCGGATCCTCGAACTGTACCTGAACGTGGTGGAATGGGGCCGCCACCTCTACGGCGCCGAGGCGGCCGCCGAGGCCTACTTCGGCGTGCCGGCGCGGGAGATCACGCCCGCCCAGTCGGCGCTCCTCGCGGGCATGCTCATCAACCCGGTCCGCTACACTCCGCTCGCCCCCTCCCCGAGGCTGCTGCGCCGCCAGCGGATCGTGCTCGATCGGATGGTGCGCTTCGGGCGGATCAGCCGCCAGGACTACCGCATCGCCCTCGGCCTGGAATCCCTCGCGCCGTCCCCGGTCCCCGAAGCCGTTCTGGACGCGCCGGGCGACGGGCTGGCGGAGGACGAGTCCATCGACGAGCCCCCCGTGTCCGACCCGGCCCCGCTCACCGAGTTGGCCGAGCCCCCCGCGTCAGACCCGGCCCCGCCCACCGAGTTGGCCGAGCCGCCGGCGGACCTGCCCGATCAGCCGAGGGAGGTCCAGTAGCATCGGATCGAGCACTTGTGCTAGGATCGCCAGCGTCGTTGAAAGGGACGAGGGACAGTCCAAGGCCTTTCGCTTCTCGGCCCGGGAGAGCGGGGCCTGCGAGGCGCCACGCAAGCGAGGATAGGAGGAGACCACATGGGGATGAAACTGTACGTCGGGAATCTCTCGTTCGAGGCGTCGGAAACCGATCTGCAAGAGCTCTTCGCCCAGGCGGGGCAGGTCGAGTCCGCGAGGATCATCACGGACATGTATACCGGGAAATCCCGCGGCTTCGGGTTCGTGGAGATGGCCAACCGGGACGAGGGCCAGAAGGCCATCGACCAGTTCAACGGGAAAGATCTCAAGGGCCGCCCCATCGTCGTCAACGAGGCCAAGCCTCAGGAGCGTCGCCCCGGCGGCGGCGGAGGGGGGGGGCGGCGGTCGTCCGGCGACTGACACCCGTTCCCCCTCGGCGGTCCTCCGTTCGCACGGCGCGTCCATGCCTTCGTTCGTCTCCAGCCAGCACGTCTCGCCCGGACGGTTTCCCGAGACCCTGACCCGCCACCTGATCCAGTTCCAGCGCGAGGGCTTCCTCTCCCAGCTCTGGGCGCGGCAGCCAACCCTGTGGCACGCGGAGCCCGCCCACCACGCGGTGGCGTCCACGCGCCTGGGGTGGATTGACCCCGTCGGACTGCTCCGGACGCACCGGGACGCGGTCGCGTCGTGGGCCGAGGGGGCGCGCGCGGGCGCGCGGGACGTCGTCCTGCTCGGGATGGGCGGCTCCAGCCTGGCCGCCGAAGTCATCGCCCGCGTCGCGGCGCCGGGCGCCGGGCCGCGGTTCACGGTCCTCGATTCGACCGACCCGGACACGATCCGCGCGCTCACCGCGCGCCTGGACCCCGCGCGCACGCTCTTCCTCGTCGCGAGCAAGTCGGGGACCACCATCGAGACCGTCTCCCACCTGGCACACTTTTACGCCCTCGTCGCCGCAGCGCGCCCCAATCCCGGATCGGCGTTCGTCGCCGTCACCGACGCGGGCTCGTCGCTGGAGCGGCTCGCCGCCGAGCGCCGGTTCGCCAGGGTCTTTCTGAATCCGGCCGACATCGGGGGGCGGTATTCGGCGCTCTCGCTGTTCGGGATGGTCCCCGCGGCGCTGATGGGGATCGACCTCGATACGGTGACCGACCGGGTCGCCGCCATGGCCGCGGCCTGCGCGCCCGACGCGCCGACGTACGAGAACCCGGCCCTGATGCTCGGGACGCTGCTGGGCACCGCCGCGCTCGGCGGGGCCGACAAGCTCACGCTGCTCATCTCGCCGTCGTTGCGCCCGCTGGGGACGTGGATCGAGCAATTGGTCGCGGAGAGCACGGGCAAGGACGGCAAGGGCCTCGTCCCGATCGACGGCGAACCCCCCGACCACGCGGCCTATGGGCAGGACCGGTGCTTTGCGGCGCTGCGAATCGTGGGGGATCACGCCCCCGAGTTCGACCGCGCGGTCCACGCCGCGCGCGACACCGGGGCGCCCTTCGTCGAGATCGCGCTGCCCGACCGCCTGTCGCTCTTCGCCGAATTCTTCAAGTGGGAGGTCGCGACCGCGGTGGCCGCCGCGCTCCTGCGGGTCGACCCCTTCGACGAGCCCAACGTGCAGGAGAGCAAGGACAAGACGCGGGCGATCCTCGATCGCGCCCGGTCGCACGGCGCCCTGCACGCGCCCCCGTCCGACGCCCACGACGACCGCCTCGCGCTGTGGTGGGAGGCGCCGGGCGCGGAGCCCACGCCGGAGTCGATCCTCATGTCGTTCTTCGCGGGCGCGCGCCCAGGGATGTACCTGGCGCTGTTGGCGTACCTCGATCGGCGCGAGGACGTCGACGAGGCGCTGACCCGCCTGCGCCGCCGTCTGGGTCCGGCGCTGGGCCTGCCCGTGCTCGTCGGCTACGGGCCGCGCTACCTGCACTCGATCGGCCAACTGTTCAAGGGAGGCCCGCCAAGCGGCCTCTTCATCGTGTTGACCGCCGATCACGCCGAGGACGTGCCGATCCCCGGCGCCCCGGACACCTTCGGCCGGTTGGAGACGGCCCAGGCGCTGGGCGACGTCGAGGCGCTCCGGGAGCACGAGCGCCCGGTCCTGCGGGTGCACCTCAAGGGCGACGTCGTCACGGCGATCGAGGCGCTGGAACGCGTGGCGGACGCCGCGCTCGCCTCGGCCCGCGATTGACACGGCGCCATCGAAGGTGATACGAGGTACCACCATGTCGCCCCGTTCCTCCGTCCTGCCCGCGCCCGCCGAGAAGGAACGCGCCGTCCAGCGCATGTTCTCGGCGATTGCGCGCTGGTACGACCTCAACAACACCGTCCTCTCCCTCGGCCTGCACCACCGCTGGAAGCGCGAGGCCGTCGCGCGCGCGCAGGCGAAGCCCGGACAGACCGTCCTGGACCTCTGCGCGGGGACGTGCGATCTGGCGCTCTTGCTCGGCGACACCGTGGGGCCGGCGGGCCGCGTCGTGGCGTGCGACCTCAACGCCGAGATGCTGGACATCGGGCGGCGGAAGGTCGCCACGCGCGGCTACGACGACCGCATCGCCTGCGTGCTTGGCAACGCCGAGGGGCTGCAATTTGACGACGCCTCGTTCGACGCGCTCACGGTGGCGTTCGGCATCCGCAACGTGACGAACATCCCCAAGGCGCTCGCCGAGATGGCGCGGGTGCTCAAACCCGGAGGCCGCGCGGTCTGCCTGGAGTTCTCGCGCCCGACGGCGGCCGTGTTGCGCAAGGCGTACGACTTCTACTCGTTCACACTACTGCCCAAGATCGGGACGTGGATCGCGCGCGACCGGACCGGCGTGTACCAGTACCTGCCCGACTCGATCCGGCATTTCCCCGCCCAAGAGGAGTTCGCCGCGATGTGGCGCGAGGCGGGGTTTCGGGACGTCACCTACACCAACTACTCGGGCGGGATCGTCGCCATCCACGCGGGGGTGAAGTGACGCGGGTCAAATCCATCCTCTACGTCTGGTTGCCGTGCAAGGAGATCTACCCCATCGGCCTGACGTACCTCGCCAACTTCATCCACCAGCGGCATCCCGGGATTGCCCAGCAGATTTTGGATTTGACGCCGATCCCGGCCGAGCGCCGTCACGAGGCGCTGCGCAGCGTGATCGCCGTGAACAAATCCGACCTCGTGGCGTTCTCCTGGCGCGACATTCAGGTCTTCGCCCCGCACGAGGGTGATGAGAGCCTCAAGTACGCGTTCAACTTCTACCACTCGACCAACCCGTTCAAGAAAGCCGTGGCGTCGGTCAAGGGCCTGCAATTCCTCTGGCGGTACTACCAGGGCATCCGCGAGTTCCTCTCCTACCCCCGGCTGGTCCGCAAGCACTTTCCCGACACGCAGATCCTGATGGGCGGCGGCGCGTTCTCGGTCTTCGCCGACCAGTTGATCCACCAACTGCCCGAGGGCACGATCGGGATCCTGGGCGAGGGCGAGGAGGCCGTGCTGAAGGTGATCGAGGGCCGGAGCCTGGAGGACGAACGCTACCTGATGAAAGAGAACGGCGTGATCCGGCGCGGGAAGAAAACGCACTACTTCCCCCTGCACGACTTCGTGATGGACGTGCCGTACCTGACCAAGGCCTTCCCGCAATACACCGTCCACCGCCACAAGCACATCGGCGTCCAAACCAAGCGCGGCTGCCCCTACGACTGCCAGTTCTGCGAATACCCCTACATCGAAGGCAAGGAAGTCCGCCACCGCCCGCCCGAGCTGGTGGTGCGCGATCTCAAGCAGCACTACGACCTCTGGGGCACGCGCAAGTTCTGGTTCACCGACGCCCAGTTCATCACCGGACGCGAAGCCCTTTTGCAGGTGACCGAGGTCCTGGAGCGGATCAAGAAGGAAGGCATGAGGATCGAGTGGTCGGGTTACATCCGCACGAGCCACATCACCGCGGAGCTGGCCAAGCTGATGGTCGAAACCGGCGTGGGCGACCTGGAGGTCGCGATCACTTCGGGCTCGCAAGCCATCATCAATGAACTGCACATGGGCTTCTCATTAGAGAAGCTCTACGAAGGCTGCCGGCATCTCAAAAACGCCGGCTTCAAGGGGAAGCTGATCCTGAACTACTCCCCCAACTCCCCCGGTGAAACCGAAGCCACTCTATTAGAGAGCGTCGAGTCCTACAAGAAAATCGCCGCGATCTTGGGCGAAGACCACGTCTTCCCCATGCTCTTCTTCCTCGGCGTCCAACCACACACCGGCTTCGAAGACCGCCTGCTGGCCGAAGGCTACCTCAGCCAAGGGTACAACCCGCTCTCGCTGAATCCCCTGACGATCAAGAAACTCCTCTACAACCCCCCACCGTTCGCCAAGCTGATTGCCAAGGCGTGCATGAAGGCGTGGGAGGCGAAGGAACAGGAACTTCGGCAGACGACGGAAGTGGTGCACGATCTGACCGGGCACTATGCGGATACGAATTTGTTCGCGGGCGTGGTGAAGGATTCGGGGCGGCAGGTGCTGATCAATATCGAGCGGGAGCTGGAGGAGACACGCCGTGGCTAAGCCTCGTCGATACGATATCTCGCTCGCGCCCGATCCCGTGATCGAAGCCTACAAGAAAGGCGTGGATCGAACCCTGCTGCGCGAGAACCTCAAACGAACGGTAGAAGAGCGCTTTCTGGCATTGATGGAGCTACAGCATTTCGCCGAAGAGTTGCAGCGCGCAGGAGCCCAAGCACGGCATGACCGATCTCAAGCCGCTTCTCACCAAGCTACGCGACGCCGACGTTGAGTTTGTGCTGGTCGGCGGCGTTGCCGCGACCGCACATGGTTCGGCCCGGCTCACCCAGGACGTGGACATCGTGTACGCCCGCACGCCCCAGAACATTGCCAGGCTGGTCGACACGCTCAAGCCCTACGCACCTTACCTCCGAGGTGCACCACCCGGGCTGCCGTTTCGGTGGGACGCGGAGACGATTCAGCGCGGTCTGAATTTCACCCTGACAACCAAGCTGGGTAGCTTGGATCTGCTCGGCGAGATCACTGGCGGAGGAACCTACCACGATCTCCTGCCTGAGTCGATCGAGATCAAGGTCTTTGGCGTGACCTGCCGCTGTCTGGATCTCGACGCCTTGATCCGCGTCAAACGAGCAGCCGGTCGCCCCAAGGATCTGGAAGTGATCGCCGAGTTGGAGGCCTTGCGGGAAGAACGGGATCATAAGACTGACTGAATACAACGGACCGCCATGAAAGAAACCATGTGCGTGATGCAGGTCGCCCAACCCAAAGGCCCCTTTGAACTCGTGGAGCGTGACATCCCCACGCCTGGACCCGGCAAGGTCCGGATCAAGGTCCAGGCCTGCGGCATTTGCCACAGCGATATGTACACCAAAGATGGTGTCTGGCCCGGCGTTCAGCACCCGCGGGTTCCGGGACACGAGGTGGCCGGCGTGATCGATGCTGTAGGACCAGGCGTAAACGGCTGGACCGTGGGCCAGCGGGTGGGCGTGGGCTGGCACGGCGGACACTGCGGGTATTGCGACTCGTGCCGCCGCGGCGACTTTGTCATGTGCCAGGTCGCGCACGAGGTCACCGGTATCACCTACGACGGCGGCTACGCCGAGTACATGATCGCGTCCGAGGGAGCCCTGGCCAAGATTCCTGACGCACTGTCCGCTGAAGAGGCCGCGCCATTGATGTGCGCCGGGGTCACCACCTACAACTCGCTGCGCAACAGCGGCGCCCGGCCTGGTGATACCGTCGCGGTGCTGGGATTGGGTGGGCTCGGCCATCTGGGCGTGCAGTACGCCGCCAAAATGGGGATGAAGACCATTGCCATCGCGCGCGGGAAAGACAAAGAGCCGTTGGCCAAGAAGCTTGGCGCGCAACATTATATTGATAGCCAGGCGTCAGATCCCGCGACAGAACTGGTGAAACTGGGCGGAGCCAAAATCATCCTGGCCACGGTCACGGACGCCAAAGCCATGGGCGCGGTGCTGGGGGGTCTGAGCATCAACGGGAAGCTGATCATCCTCGGCGTCCCGCATGAACCGCTCTCAGTGCCTCCCGGCCTCCTCATCGGAGGACGCCGATCCATCGCGGGTTGGCCGTCCGGATCGCCCATCGATTCGCAGGACACGCTGGCGTTCAGCGCATTGACGGGCGTACGGTCGATGAACGAGGTCTTTCCCTTGGAGCGCGCATCGGAAGCCTACGATCGCATGATGAGCGGGAGGGCACGGTTTCGAGTCGTGCTCACAAACGGGGATCACGTCAAGAAATGAGGAAGTTCAAAATAAATCTGCCCCATTTTCGTGGTCACAATGAATAACAAAGAAAAAGGAGATCTGCTTGAAACCGTCATTGAGCAACTTTGCTCTGGTATTGAAGGAGCCGGAGTAAAGAGAAATGCTAGAGTTGCTGGGAAAAAAACTGATACGGAGAGAGAAATCGATGTCCTGATTCAAGGTAAATGCGGCGCGTTTAATGTCACAATTGCGATTGAATCTAAGAATTATGCCGCCCCTGTTGGAGTAGAACGAGTAGAGAGCTTTAAGGCAAAACTGGAAGACATTGGGGCAGATCTTGGTGTCATGGTTTGCCCTACTGGCTTCACCGATCCAGCAAAGAACAGAGCCGCATTTGATGGCATTCAATTGTTCAAGGTCTATGATCCGCAATTAGGCAATACCGATCTATTCATACCTTTTCGCTATGTTGAGCCCAACATACACGCTTATAGTTTCACGATCGAACATCGGGCAATTGGTCGATTCGAAATTCCATCGGATGTTTCGCGCTGGAGATTCCATTTAGGGGATAGAATCCTGACTGCCCAAGACCTCGTTTACCATGCTTGGAACAATGAAATGATACCGCAAAGGCCGGGGCGACACGTCGCGAATTTCAACGCTGTGACCCTGAGTGATGTGAATGACCCCAAGCTTGTTCAGTATTGTGAATTGGCCATAAATATTTTGGTAATCGAGAAGTACTATTTGAAATTATTCCCTGCATCGTTTTTAAAGAACTTACATACTGGAGAGCAGAAATTTCATCTACGACTAGATTTATACTCGAAAGAGGAAGATATGACCAAAAACGGCTGGAAAACATTTCCAAGTCTGGAAGAGTTAAACAAGGCGGCAGATATAGAGAATCAACCGGAAGGAATTAGAAATTTACTTATTAGACCGCACTATAGCCTTGAGACGGATCAGCAGCCCTCTCAATAGCGGTTCAGAGAGTAACTGGGGTCAGCTCAGAGTACTTTTCCCGAGATCGCAGACACCAATCGTGCGCGACCACCAAGAAATAGTACTCTGCCTTGAAATTGCCCAAACAAGCTTTAAATTTTATGGTCTTGGGTGTGGCGGCACGCCACATGGCCACTGACCCCATCTTGCTCCCACGGTTCCAAGTTGTTCTGACAGCCGACACTCACGGCGTATTGTGATCCGAGGCGATATCAAGATTCAAGACCTGATCCTCTTGGCGCTTTTATGATCGATCATCTTCGATCCTATAATTTAAATGATGAAGAGGTTTTTTCACATATCAAAGAAAAGCTAGAAGTTAACACAAGGAGTTATTATGGAGTTCGTGTGAGATGTGTGAGTATAGAAAACGACGGTAAATGGTATAACGCCCTCTGTATGATCCATGCCTTCCCCAACGAGATTCGCCACAATCAAGAAAAGAGCCGTCTCTACAAGCGCGCACACCTCTTGGAAGCCTGGCTCAAACCAGAGGAGCTCCCCATCTTCATTAAACAAATTCCACAGCGCATCATTCGCATAGATGGAGAAGAAATCACTCTTGGTCAAACCACTCAGTTCCGGGAGTATGAATACCTGCCCAGCAACAACGACTATTCATCATATCCTGGCTCCCTCTATCGCGCCCAGCAATTCGAAGGACTTCCTAGTCTCCACGACCCTCTCCTGGCCTACGACCTTACCTTCTATCCTAATGCCTACGAGGCCATACGCCACTGGGGCGGGATTAGAGATTTCCATGGCGGGAGTGACGCACGTATCGGAAGCGTGTTCGTTTTCTTGCCTGAATGCCGCGTACGCTTTGAGAGCCTGATCTACAACGGGAATGCCCTAAATCTCTCAATCAAGTTAACGGAACCCGTTATCGCCGGATTGCGTATCAAAGGCGCTTGGCAATACGCCGGAGTGTCTACCAGTTTTGAAAAACCTGTGACAAGCCCAACCCTATCAATCGATTTACCGCTAGAGGCTGAGGCATTGGAAATTCATCTCATCGGCCCGGACGAGACGATCTACGATTATCGGAGAGAAACGCGTTTCTGGACCACAGGTCACGATCGTATCCTGCAAACCGTCAAGGAAGAGCCTGGCGAAGCCGCAGTGCGCGATGCCAGAAAGTTGGGAGAAGGAGAAATGGTTGAGTTTAAACCATTCCTTAGGTTTGGGGATTCAAAACAGGATGAGTTGATACGGACCACTATAGCTTTTGCAAATACAAAGGGAGGCCGCATTTTCATAGGTATCGATGATGATTGTGGTATAAGCGGCATTGAAAAAGGACTCTACAAAGAAGCACACAGGCATCAACGGTCTCCCGAACAGGGTTTAGAAAACTATATTGGTCAACTCCGACAGACTATCGCCGGAGCGCTCAATAAAACGCTCTCCCTAGAAATCGTACCGATTAAGATGGAGGGAGATATTCTGCTGTTGATTGAAGTCCCTGAAGGCGACAGAAAGCCTTATGCGCACGTCCGTACTAACGCTATCTACATTCGTCGTGGAGCCAATAACGTTGTTCCTGACCCAGATTTTGAACTCCCCCAACTTCTGAAATCGACCAAGAGAGAACAGGAGGGGACAAATTAAGGAGTCTGCGCGGCAGACTTTAAGAGTATTGGGGTCAGAGTATTATTTCTTAAAGGCGAATGCCGATCGCTTGAAAACAAAAGTGCTCTGACTCTATTTTCGTTCTCGGAGAACGTATGGCTATAACACCCGTGCAGATCCAGGTAGCACAGACTGCGCAGCATTCGGCGGCGCACGACGACGCACCTCAGGTTCGTCTTCTTGCCGGCCCTGGCACGGGCAAATCATCGTCGATAGAAGAACGTGTCCACTGGCTTCTCTCGAACGGAACTCCGCCCAACCAGATCGTTGCCGTGTCGTTCACACGAGCCGCTGCCCAAGACCTCGAGCGGCGTATTCGAACGTATGGGGAACAGCACGGTCACGCTGATGTGCAGCAGGTTCGCGTCAGCACTCTTCACTCCGTCGCGCTTCGCCTGTTGCGGCAGGCTGGCCTGCTGGCGGCATTTCCGGTCGATCCTCGAGTACTCGATGATTGGGAGCTTGAGGAAATATTCGACTCAGAATTCGGCGGTAAGGCATCAATCTCCCGAAAGACACGCCGAGAAGCTATACGCCGCGCGCATGAAGCGTACTGGAGTACGGGCCTCTGGGATCCTGCAAATTACATCCCACCTAATCCGCCAATTTCCGCACAGGAGAGAACCGCCTTTCAGGCTTTCCTGAACTCCCGAGGCCAACTCTACGCCTGCGTGTTACCTGGCGAGTTAGTCCGAAAGTGTGTTGACGCTTCCACAACAGGCACGCTGAACCTACCGCAGTTACTCGACGCTTCACACCTTATCGTGGACGAGTATCAGGATCTAAATCCTTGCGATCTGCAGTTCGTACACTTGCTTGCAACCGCTGACATCACGCTTTTTGCTGCAGGTGATGACGATCAGAGCATCTACTCATTCCGATTTGCTTCACCCGCTGGGATTCAAAAATTCCGAGAAACGTACCCCGTCGCCTCACTGCGATCTCTTGACGACTGTTTCAGGTGCACACCCGTGGTGCTGAACTCAGCATATGCACTCGTTGATGCCTATGCAGATCCACTTCGTCTTCCCAAGGATGTTTCGTCTCTCTATTTGCATGCGACGCCACCGGTTGACGGCTTAGTTCACCGCTGGCGGTTCGCATCCTCTCAGGCCGAAACCGTAGCAATTGCCGAGTCGTGTCGAAATCTGATAGGGGCTGGTATCGCTCCTGACAAGATAATGATCCTCCTCAGCAGCGTTCCAACGCTCGGAAGGCCACTGGCTGACGCGCTGCAAGAGGCCAGCGTTCCGTTTCGCCCACCTCGACCAAGACCCTTCTCTGATACTACGGCCGGCCGTCTCGGACTCGCGCTACTTCGTATCGTATCGGACGCGGACGATTACGTCGCGTTACGCACTGTGCTGGGCTTGCGCACTGGTATTGGAATCGGCACGTGCAATGCGATCGCAGACACCGTACACGCCAGTAATCTGAACTATCGCGCGATCTTCGTCTCGCCAATACCAAACGGCGTCTTTACTGGGCGTTCCCTTAATGCTTTACAGGCAGCTCGCGGAGTGATAAGCCAGATTCAGGGTTGGGCAGCGGCCGATCTAGTCGGAGCGCGTCGCACTGTCTTGAAATCCCTAATGGACGGTGTTGGCCCGGATGCGTTGGCGGCATGGTCGGAGGCAACCGATCCGTTGCCGGACGAAATGACTCTCACGGAACTTCAACGATGGCTCGGGGCATCCACTGATGTCGACCGCGAACGTGTCTTGGGCGATGTCGCTGCTCGTCTTGGAATGGGAGATGCGGAGCCGCAACCTGCACAGTCTGTCGTTCAGCTAATGACTATGCACTCGGCCAAAGGCTTGTCAGCCCAAATCGTGTTTATACCGGGCCTTGAAGAATCCCTTCTTCCAGGCCCGAAGCGCAGCCCGTACCCGGGCCTCGTTTCGGAAGCCGCGCGACTGCTCTTCGTCTCAATTACGCGGGCGCGCGCTGCTTGCGTGCTTTCATTCTCTGCCAATCGTCTGACCCAGGGTAGCTTCACCAAGCAAACTCCTTCTCGGTTTTGCCAACACCTTGGGGGCACCTTTGTCTACCGTACGTCCGGACTGAACACCGAGGAAGCCGCAGCAATCTCCTCACAAATCGCCAATCTATAAACGGTAAAGATTAAAATGGGCAATTGTCGTCTCTTTGAAGATCCATGAACACGGAAGCAAGTTAGATGGCCTTATTGACCGCTCAAGGCCACCATTCTTGCGTTCCTTTGTGTTAGTGTCGCCCCATGAGACACCCTCGATGTTCTTCCTGCAATAATCAACGCCCCGCTAAGAGATCTTGCCCGCCGAGCAACGGAGTAATTTGAGGCGGCCTCGGGGTCAGACTTGACTCGTTGACTTTACGATACCGCTCAGTGCTAACCTCACCTGCCAATGACTAATCGCCGACTCTTCTAGCCACCCACGCCGCCCGCTCCTTCCGTCACCCGGTGCCCCTGGCCCACGCCTGGCGACCCGCTCTATCCGAAAAGGCTCGGGGTCAGGTCTTGAATCTTGACATCCCGATCCGAACGGGCGCAGAGTAACGGCCATGGCTCGACCGCTGCGTATCGAGTACCCTGGCGCCGTCTACCACGTCACCAGCCGGGGCAACGAACGCAAACCCATCTTTCGCACCGACGCCGACCGCGAGCGGTTTCTGGCGGGCCTGGCTCGTGTCACCGCGCGCTATCACTGGCTCTGTCATGCCTACTGTCTCATGGACAATCACTATCACCTCGTGATCGAAACCTTGGACAGTACTCTCTCTCGCGGGATGCGGCAACTGAACGGCACCTACACGCAGGCCTTCAACCGCGCCCACGAGCGCGTCGGCCATCTCTTTCAAGGGCGCTTCACCGCCATCGTGATTCATAAAGAGAGTTATCTGCTCGAAGTCTGCCGCTACGTCGTGCTCAATCCGGTGCGAGCGAAGGCGGCCCGGCGTCCGGACGACTGGCGGTGGAGCAGCTATCGCGCCACGGCCGGACTCCAAGCGGCCGCCCCGGTATTGACGACCGACTGGCTGCTCGCCCAGTTTGCCGCGGATCGGCCGGCCGCCCAACAGCGATATCGCGCGTTCGTGCGTGACGGGATCGGCGCGACATCACTGTGGGAAGACGTCGAGGCGCAGTGTCTCTTGGGACCGGCGGCGTTCACCGAGTCGCTCGCCTCCCACACGCGGGACCGTCAAGCGGTGATTGAGATTCCGAAGGGCCAGCGCCACATGGGCCGACCGAGCCTGGCGGAATTGTTCGCGGCGGCGCGCACGGATCGGACGGCACGCGATGCGCGGATTCTCGACGCGGTGGACCGCCACGGCTATAGCCAAAAGGCCGTGGCGGATTGGTTGGGCCTGCACTACTCCACGGTCAGCAGACTGGTCAATCAGCGCGGGGCTTGACAGCAAGATTCAAGACCTGACCCCAGATTATGATTTCGCTGAGGCGGTCAGATTCCTCGGCCCGAGGGAACCGACAAAAGAGTGATTCGGGGCGCCCTCTCGGGGTCGGACTTGTGTTTTGTGATTCTTCCATGCTATAGCTCGCCCATGCCGTGTCCGCCCCGCCTCGACGTCTCCGGTCCGCTATACAACGTCATTACCGTGGCAAGGCGCGCCACAGACGCTTTTTTTCTCGACGGGCGGTTTTCAGCTCAACCTGCCGTATCTGGCCCGCTATCAGCACCGCGACCGGCTCCGTCTCTTCGAGATATTTGACGCCCAAGCTATTCATGCCCAACGTGAACAGGCGTTCATAGCCAGGACATTTCCCCGGACGGGTATTCGTTTGTCGCGTTCCCTACTAGGCATCTCTTCTGCATTACACCGGAGTCAAGACTAACCCCCTAGCGGGACAACATGGAGGAAACATGAAGAACATACTGGTCCTTTTCCTTGTATTCGTCACGCTGACCGGATGTGGCCTCCAAAACTTGATTAAATGGCGCTCTCATCGCCATCATGCCACCAGCATGGTGGATTACCTGTACCCTGACCGCGCAGAACGAATCGAGACGGCAGGCGTGCCTGCTGTTCTCTCTGTGCCGATGAAGGTCGGAATTGCCTTTGTCCCCGCTCAGTTATCAGAGAACAGATCTCAAGGCGATCTTTCCGAAAAAGAGAAGATCGCCCTTTTGAGAGAAATCAGCGAGGATTTCAAGAAGTACCCGTTCGTCAAGTCTATCGAAATCATCCCCTCAGCCTATCTGACGCCACAAGGTAGCTTTGCCAACCTCGACCAGATGCGCACCATGTTCGGGACCGACGTGATTGCGTTGGTATCCTACGATCAGGTTCAGTTTACCGACGAAGGGCTTCTCTCTCTTTCGTATTGGACCCTAGTAGGTGCCTACGTGGTAAAGGGCGAAAAGAATGATACCCAGACCATGATGGATTCGGCGGTGTACCATATCCCAAGCCGTAAGATGCTGTTCCGAGCCCCGGGCCTTAGCCATGTCAAAGCGACTGCAACGCTTATTAACCTGGAGGAACAGTTGCGCAAAAACCGATCCGCCGGGTTTACCGACGCGTCGAAGGACTTAGTGGTGAATCTTCAGGATCAGTTGGAGCAGTTTAAGGAAAAGATCAAAACCGAGCCGGAGGAATTCAAAATTCAACGCAAACCAGGCTCTACAGGTGGCGGGAGCATCGACGGCCTTACCCTGCTCATCCTGGCAGGAGCTGGCGGCTATCTGATGTGGGCACGGAGACGGGGCTGGCAATCATGATTCTTCCGCTTCGCACCTTGTTGGTCGTCCTTGTCGCGGCAGGCGCCTACACGATGCCAGCCTTGGCATCACTCCTGATTTACGACCGCGGTGCGATCTTGGCGGGTCAGATCTGGCGAGTGGCGACCGGGGTCCTAGTACATCTTACTTTGGGGCACCTTCTCTTCAACATTGCTGCTTTCACCGCCGCAGGATGGGTGATCGAGCGGCGCGGATATCCACACTTCTGGTTGGTGGGAGGCCTGACCGCCCTGTTGGGAGGCGCGGTGCTGCTCGTGGCAACGCCGGGGATCGGTCGATACGGTGGGCTCTCCGGGGTCGCCGTTGGAATGATTGTGTACGCAAGCCTGTGTGGTATGAGGGAAGAAGGACCCTGGCGGCGGGCGAGCACGGCGGTGTTCGCACTCACCCTCCTCAAAGTGGCTGTAGAACTTCTCACCGGACAGACTCCCATGACGGCTGTGGGGACCGCTCCCTTTATCCCCGTGCCTATGAGTCACGCGATTGGAGGACTGGTAAGCGTGCTCGTAGCAACTGGCCTCGTACCCACCGGTCGAGAGGCCCGGACTGATCCGGTCATCCAACGCGGATAGACGGCGACTTAGCTGTTTGCGCTAGAACTTCACGCCGACACCCGCGTCCAGAGAACCTTTTGGGAATACCCGATGAATTGGGGACCCGATTGGGGACGTTCTTTGAGGAAGAGTGAGGGTCAGGGCGGAAAAGGGGACCGTCCCCTTTTCTTGCTCTCGGCGCGTGTCACTGTTGAGATCTCGCCGTGATGAAATGGTTCCTCACGTCGTCGACCGCCCATCTCCGCGATGCGCTCGTTGGGCGCGGGGAGGCGCTGGGCGGGTATGAGACCGTTCGCTTTTCCGATGGCGAGCACGGCTATCGCCTGACCGAGGATGTGAACGGGCAGCCCGTCACGCTCCTCGCGTCCGTGACGCCGGACCCGGCGTCGTTGTTCGATCTGTTGGCGCTCTTCCGGCTTCTGGGCGACAATGGCTCGCAAACGCCGTCGGTGGTGATCCCGTATCTGGGCTACGCGCGGCAGGATCGTCCGGCCCAGGCTGGAGAGGGAAGTCTGGGCGTGATGGTCGCCGAGCTCTTGAGAAACCTCCAGCCGGCCGAGCTCCGAGTCCTCGATGTCCACAGCCCGCGAATTGTGGAAGCGCTCGGTCCCCGCGCGATCGAGTTGTCCGCACTCCCGCTCTTTGCCGACCAGTTCGCGCGTGGCGAACCCGTCGACGTGGTGGTGGCGCCCGATGCCGGCGCCCATCGTCGGGCTCAAACCTTGGCGGACCGGCTCGTTCCCAAAGCCGAGGTCGCGATCGTCGAGAAAACGAGGCCGAGGCCGAATGTCGCCGTGGCGCGGACAATCAGCGGCGACGTGAAGGGAAAACACGTGGTGATCGTCGACGACATGATCGACACGGGCGGGACGATCTGCGAAGCCGTGAGGCTGGTCTCCGAGCGCGGTGCCCGAAGCATTCGGCTTGCCGCGACCCACGGGATTTTCTCGCAAGACGCTCGGGAGCGGATCATCCGCCTGCCCGTGCGCGACACGTGGGTGACGAATTCCTTGCCGCAACCCGCCCATGAACGGATTCAGGTTCTGGACATCACTCCGATTCTCCTCTAATCCTTCAAAAACTCCGTTTGTGCGCACCTGACAGGGGTAGCTCACACTGACCCCATTTTACGCACGGTCATCGGTCGAGCGAGTTGCGGTGAGTGTTCGGCGGTTCTGACATCTGCCGTAATCAAAGACGGCATCATATTCGAATGTTCAATAACCTGTTGACTCGAATATGTTCACATGGTAGCGAAGCGAGTCGGACGGCGGATCGAGTTTCGGGGCCGTGGGCGGCCCAGGAAAGGTCGAAAATAAATCTGCCACTTTTCCCCTCAGTGTGTCCCCTCTTCCTCAGTGCTTACAGTGGTTAATCTGCATGATCGGTATTTTTTCGTTTACAGCGATTATTTACCTTGATCGTTCCGGTTTCATTCATGAGCTGGATCCACGGCTCAGTTCTGATCAATGGGGCTTCTACCTCATGCCTGTATTGTTTGCGGGGCTGATGGTCTTATTTCACGTCATGGAACGCAAGACCGCAAAGAAGCGGGAAGGCTCTGCCTAACAAGGCATGCAGCCGATGGCGGAAGAGCGCGTCACGGCTGATGCCTGGCCGTTCGTTGGCTAGAGGGAGTAATGTGGCAGCAGGCGTTCGGTGACTTGGGCAAACGCACCGAGGGCGGCGCGGCGATGATAGAGCACGCTGGTGGCTTTCCAGAGCCGCGTTGCGCTGGAACCACAAAGTCCGACTCTGGAACAGCGGCGCGCTGAGATTTGTGCCCGGACTCACACACTACCGCTAACGCTTCCAACTCATCCGGAGCAATCGCGCGTCCTCGGCGTAATGGTGTTCGAGCTCGCCACGATAGGCGTGCCTGAGCGCCTCACCGATCCGACGTGGAAGATGCGTATCCGTGGTCGAAATCACGACGCCCTCTTCCGATTCCTCGATCCCGATGATCCGGCTGAGCGGATGTTCCCTCTTGGCCTCTTCCTCCTGGTGACGAACCGCATGGAGCACCTCGTCTCGGTGTGACTTAAGAAAGGGACCGCTCAAGTGAACCATGCCGGCCGGATACTTGTCCTCGACCCGATGACACGCCGGGCAGACCTCTTCGTGCGCCGCGTCCGGTCTGGGCGCCCACGTCCATCTCCCCTTGTGGAACACTGCTCCACATCGAGGACAGGCCGTCGGCTCTGGTAGTTTGCCCCGGCATTTGTACGTGTCATGCACGTACTCCTTTGATAACCCAAACCCATGAGTTGCCTGCTCTCTCTGGGGTTCCCGCACACCCCTTCCTTTCGATTTCGGTTTCATCACGGCACCTCACTCGTTGACTCTCGCACGAGAACATGCATCGCCTGCAGCCCAGTCGACGCCTCATACTCCACCGAAACGTGTGGCAGTCCTCTTGGTCCCTTCACACGTGGTGCTTGCCAATCAGAGCCACTGTGCTGGCCTGGGGCCCCTGTTCGCCTTCCTCTTCCGAAAAACGGACCTCCGCTCCGGTCTTCAGCCGGTCGAATCCTCCATCCAAGACACTGTTTCGGTGGAAATAGATTTCACGCCCGTCAGGCGTCTCCAGAAAATCGTATTCCGCAAACAGCTTGGTGACGCGGGCATAAGACGGCGCCTCATGAGTCTTGACGTCACCGCGGCGGCGGCGCGCATAATCCTCCAACTGACGCCGCGCTGCATCAAAGGCGTCTCGGATCGCCACATAGAGATCTTCGTGGGGCTCCCGCTTGATGACGAGCTCCGAGCCGGGCACGGTCATGTCGATCCGCACGTTGTAGAGCACTCCTTTGCGGTGATGCCGGTGCGGGGCCTCGACGATCACGCGGCAACCCATGACCTGGTCGTAAAACGAATCGAGCCTCGCCGCTTTCTCACGGATATCCGCCTCAGCCGCCTCGGAAAGGGACATGTTCCGCACGGACAACTGCAGTGGAAGTCTCATAGCAACCTCCTCATCTCACTTGATAGCGATTCAGCCCCATTCCAGCAGCGGGTAAGGTCTTGAACTCGGACGTTTCCCTCATCGCACAAGACCTCATCGGCCTGCCAGCGCGGAGTCGGCAGGGGACAGACACCCATCGAGAGCTCCTGCGCATTATGGGCCGTTTGAAGACAAATCGGTATCCCCCGAAAGAGGGGGTTTGTCGGAGCGGACACCGCGGGGAGCAGAAAAGCAACTGCCGCTCCGCGCGCCCCTCTCCCCGCAACTCTTTTCGGGACAGGGTAGCAGATCTGACGACACAACTCACATGAGAAGGACAAATGGGGACAGTCCCCATTTGTCTTGCTTTATGGGTTGTGCATTCTGTAGGAAGTTCAGTATGATGAACGTTGCACGCGGTGTCTTCCGCCCGGACCGTACCGTGTCTCAACGACGATCCCTCAGTCAACGGTTGCCAGCCCCGTGCGCCCGGTCCTGTATCACGGGTTCGCCACGGCTCTTCGCTCTCGTCATCGCCGGTTCGCTCCTGATCGCCCCAGGTGCAGGGTGGGCCGCTGCTCTCGCTCCTCGATCCCTTGATGAACGAGTCCACGCGATGGCAAAAACCATCATCGAGTTTCATCGAGCCTTTTTCACGCTCCAAGAAAATCCAGCGGTGCCCGTTCCCCACGTCGAGATCTTGGTGGCGGTCGATCGCAGCGGCAATGCCGTTCACCCTCAGGCACCGGCTCCCCACGTCGAGGCCTTGGTCGAGATCGAGAGCAGCGGCACCACCGCTCACCCTCGCACGTTTCCCACTTGGATTCGGATTGTGCTCGACGACCTTCCCGAAGTCGAACATCTGTACTCGGAAATCGAGGGACGCGCATTGGCCGATGGGGGCCTTCAGCCCTTGCTCACCGCCCCGTTCACGGCCGGACGCCATACTCTGGCGGTCATGTTCAAGGGCGTCAGCCAAAGCGGCAAGAGCTACTTGAAGGCGAACGGATTCACGTTCGAGACCACCCGCCCGGTCGCCCACGTCGTCCTACGATTTCTCTCCTTCCTCAACGACGAACCCCAATTGACGCTCACCGTCATCGAGCAACCTTGGTTGGAATCACCACCTTCGGGGTCGGCGAACGAGGACCCTGTGTACCGACTCGGGGTCTTTGCCGGCGGCGTGGGAGAGTACGGGAAGGCGGTGAGTTTCTTTTTGGCTTCACTCGAACGTCCCAACCCGGTCAGACTGGACGAAACCCGCCTTCGCCTCGCTGAAGCGTATGAGGGAGCGGGGCTGCCCGAAGAGGCCGCGGCGCTGCTCAAGACCGTGATCGCCCAAAGTCCTAACGAGGTCTCGCGCGCCCGCGCTTGGCTGCTGACCGAACGATTCGCGTTTCGTGACGGCCGCCACGCGAGGGTGATCGAGGCGTACGAACGGGTCGACGTTGCACGGCTTGGCTCCTCGCTGCCGTCGCCCCTCCTGGACGACGCGCATCTCTTCGCCGGCACGAGCGGGCTCGTCCTTCATCAATACCAGCGCGCTGCTGCTGCGTTCCGACGGGTGACGAGAAGCGGCCCCGACGCGCTCTTCGCCGTGTACGGTCACGCTCAAGCGGTCGCGGGCTCGGGCGATGCCTCCACCGCGAGCAGCTTATTCAAGAAACTGACCGAGTCCCGTTCGTCGTCGGATCCGGTGCAGGCTCGGGTGGCCGACTTCGCGCGGACGGCACTCGGGTTTCAACGGATCGAGCAAGGACGTCATGAGGAAGCGCTGTCAGAGTTGGGCCAGGTACGCCCCGCCCACC
>Ga0184615_10000456_pt1 | contig 22914 bp, 13 predicted proteins | sample PLM4_65_coex_FD_133134 | JGI IMG/M metagenome (GOLD analysis project Ga0184615, IMG submission 133134) | Groundwater sediment microbial communities from an aquifer in East River, Colorado, USA - PLM4_65_coex | ecosystem: Environmental > Terrestrial > Soil > Riparian zone | place: USA: East...
CGGAGGGCGTCGATCGTCGTCATCCCGAGCTTCACGTACACCGCAAACTCCTTCGCGTTCTCGCCGTGCGGGAAGACGCCGGCGTCGGTGCCGAAGGCGATCTTCACGCCGCCCGCGATCGCCTTGCGCAGGCTTTGGCGCGCGATCGGGAGAATGGTCTCGGCTTTCTGGCGAACCAGCGGCGGCAGCACCGCGAGATTGATCCGGTCCACCAGGTAGGTGGTCGGGACCAGCCAGGTTCCCCGCTCCTTCATCAGTGCGATCGCTTCGTCGTCGAGCTGCGATCCGTGTTCGATCGAGGCCACCCCCGCTCGCACAGCCGCCTTGATCCCGTCGGTGCCGTGGGCGTGCGCAGCCACTCTGATGCCGTGGCGCGCGGCTTCGTCCACCATCGCCTTGAGCTCCTCGAAGGTGTACTGCTGCGCGCCGACCGGCCCCTCCAGCGAGAGCACTCCCGCCGTCGCGCAGGTCTTGATTACCTGCGCCCCGTGCTTGATCTGGTAGCGCACCGCCTCCACCACTTCCCACGGACCGTCCGCCACTCCGTCCTCGGGGCCCTGCTCCAGCACGCCGGGCGCAAAGCCGGTCACGTCGCAGTGCCCGCCGGTGATCCCGAGTGCGTTGCGCGAAGGCACCACGCGTGGCCCCGGCACGGTGCCCCGCGCCACCGCCTTGCCCAGGGCGACGGTGACGTCACCACCGAAGTCCCGCACCGTGGTGAAGCCGGCCCGCAGCGTCTTCTGCGCATTGGCCGCCGCGTTATACGCGTAATCGGATTCGGTCAGTCTCACGGGCTCGGTGAATGACGTCGCCGAAATTTCGGACCCGAGATGGGTGTGCATGTCGATGAAGCCCGGGAGCAGCGTCACGTCGCCCAGGTCGAGCGTTCGGGCGCCGGCGGGAAGCGTGGCCGGATTCACCGTGACGATCTTGTCGCCCTGGATCACCACCACGGCGTTGCTGAGCATCCGGCCGCCCGTGACGTCCAGCATCCGGGCGGCGCGGATCACGACGGCCTGGGTGTCCTGTGCCGCGATGGACGGGGGCGAGAGCAGGAGGCAGGCAAGGAAGAGGAATCGAGTGGACATTGAGCTCGAGGGCTGGAGTATCAAGTGATGCTGCCGGCGAAGGCCGGCGCATCCGGGAATCTAGGCGTATTCCGCCCTTGCGGTGCCTCGCCACAGGGCGAGATTCTTTCTCATCAACCTTCCCTCCCGGAGCACCCCCGTGCGCTGCCTCGCCGCGTTTCCGACCGCTCTCCTGACCCTGCTCGTCACCCAAGGGCTTTCGTCCCTGACCGCGCAAAGCCAGCCGGCTGATCCCCTGTTCCGGGGCCTGCACTGGCGGGTCATCGGCCCGGTCGGACAGGGCGGCCGGGTGAACGACATCGCCGTGGACGAGAAGACTCCGACCACGTTCTACACCGGATTCGCCACCGGCGGCCTCTGGAAAACCAGCAATGCCGGCATCACGGTGGAGCCGGTCTTCGACCGTTATGGCACCCACTCGATCGGCGATCTCGCCCTGGCGCCGTCGAACGCCGAAGTGCTGTACGTCGGCACCGGGGAGCCCAACAACCGCCAGAGCTCCTCCTTCGGGGACGGCGTGTACAAGACCACCGATGGCGGGAAGACGTTTACGCACACCGGGCTCCGCGAAACCCAGTCGATCGCCCGCATCGTGGTCCACCCGGCCAATCCTCAGATGGTCTGGGTGGCTGCGATGGGTCATCTCTTCGGCCCGAACGCCGAGCGGGGCGTGTTCAAGAGCACCGATGGCGGGGCCACCTGGCGGAAGGTCCTGTATGTGGATGAGCACACCGGCGCCACCGACATCGTGATGCACCCCACAAATCCCAACGAGCTCTGGGCGGCGACGTACCAGCGGCGGCGCACCGCCTGGGGATTCGCGAGCGGCGGCGCCAGCAACGGAATCTGGAAGAGCACCGATGGCGGCGAGAACTGGACCCGGGTCACCGGAAACGGCCTTCCCAATGGCACGATGGCGCGCATCGGACTGGACATTTCGCGGTCGAACCCCCAGGTGATCTACGCCCAGATCGAGGTCGGCCCCGACCGGGAGCCGCGCAGCGCGGCGGCTCCGGCGGTCGCGGGCGGCCCGGGAGCCGCCGGCGGAGGTGGCGGGGGACAGGGGGGGCAGCCGCTTCCGCCCGACCCCCAAGTCAGCGGGGTGTGGCGGTCCTCCGACGGCGGCCGCACCTGGGAGTTTCGAAGCAACCAGAACAACCGGCCGATGTACTACAGCCAGATCCGGATCGATCCGAATGATGAGAACACCGTGTACGTCGGCGGGGCCTCCGCCTCCAAGTCCACCGACGGCGGGCGCACCTGGCGGGCCCTTTCGGGGTTCGGTCACGGCGATCATCACGCCATCTGGATCGACCCGAAGGACAGCCGGCACGTGATGTACGGCAACGACGGCGGGGTGGACGTTTCCCACGACGGCGCGATGACCTGGGAGTCGTTGCGCAGCTGGGCGGTGGGGCAGCCGTACTACGCTTCCGTCGACATGCGCCGGCCCTACTACGTCTGCACCGGGCTCCAGGACAACGGGAGCTGGTGTGGACCCAGCTCGGTGCGGTCGAGCCCGATTCTCTCCGAGGACTGGTATCGGGTCGGCGGCGGCGACGGTTTCTGGAGCGCGGTGGACCCGACCGATCACACCATCCTGTACACCGAATCGCAGAATGGCGCCATGAACCGGCTCGACCTCCGGGCCGGCACCAGCACCAGCATCCGTCCCCGTGGCGGCAACAACCCGACGATCCGCCCGGCGCCGGACACCGGTGTGCGGCTCCGGTGGAACTGGAGTACGCCGATCGTGCTCTCGCCCCATAACCCGCGCACCATCCTGACCGGGGCCAACCGGTTCTTCCGCTCCACCGACCGCGGCGAGACCTGGACGATGAGCGGTGATCTCACTCGCGCGGTCGATCGGGCCCAGCGCGAAATCCTCGGCTATAGAGGCTCGCTGCCGGGCTGCGGCCGCGCGCGGGTGGGCGCCTGCATCAATTCGAAGGACGACGGCACCAGCTTCTACGGGACGATCATCAGTGTGGCGGAATCGCCGGTCCTCCCCGGTGTGTACTGGGTGGGGACCGACGACGGGTACATCCAGGTAAGCCGGGACGGCGGCGCCGCCTGGACCGAGGTCGGCAAGAACCTCCCCGGAGGCGGCTTCGAGTATTACGTCTCGCGGATCGAGCCGTCGTCGGTGGATCCCGCGACGGCGTACCTGTCGCTCGACGGTCACCGGAGCGACGATCTCAAGCCGTACCTCTTCGTGACTCGCGATTACGGCCGGACCTGGACTTCGATCGCCGGCAACCTCCCCGCGTTCGGGAACGTCAATACGGTCCGCCAGGATCCGAAAAACCCCCGGCTGCTCTATGCCGGGACCGAGTTCGGCTTCTTTGTCTCCCTTGACGAAGGGGCACAGTGGAAGCCGTTGATGGCCGACCTGCCGGTGGTGCGGATTGATGACGTGGTGATCCATCCGCGCGACAATGACCTCGTGTTGTCCAGCCACGGCCGGAGCGTGTGGGTGATGGACGACATCACCGCGCTCCAGCAACTGACCCCCGCGGTCCTCGGGAGCGAGGTCACCCTCTTTGAGCCGCGCGAAGCGGTGGCCTGGAAAGAGGATATCAGCCGCCGCCGGTCGGTGACCGGAGCCAAGCGGTTCCGCGGCGAGAACGCCCCGGCCGGCAGTGCCATCAGCTACTACCTCAAGAATCCGGCGAGCGGGGTCAAGCTCACCATCACCGACCCGTCGACCGGCGCGGTGTTCCGAACGCTCACCGCGACGGGCGACGCGGGAGTCAACCGGGTGCAGTGGAATCTCTGCAGTGACCCGCGCCCCGCGCCGCCGGGCCCGGGCGGCTTCGGCGGCGGCGGGGCCTGCTTCGGCGGGCCTGGAGGCGGCGGCGGTGGGGGGGGCGGCGGCCAGCAGATCGGCCGGCCCGCCGAGCCCGGTCTCTACCGGGTCACGCTCACCGTCGGCGGCAAGGACTACACCCGGCTGGTGCGGGTGCTCGAGGACATCTGGATGGGGCAGCGGTGAGCAGTGAGCGGTGAGCGGTGAGCGGGGTTCGATGACCCAAGTCCTGGATCGCCTGCAAACCGCGCTCGCGGATCGCTATCAGCTCGACCGCGAGCTCGGCCAGGGCGGGATGGCGACGGTGTACCTCGCTCGAGACCTCCGGCACGAGCGCCAGGTCGCCATCAAGGTCCTGCATCCCGAGCTCGGCGCCGTGTTAGGGAGCGAGCGGTTTCTGTCGGAGATCAAGACGACCGCGAACCTGCAGCATCCCAATATCCTCCAGCTCTTCGATTCGGGGGCGGCGAACGGACTCCTCTATTATGTCATGCCGTTCGTCGCCGGAGAAACCCTCCGGGGCCGGATGATCCGTGAGCGGCAGCTCCCGGTGGACGAAGCGGTCACGATTGCGCGGGGCATCGCGGCGGCGCTCGACTACGCGCATCGGCGCGGCGTCATCCACCGCGACGTCAAGCCGGAGAACATCCTGCTCCAGGACGGTCAGCCGCTGGTGGCCGACTTCGGAATCGCGAGGGCGGCGACCGGCGGCGGCGATTCCCGGCTCACCCGCCCCGGGATTTCCATGGGGACCCCGCTCTACATGAGTCCGGAGCAGGCGGCCGGCGATCCGGACCTCGACGGCCGCTCGGATCTCTACTCCCTGGGGTGCGTTGCGTACGAAATGCTGGCTGGAGAGCCGCCGTTCAACGGCCCTTCATCCGACGCGATCCTGGTGCAGCGATTCACCAAACCCGCACCCAGAATCTCCAGCATCCGCGCGGGAATATCGCAAGGGATCGACCGGGCATTGCAACGCGCCATGGCCCGCGATCCGTCCGATCGGTTCGCGACGACGAAGGATTTCGCCGCCGCCCTCGTGGCGCCCCCGCCCGCCGCCGGCCCGATCGAGAAATCCATCGCGGTGCTCCCCTTCACGTGCATGAGCCCGGAGGCGGATACCGAGTATTTCGGCGACGGCATCGCCGAGGAAATCATCAACGCCCTGACCCAGCTCCCCGACCTCAAGGTCGCCGCGCGGACCTCGTCCTTCTCGTTCAAGGGAAAGGAGGAGGACCTGCGGATCATCGCGGACAAGCTGGGCGTGGGCACGGTGCTGGAGGGGAGCTTTCGGCGGGCCGGAAGTCGCATTCGGGTGACCGCACAGCTGATCGAGGCGGCGTCCGGATATCACCTCTGGTCGGAGCGCTACGACCGGGAGCTCACTGACATCTTCGCTATCCAGGACGAGATCGCCAACAGCATCGCCTCCAAATTGAGGGTCACACTGGAATCGGGCGCGCGCGAACCGCTGGTGAAACCGGGAACGGCGAACGTCGAAGCGTACGATCTCTACCTCAAGGGCCGCTCGGCGATGCGGCACCGCGGCGGCGAGCTCTCCCGCGCGGTTGAGTGGTTCGAACGGGCACTCGCGCTCGATCCCGGCTTCGCGCTGGCGCACGCCGGTCTCACCCAGGCGCTTTCCCTCTCGGCCTTCTGGGGGCTGTCGCGGTCGGACGAGGTTCGGGATCGGGCGCTTGCCGCCGCCGAGCGCGCCCTGGCGCACCATCCCGATCTTCCTGAGGCGCAACACGCCGTCGGGTTTACCGCGCTCCTGTTCGAATACGACCGTGAGAAAGCCGGCTCCGCCTGGGAGCGGGCCATCGCACTGGATCCGTCCAACCCCGACTCCCACATCCTCCGGGGGGTGTTCGATCTGACCTACGTGCGACAGGATGCCGCGGCGGCGGAACGCGAGCTGCGCACCGCGATCGAACAGGACCCGGAGAGCTCGTATGCCTACACCAGCATGGCGGTCTCCCTCACCTTTGGACATCGCGCGGACCAGGGGCTCCCCTTCGCGGAGCGGGCGATCGAGCTGGATCCGAATTCGCTCTACGCCCACTGGGTCCGCCTGCTCACTCTTGCCCTGCTGGGGCGGATCGAGGACGTGCTGACCTCGTCGCGCACCTTGAGCACGAGGTTCGGGCGCCACCCCTGGATCCTGATGGCAATCTCCATCGCGTCGGGAGTTGCCGGCGACCCGGAGATCGCCGAAGCCGCCTACCACGAGCTCAAGGGACGGGCGGCACTGGAATACATCCAGCACGTGCTGCTCGCCGTCGGGGCCCTGTATGCCGGCCACCGGGACGAGGCCTTCGGGCACCTGCACGCCGCGGTAAAGGAGCGCGAAGCGCTCATCGCCGCGCTGGCGCTCGACTGGCCGGGCTTCGATCCGGTGCGCGGCACTCCGGAATACGACGCGGTGCTCCGCGAGATGGGGTGGGGAAAAGCGGTGAGCGGTGAGCGGTGAGCGGTGAGTCGTTACTTTTCGCCTCTCACCTCTCACCTCCTTCCGGTCACGGCATTCCGTGGGCGAGTCGCCGGGCGATGAGGCGGCGACTTCGGAACAGCACGACGAGGATCATCCCCGCCACGAATCCTCCGGCATGCGCGAGGAACGCCACGCCGCCGGTCTCGGCGGAGATGCGCGGCACGCTGCTCAGGAGCTGAAGCAGGAACCAGTATCCCAGCATCATGTACGCCGGGACGACGATCCGGGTGACGAAGACCACGAGAAACACGAGCATGTGCACCCGGACCCTGGGATACAGCACGATGTAGCCTCCCATCACTCCGCTGATGGCGCCGGACGCGCCGACCATCGGAATCGCGGAGAGCGGGTCCGCAACCGCCTGGGTCATCGCCGCGATGACGCCGCAGAGGAGGTAAAACGCCAGGAACCGCAGGTGCCCGGTCGAGTCCTCGATGTTGTTCCCGAAGACCCACAGGAACCAGACGTTTCCGATCAGGTGCATCCACCCGCCGTGCAGGAACATCGAGGTCACCGCGGTGGCCCAGGGCGGGAAGCCTCCCAGATTACAGGTCACCCCGTAGCCGAGGGAGATCTTGGTGTTGACCGGGATGCCGCCAAACACATACCCCGGGATGAAGCCCAGCTTGCAGACCGAGTGCCTGAGGGCGGGGTCCGTCCCCATCCCCTGGATGAAGATCCAGACCGCCACGTTCAGCGCAATCAGCGCGACGGTGACGATCGGGGTCGTGAGGGTCGGATTCTCATCCTTGTAGGGGAACAAGGGATTCTCAGGTCTTTCCGGGGCCTGCCCCGCTTTCCGGTCCGGGCGATTTCCCAGGTCCTCGCTCCGGTTGCTTCCGGACCTGCTCGGCCATTCCCTGATGCCAGCTCTGGGTTTCCAGCCAGTCGGGTCGTCGCTGGCGACGAAGCTGCCGGACTCGCCTGAGGATCAGATAGGCGGCCAGGCCGGCGGCGGCGACCAGCCCGACGCCGTACCACACCAGCTCCTTCGAGCCTCCTTCGCGAAATACGCCGACCATCACCAGGATGAGTGCCACCAGCAGCGCACCCCCGACCAGGACCAGGGCCAGCATCAGGGCATTTTCCGGCCGCGCATCGGGACGTTGGGGCATTGGATTCCTCCAATTCGGTCGTTGGTCAACCATAGTGAAACGATGCGGGCGTTCCAAGCGTCAGAAGGGATACCCAGCTCGTGGTGCAGCCGGCAGACCGCCCTTCCGCCCAACCGCCCTTACCGCCCGCCTTACCGCCCGGCTTACCGCCCTGCCGCCTTCGTCGTACTTTCCGGGGTGCGCCAGTTCCTGATCCTCTCGCTCTGCCTCCCCGGGCTCCTCGCCGCACAGCCGCCCGCACGCCAGACATCGGCGGGGGAATACACCCGCTACGAGCTGCTCGCGCCGGAAACCGGCAAGTTCCGCATTCTCTACGAAGTGTGGGCCACGACGCCGGGCGCGCGGTACTTCTTCAATCCGATACGGAAGGGAAGCGAAGCGAGCGACGAGTCGGTGAGAGATCTCGCCACCGGACAGCCGCTTCGCTTCGAGGAGGTCGACGGCGCCACCGCACGCGCCAGCGGACTCCCCGGGGCGGATACCGGGACCCGGTACATCCGAGTCGAGCTCGCGAGGCCGGTCCCCGCCACCGGCACCGTCCGGATCCTGATCGACAAGACCTACAAGGACCCCAAGAGCTATTACCGGGAGAATGGGGAGCTGGTCTTTTCCCGCTCGCTCGGCATCAAACGAAACGCGGTCGTGCTCCCAGCGGGTTATGAGCTCATCAGCTGTAACGTGCCCTCGCAGGTGCTCACCGAACCGGACGGGCGGACGCTCGTCAGCTTCATCAACTCATTTCCCGGCGCGGCTTCCCTGGTGGTCCGGGCGCGGCGGACGCCGGTGTCCGCCGCTGCGCCGCAGGCCGGCGCCGCCCGCTTCACCGAGCGCGCGGCGCAGACCAGGGAAATCGTCTATTTCCTCCGCCAGCCGGAAACCCACGCCTTCGATCTCTACCACGATTACACCGAGGCGCGCGAAGGAGCCGACAAGTACCTCAACGTGGTTCGCGCGGGGAGCACCGTCTCCAATCCGTCGGCATTCATTCTCGACACCGGACAGCCGCTCGAGACCCGGTTCCTTCGCGGTGCAGAGATCACCGGCGCCGGGATGGACATCGGGGAGGCCGTCAAGCCGGAGACCGAAGTGGTGGTGATCTCGTTCCCCGCCGTGAAGGAAGGCCAATCGGTCCGGCTCCGGATCTCGGAGACCTACACCGACTCGGCGCGCTACCGAATCGAAGGCGGTGAGCTGATCTGGGACCGCGCCTTCGGGCGGCCGGCCAACGCGGTGGTGCTCCCGGCCGGATGGTACCTGACCCGCAGCACCGTTCCGGCGGGGGTTTCATTGCTCCCTGACGGTCGCGTCCGCCTCGACTTCGTGAACCCGCGCCAGGACGAGATTCAGGTGCTGATCGTGGCCCGGCGCCGCCCGGCGCCGTGACCGCGATTTTTTCCGGTGCCGAAGTCGCCGGCCTGCTGCGCGACTGTGGTATCACCCACGTCGTCACCGTTCCCGACTCCACGCTGGGTCAGTGGGAACCGGACATCGAAGCGATCGGCATCCGACTCGTCCGGGTCTGCCGGGAGGGTGAAGCCTGGGCGGTCGCCGCGGGTCTCTACCTCGGTGGCGCCCGGCCGCTGGTCATGATTCAGTGCACCGGCTTCTTCGAGTCGGGGGACTCGCTCCGCAACGTGCTGCACGACTGGCAGCTGCCGATTCCTTCCATCATCGGGTATCGCAGCTACCTGAATCAGGACACCCTTCCCGGAGACACCTGCCTCACCTTCACCGAGCCGATCCTCCGCGCCTGGCAAATCGACTATCGCCTGGTGACGGAGCCGGCCCACTTCGAGCTGATGGCCGAACAGATCCGGACCTCGCTCAGAGAGAGCAGGGCGGGAGCGGTGCTGGTCGCGGAGGGCAAGGCGTGACCAGCCTCGAAGCGCTCCGGCTGCTCCGCGCCGTGCGCAAGGATCACGACGTCGTGGTCTCGGCGATGGGAGCGGCGCGCGACTGGATGGCGCTGGGGACGCATCCCCGCGACTGGATCTTCGTGCCCTCGAGCATGGGCCAGGCCACTTCGCTCGGCCTTGGCATTGCGCTGGCGCGTCCGGACCTCAGGGTGATCGTCCTCGGGGGAGACGGCGGACTGATCATGAACCTCGGCTCGCTCATCACCGTGACGAGCCAGGCACCGGCGAACCTCATCATTCTGATCTTCGACAACGGCGTGTATGAGGTGACCGGTGCGCAGCCGACGCCGGCCGCGGACGCGGGACGGCAGGGTGCGCCGCCGGTCGATCTCGGCGCGCTGGCACGGGCCAGCGGCTTCGAAACCGTTTTCCGGTTCGGAACCCTCGACGAATGGTCGCGCGGAATCGACGAGGCGCTGGCCGCGCGGGGACCGGTCTTCGCCGTGCTGGCAACCTCGTCCGTCCCCGGGGCACCGGGGCCGCGCTCTCCGGGTCCGGCGCCCGAGAGAGCGAAAGCGTTCGTGGCTGAGCTGCTGGGACGCAAAGCCGCACCGACCGAACCGTGAGCTCAACCCTCGCCGTCCGATTTCAGCGGCCCGCCATCGGAGTTCAGGAGGCCGAGCGGATCGCCCTCCGCCACTTCGGGCTCCAGGGCGCGATTGAGGAGCTGCCGAGCGAGCGGGACCGGAACTTCCTCATATCCTCCGCCCACGGCGATCGTTTCGTGCTCAAGATCTCCCATTCGGACGAAGCGCCCGAAATTCTCGACCTCCAGCATCGGGCGCTTGGCCACATCGCGGAGCGCGCACCCGGGCTCGCGATGCCGGAGGTGTTCCGGGCTTTGAGCGGTCGCGATATCGAAACCATTCCGTCCGCGGGGGGGACTTCGCACCTGGCGCGGGTCCTCAGGTGGGTGCCGGGGCGGGAGCTGGCAGCCGTTTCGCCCCATACCTCCGAGCTGCTCCGGAGCTTCGGTGCCGTGCTGGGCACGCTCGACCACGCGCTCGAAGGGTTCCATCACCCGGCGGCATCACGGGAGCTCAAGTGGGACATCGCGCGCTCCGGATGGATCCGCCGCCATCTCCATCGGCTGGAGGACGCCGCGCAACGAAACATTGTCGAGCGCCACCTGGCCGCATTCGAGGGCGAGGTCCTGCCTGCCCTGACAGCGCTGCGCCGCGGAGTCATTCACAACGACCCGAACGATTGGAACGTGATCGTCGGGCCCGGTGCTCCGGACCGGCGCCGGGTTCTCGGTATCGTGGACCTCGGCGACATGCTGGAGAGCGTGGTCATCGCCGATCTGGCGATCGGATGCGCCTACGCCATGCAGGACAAACCGGATCCCCTCGCCGCCGCCGCGCTCGTGGTTGCCGGTTATCACGCCGAACATCCGCTCACCGAGCCCGAGCTGGCGATGCTCTTCCCGCTCATTTGCACCCGGCTCTCCGTCTCGGTCGTCAATTCCGCGGAGCAGCGTGCGAGCTTCCCGAACGACGCATATCTCACCATCAGCGAGATCGGGGCGTGGAGAACGCTCGAGCGGCTGGAGGCGGTTCATCCCCGGCTGGCCCATTACGCCTTTCGCGCCGCGGCGGGTCTCGAGCCTTGTCCCAATGCCGCTCCGGTCACCACGTGGCTCCGACGCCATCGCGACGAGATCGGTCCGCTGATCGGTGTGTCGGGCGATATCGGAATGCTCGACCTCTCGGTCGGCAGCCTCCTCGTGGAGACGCCGGTCGAGCCCGAAGACCTCCCCCGTTTCACCCGGAAGCTGTTCGATCACCTCGAGGCCAATGGCGCACGGATCGGGATCGGCCGGTACGATGAGGCGCGACTCCTCTATGGAGCTCCCCACTACCGCGCGGAGGGCAACGACCGGGACGTGCCGCGGACCGTCCATATCGGCCTCGACCTGTTCGTCGAAGCCGGCACCCCGGTCCTGGCGCCGCTGTCCGGCGTGGTCGAGAGCGTGCGTGACAACGGGATGGACCGGGACTACGGTCCCACCGTCATCCTGCGCCACGAGCCCACCGGCGGACCCCTCTTTCACACCCTCTACGGCCACCTCGGCCGTGCGATACCCGAAGCGGTGCGCCCGGGCGCCACTGTCGCTCGAGGTCAGCCAATCGCCGCGGTCGGCACGCTCGATGTCAACGGAGGCTGGCCGCCGCACCTGCATTTCCAGCTCATCACCGATCTGCTCGATCGTGACGGCGAATTTCCCGGTGTGGCGCGTCCGGACCAGCGGATCCTGTGGAAGAGCCTCTCTCCCGATCCGAACCTGCTCGCCCGGCTCCCGGCGGATCGCCTCGCCCCGCCGCACCGGAACAGCGGGGAGATCCTGGCCGGCCGGCGGAAGCACACGGGACCATCGCTCAGCATCTCCTACCGGCGGCCGCTCACCATCGTGCGCGGCTGGAAGCAATTCCTCTACGACGAGGAGGGCCTCGGGTATCTCGACGCCGTCAACAACGTCGCGCACGTCGGCCACGGTCACCCATGGGTCGTGCGCGCAATCCGGGAACAGTCGGCGGTCCTCAATACCAACACCCGGTACCTGCATGAGCGGCTGGTGGAGTACGCCGAGCGGCTGACCGCCACGCTGCCCGACCCGCTCACGGTCTGCTACTTCGTCAATTCCGGCAGCGAAGCAAACGAGCTCGCGATCCGCCTGGCCCGCGCCGCCACCGGCCGCCACGGCCTGGTAGTGATGGACGCGGGCTACCACGGGAACACGACGACCCTGGTGGAGGCGAGCCCCTACAAGCACGACGGCCCCGGGGGAGCCGGTGCCCCGGACTGGGTTCAGAAGATTCCAATGCCGGACGTGTATCGCGGCCAGTTCCGGGAGGACGATCCCGAATCGGGGCGGCGGTACGCAGCCGCCGTTTCGGGCGCGGTCGATTCCCTCGCCGCGAACGGTCACTCCGTCGCCGCCTTGCTGGCCGAGTCACTGCTCAGCTGCGGTGGCCAGATCGTCCCTCCGGAAGGGTTTCTCGCCGAGGCCTACGCGCGAGTATGGGCGGCGGGCGGCGTCTGCATAGCCGACGAGGTCCAGGCCGGCATGGGCCGGGTGGGCACCCATTTCTGGGGCTTCCAGACGCAGGGCGTGGTGCCCGACATCGTCACCATGGGCAAACCGATCGGCAATGGCTACCCGCTTGGCGCCGTGGTGACGACGCCGGAAATCGCGCGGGCGTTCGCGAACGGGATGGAATACTTCAATACCTTCGGCGGCAACCCGGTGGCGTGCGCGGCGGGGCTCGCGGTGCTCCAGGTGATCGAGGAGGAAGGGCTTCAGGAAAATGCCCGGTCGGTCGGCGCGCACCTGCTGGATGGACTGCGCGGCCTGGTGTCCGGGCACCCGATCGCGGGTGATGCCCGGGGACTCGGCCTCTTCCTGGGGCTGGAGCTGGTCCGGGATCGGCAGACCCGGGAACCGGCGGGTGATGAGGCCGCATACGTGGTCAACCGGATGCGCGAGCACGGCATCCTGCTTTCCACCGATGGCCCCTTCCACAACGTGCTCAAGGTGAAGCCGCCGCTCTGCTTCACGCGAGGCGACGCTGACCGCCTGGTCGAGACGCTCGGCCGCGTCCTCTCGGCGGATTCCCTGCGTTGAGCCCCGATCGGATGCCGCCGGGCGCCCCCTCCCTGCGACGGGCGATCCGGCTTCCGCACGCCACCGCGATGGTGATCGGCACGATCGTGGGCGCATCGATCTTCGTGCAGCCTTCCGAAGTGACGACTCGGGTACCCTCGGTGGCCGGCGTACTGTCCGTCTGGCTGGTGGCCGGCGGCATCACCCTGATCGGCGCGCTCATCACGGCCGAGCTCGCCTCCACTTTTTCCCGCACCGGCGGCGTCTACGTCTACCTCACCGAGGCGTTCGGACCCTGGCTCGGGTTCCTCTGGGGCTGGGCGATGTTCTGGAGCATGCATTCGGGAATCATCGCGGCAATCGCCGTCGTGTTCGCGCGGTACGCGGGATACTTCGTGCCGCTCGGTCCGGTTGCAACCCGGGCCGTGGCGGTCGGCGTCATCCTCCTGCTGTCGCTGATCAACTATCTCGGCGTACGCCAGGGAAGTCGTCTGCAAACCTGGATCACCGCCGGCAAACTGCTCGCGATTCTGACGATCGTGGGAACGGGGCTCCTGCTCGGCGGCCGGGTGCCGGAGCATTTTGTCGGCGCCGCCGCCCCGCGCACCATCACGCCCGGCGATTTTCTGGGTGGCCTCGTGGCGGGACTCTTCGCGTTCGGCGGCTGGCACATGGTCACCTACACCTCCGATGAAACGGTGGACCCGAAGCGCACCATCCCGCGCGCACTCGCAATCGGCACCATCGTCGTGACGGCGGTCTATCTCGCCATGAATGCCGTGTACCTGTATGTGCTCCCCCTCGACACCGTGGCGACCTCCACGCGTGTCGCAGCCGACTTTGCCGACCGGCTTCTCGGCACCGGCGGCGGCGGCGCCATCTCGGCCATCGTGATGTTCTCGACCTTCGGCGGACTCGCGGGCATCATCCTCGCCGGCCCGCGGGTCTATCTGGCCATGGCGCGAGACGGCCTGCTCTTCCGCTGGGCCGGGGCGATACACCCGGTCCACCAGACGCCGCACCGGGCGATTCTTCTCCAGGCGATCTGGGCCTCGGTGCTCGTCGCGACCGGCACCTTCCGGACTCTCTTCACGCTGGTCGTCTACACGGAGTGGATATTCTTCGGGCTCATGGCGGTCGGATTGTTCCGCCTGCGGAAGCGGCCCGATCTCGCCCGGGAATATTCCGTCGCCGGCTACCCGATCCTCCCCGCCCTCTTCGCGATCGCGGCCTTTGCGGTGGTCGCGAATCAAGTCTACGCCGATCCGGCGAGCACTCTCAAGGGACTGGGCCTCGTGCTGCTCGGATTGCCGGTCTACCTCATCGTGGTCCGACAGGGACCGTCACGGAAAGCCGCCCCATGACTGTGATCGACGTCCATAACCATTACTACCCTCCCGCCTTCATCGACGCCCTGCGCACGGGCGCGAGCGCGCTCAAGGTTTCCGACGATGCCGACGGCAATCCGGTGCTCTATTCGCCCGGCGATGCCAACATCGCGGTGCGCGGGCATCGCGACATCGCGTATCGCGAAGATGTGCTGGCGAAAGCGGGTGTCGACCGGCAGCTCATCTCGCTCACCTGCCCCGGGACGCTGCTGGAGACTCCGGCCCGCTCCGCCAGGCTGGCCGCGCTGGTGAACGACGCCTTCCGCGAGGTGATGGATACCCGCGGCCGCCGGTTCACCGCGCTCGCCACCCTTCCGCTCAATGATCCGGATGCCTCGGTGGCCGAATTCGAGCGGGTGCGCGCGATGGGATTCACGGGATGCATGCTGATGGGCAATGTGAACGGCACCCCGCTCGCCGACCGGCGGTTCTGGCCGCTCTGGGAGCACGCGAGCGACGCCGGCGCCGTGATGTACATCCACCCAACGTTCCCGCTCGGCGTGGAAGCGATGCAGGAGTACTGGCTGATGCCGCTGGTCGGATTTCTCTTCGACACGACCCTGGCCGCCGCCCATCTGGTGTTTGCCGGAATCCCGGAGCGATTTCCCGGCATCCGGTGGGTGCTGGGACATCTCGGCGGAACGATTCCCTACCTGGCTGAACGGCTCGATCGCGGTTTCGAGATGTTCAGCGAGTGCCGGAGGGACCTGCAGCGCCCTCCGAGCGAGCACCTGAAGCGGTTCTACTACGACACCGTCAACTTTGATCCGAAGGCGCTGCGCCTCGCCATCGAATTCGCCGGAGTGGAACAGATTCTCGCAGGGAGCGACTATCCCCACCAGATCGGCAGCATCCCGAAGATGCTCGGGAGCATTCGGTCGCTTGGTCTCCCGGCTGCCGACGAGGCGAAGATTCTGGGAGGGAATGCGGCGCGGCTGCTGGACGTGTAAGCCGCGGAGACGCGGAGACGCGGAGACGCGGAATGAGCTACTTTTTGTCCTCGCGCCTTCGCGCCCTCGCGTCCCCCAGAGGCTCATGCACATGTCAATGAAACGCCGCATTCCCGGGCTCTCGTTCGCACTGCTGTTCGCGACCGCTGGAGCCGTCCCCGCCCAGGTCAGCACCACCGACACGAGGCTCCTCTCCCAGCCGGCCGCGAGTACCACCCACATCGCCTTTGCGTACGGCGGCGATCTCTGGACCGCCCGGATCGATGGGACAGAGGTCCGGCGACTGAGCAGCGCCGACGGAGACGAAGCCGCGCCGGTGTTCTCGCGAGACGGCCGGTGGATCGCCTTTGCCGGCAACTACGACGGGAACGTGGATGTGTACGTCGTCCCTGTCGTGGGCGGCGAGCCCAAACGCCTCACCTGGCATCCGGGGAACGACATTCCCCAGGCGTTTACACCCGATGGCGGCAAGGTCCTCTTCACGTCGAACCGGGCTGATTTCTCGAACCGCTATGCCCAGCTGTGGACCGTGCCGGCCGCCGGGGGCGTCGAGGAGAGGCTCCCGATTCCCAACGCGGCGCAAGCGACCTACTCGCCCGATGGACAATACATCGCCTACAACCCGATCGGCCGGGCCTTCGAACAGTGGAAGGGCTATCGCGGCGGCCGCGTATCACAGCTTTGGCTGATCGACACGCGCACCTGGGAAGTGGAAAAGATTCCCCAGCCTGCCGGCCGTTGCAACGATGTGGACGCGATGTGGCTCGAGCCCGATGTCCTCTGGTTCCGGTCCGACCGCGACGGCGAGTTTAACCTCTACAAATACGACCGACGCACCAAGGCGGTCACCCGGGTGACGACGCACGACGATTTTCCGGTGATTGCCGCGGCGGCCGGGGGCGGAAACATCGTCTACGAGCAGGCAGGATGGCTGCATCGTCTCGATCCCGCCACCGGGCGGGCCGGGCGGCTCACCATCGGCGTCGCCGCCGACCTTCGCGAGACGCGTCCGCGATGGGTCAAGGGCGCCGATTTTATCCGGGGAGTGTCGCTCTCGCCGAGCGGCGCCCGGGCGGCGTTCGAGATGCGCGGCGAGATCGTGACCGTGCCGGCCGAAAAAGGCGATCCGCGCAATGTGACAAGCACGACCGGAGCCCACGAGCGCACGCCGGCCTGGTCGCCCGACGGGAAGCAGATCGCCTACGTCTCGGATCAGGGGGGCGAGTACCGTCTCCACCTGGCCCCGCAGGATGCCAGGGGAGCGCACCGGGTGATCGACCTCGGCGGTGCCGGTTTCTATAGCGGACTGGACTGGTCTCCGGATGGAAAGCGCATCGCCTACCTCGACAACTCGCAAACCATCTACGTCCTGGACGTCGCCACCGGCAAGAGTACCCGCGTCGCGGGCAATCGCGTGTACACGCCGATCGGGATGCTGAGCTATGCCTGGTCGCCGGACTCCCGCTGGCTGGCCTACACCGTACAGCCGAATCCGCTGGTAAGTGCGTTGTACCTGTACGACACCCAGCAGGACCGCTCGGCCTCGGTGACCGACGGCCTCAGCGAAGTGACCCAGCCGGTCTTCGAGCGAAGTGGCAAGTATCTGTACGTGCTCGCCTCGACCGACGCCGGGCCGGCGCTCGACTGGTTCGCGCTGAGCACGGCGGGCGACCGGCGGACCCGGGCCATATACGCCATCGCGCTGACCAGGGATGCGCCCAATCCTTTCGCGCGGGAGAGTGATGAGGAGAAGGGGCCCACCCGGCCCGACAGCGCGAAAGCGCCGACCACTCCCGTGCCACCACCGGCCCCGGCGGACGTCTCTCTGGAAGGGATCGCAAACCGTATCGTCGCGTTCCCGATCACGAGGGCCGAGATCGAGCAGATCGAGATGGGCGAAGCGAACCAGCTCTACTACCTCCGGATGGCGGATGGCAAGGGGGTCGTGCACCGCTACGACATCGCGAAGCGCAAGGATGACGTGGTGCTCGCGGAGGCGAATGCCTTCGGCCTGACCCGCGACGGCAAGAAGCTGCTCTACCGTCAGGGGAACAACTGGTTCGTGACGGGCAGCGCCACGCCGAAGCCGGCCGAGGGTCGGCTCGACGTGGCGGCGGTAGACCTGCGCATCGATCCGCGAGCCGAGTGGGCGGAGATGTTCGAGGAGGCCTGGCGCATCAACCGGGACTACTTCTACGCCACCAACTACCACGGCGTGGATTGGAACGCGCAGAAGACCAGGTACGGCGCGCTGATTTCCCAGGCGGCCAGCCGCGCGGACGTGGACCGGATCATCCGGTGGACCCTGAGCGAGCTTCGGGTCGGCCACAGCTATCAGGGCGCCGGCCAGCGGCTGCAGACCCCGCCGCGAGTAGGCGTCGGCCTCCTCGGCGCCGACTACGCAGTGACCAACGGCCGGTATCGGTTTGCCAGGGTCTATGGCGGAGTCAACTGGAATCCAACCCTTCGGGCACCGCTGAGCGAGCCGGGGGTGGACGTCCGGGCGGGCGAGTATCTCCTGGCGGTGGGTGGCGTGGACCTCCGTCCACCGTCGAGTGTGTACGAACCGTTCGAGCAGACCGTGGGACGCACGGTGGAGATCACCGTCGGACCGAATCCCGACGGCTCGGGTTCGCGGACACTCAAAGTCGTTCCCGTGGCGAGCGAAGCGGCGCTCCGCAACCGCGCCTGGATCGAAGGGAACCTCCGCAAGGTCGACTCCGCCACCGGGGGCCGGGTCGCGTACGTGTACGTGCCCAATACCGGAGGCTCGGGCTACGATTCATTCAAGCGGTACTTCTATCCCCAGGCCCACAAGGATGCGATCATCGTCGACGAGCGGTTCAACGGCGGCGGCAGCCTGGCCGACTATTACATCGATATCCTGGGGCGGCCGGTGCTCAGCTACTGGGCTATGCGCTACGGCGACGACCTCAAGACCCCCACGGCATCGATCCAGGGCCCCAAGGCGCTGATCATCGACGAGACGGCCGGGTCGGGCGGCGACTATTTCCCCTGGATGTTCAAGAAGCTGAAGCTGGGTCCCACGATCGGGCAGCGCACCTGGGGCGGCCTCGTCGGGATCCTGGGATTCCCGGCGCTGATGGACGGAGGGACCATTACGGCCCCCAACCTGGCGATCTGGACGCCGGACGGCGGATACATCGTGGAAAATGAAGGTGTCGCGCCCGACATCGCGGTGGAGCAGATGCCGAAGGACGTCATCGCCGGCAAGGACCCCCAGCTCGAGCGCGCCATCGGCTGGGTGATGGAGGAGCTGCGCAAGAATCCTCCCGCCGCTCCCAAGCGTCCGGTATTCAGGGACAAGACGAAGGCCCCATAAGTCTCACAACTCACATCGAGGATGCTGCAATGCGCTCAATGATTCGAACCGCCGCCTCCGCGGCCGCCATGCTTGTTACGATCTCGGCTTCGGGCGCCGCGCAGAGCGACAAGCTCGCCGCGGACCTGGTCAAGGACATCGGAGATTTGGAGACGAAAGTGGTGGGTCTCGCGAAGGCGTTGCCCGAAGCGGCCTGGGCCTGGCGGCCGATGGCCGGCACCCGCTCCGGCGCCGAAGTGTTCCAGCACATCGCGGCGGACAACTATTTTCTGCCGGTCTTCCTCGGGGTGAGCGCGCCGGAGGCCACCGGTGTCAAGAGCGACTACAAGACGGCCCAGGCCTTCGAGACCAGGAAGGCCACCCGCGACGAGATCATGGCGGAGCTGACCAAATCCTTCGCCCATCTCAAGCAGGCCGTCCTGGCGACGAACCCGGCGCAGTTCCCCGATCCCATCAGCATGTTCGGGCAGACGTACACGCGTCAGCAGGTCCTGATCCTCACGGCGACGCACCTGCACGAGCACCTCGGGCAGCTCATCGCCTACGCGCGGAGCAATAGCATCAAGCCGCCCTGGAGCGACTGAGGGTGAACCGCGGCATCCCCGAGCTCGCCGGGGTCGCCACGTACGGCGGCGCGGCGAGCATCGGGTATTCGGTCGACGACAATGTGCGCCGCCTCCTCCGCTACCAATGGTCCGAGCGGCGGCTCATGCGGGATCTGCTCTCCCACCTCACGGCCGAGCCGGTCTGGGAGGTGAAGGGCGGCTACGCACTGCACCAGTGGCAGGACGCGGAGCACGTGGACCGGCTGCGCCGCCGGATCGGCGAGATGCGCCATCCGGTGCCCGCGCTCGACGCGGCACCCGATCCCGCGCTCGACGCCCTCCTCGAGGAGGCGCTTCGATCAACCGACGCGGTCGAGCTCCTCGCGGGAAGTTATGGGGTCATCCGTGCGGGGTTGGCCGAAGCGTACCGGGTGCACCTCGCCACTACCAACCCGCTGGTCGATCATCCCACGCGGAGAATTCTCCGATCCGCTCTTCTCGATCATGAAGAAGCGCTCGTCTGGGCCGGGAAGGCGCTGAACGCGCTCACCCGAGGCGACCCCGGAGCGGCCCGGCGGGCGGAGGCGTGGGGGTCGCACCTTGCCGCCTATGCGCGCGCCGCGGGAGGAATCGCCGGCCCGGCGCCGGAGCGCTCGGATGCGCTCCCTTCCACCCGCGCCCTGGCGCCTTTCGGGCCCGATTTCCATCCGCGGCGCGACACTCGCTTCGAAGGGCAGTACCAGTTCGACTTTCCGCCCCACGTCGTGTACAACGATCCCCGGGCCCCCGCCGCCGAGCGGAACCTCGCCCTCCTCTGCAAGCGCACGCTCGAGATGGACGTGCCGGAGATGATGGCGTCGATCCTGGTTGAGCGGAGTGACGCCCCCTGGGACTTCCACCTGGACTTTTCCCGGCAGCTCTGGGACGAGATGCGCCACGCCATGATGGGCAGCGTGGCGCTCGAGACGCGAGGAGTGGACTGGACCAGAATTCCGCTCAATGTGGGATTCGCGCTCCGGCTGAATCTTCATGCGACACCGCTCGAGCGCCAGATCATGCTCTACGCCATCGAGCAGTCGTTGATGCCGGCGGAAACCGGGAAGCGATTCGAATATCAGACGGCGCACGAAGCCGGCGATCCGCTGTCGGCGCATTTTCACGACTACGACTGGGCCGACGAGGTGCTGCACGCGCACATCGGCCGCCGCTGGCTCAGGCGCGAAGGGATCGGGACGGAGCAGGCGCTGGAGCGGGCGCAGGCCATCCACGAGCGAACCTGGAAGGCGCTCGACGCGTATCGCCCCGCCGAGTCGCCGGATGACTGGTGGGATGCGCTCGTCCTCCGGGTGCTGGGACAGCACAGTGCCATCCCGCCGGCAGAGCGCGCCAGCCTCAAGATCCTGGCCGAGTAGCACCACGTGCCGCGGAATTCCCCTCCCGCCCCACCGCCCAACCGCCCTGCCCGCCTGACCTTCCACCTCATCCCCCACACCCACTGGGACCGCGAGTGGTATCTCCCCCGCGCCGCATTCCAGGCGCGACTCGTTCCGGTCCTCGACCTGGTGGTGGAGCAGCTCGAACGGGATCCGGACGCGCGTTTCCTGCTCGATGGACAGACCGTGCTGCTCGAGGATTATCTCGCCGCCCGGCCGGAGCAGGAGCGCCGTATCGCCTCGCTGGTGGAGCGCGGCGCGCTCGAGATCGGGCCCTGGTACGTCCTGTCCGACCTGCTGATCCCTGCGGCGCATTCCCTGCGACGGAATCTGGAGCTGGGCTCGCGCGACGCGGCGCGATTCGGAAAGCGGCTCGAAGTGCTCTACAGCCCCGATGCCTTCGGCCACCCCGCGGAGCTCCCCGCTCTGGCGGCGCTGCACGGGCTGCATCGGGCGGTCGTCCGGCGCGGATTGGGGCGGCCGGCGGGAAAGGACCGGGACCTCTACCGATGGACCGCGCCCGGAGGAAAACGCCTGCTCGTCTATCACCTGCCCTCCGGTGGATACGACATTGCCATCGAGCTGGCGGACCCTTCCGCGGCCGTCGCGGCGGTGTGGGCCGCGCTCCGCCGTGGGGCGGTGGAACGGGCGGTGACGACCGAGATCGCGGTGTTCCTGGGTGCCGACCATCACGCCATGGTGCCCGATGTCGCCGGACTTCGGACCCGCTTGCAGGCGCTGGAGCCCGCGCACGAGGTTCGTGTCAGCGGGCTCAGCGAATTCTTCGAGGCGGTCGAGCGGGCCAAGCCACACCCGCCGGAGCTACGCGGAGAGCTCCGCGCAATCGACGGCCACGCCTGGACGCTGCAGGGCGTGCATTCCGCGCGATCGCGGATGAAACGGCGGCACGGCCGCACCGAGCTCTTTCTGGCGCGGATTGTCGAGCCCCTGGCTCGCCAGGAAGCCGAGCGGGGGGGACCCGACCGCGAAGGGCTGCTCATGCTGGCCTGGCGCGAGCTCCTCCAATGCCAGTTTCACGATACCCTGGCCGGCACGACCAGCGATCTCGTGCAGCGCGAGCAAGCCGTTCGCCTCGATTCCGTCGATGCGTGCGCGCGGGAGATCGCCCTCGGAAGCGTCGCCGATCTCGTACAACCCGGCGGCGGGCCCGCGCTGACCCTCTGGAATCCGTCGTCCCATCCCCGCTCCGGCATCGTAACCGCCGAGCTCACCTTCTTCCGGCGCGATATCCTGGTCGGCCCCTTGTCGGGACGGGTGCGACGCGAAGCTCCCGGATACCGCCCGTTCATGCTCGAATCCGACACGGGAGCCGTCACTCCGGTTCAGCTCCTCGCGCTGCGGCGAGAGCAGGTCCGAGTCGACGCCATGCGGCGCTACCCCGACCAGGACGAGGTCGATCGGGTATGGGTGGCATTCTCCTCCCCGGCGCTGCCCGCCCAAGGGCTCCACTCGCTCCGGCCCCGCATCGGGAAGTGGACCCCGGAGGAGCAGGGCCTCGTGGTGAGTCAGGGTTTCCTCGCCAATCGCTTCCTGACCATCAGAGTCTCGCGGGGCGGGAGCCTCGCCCTCGAGGAGCGGTTGTCCGGCGAGCGATTCGGCGAACTCTGCGAGCTCGAGGACGAGCCTGATCGGGGAGACCTCTATACCTGGTCCCGGGGGCAAGGCCGGCCGGTGCGGGGCGGACGTCCGCTGGCGCAGACCATCGTCGCCGCCGGCCCACTCCTCGGCGCGATCGAAACCCGCTGGGTGATGCGATCGGCGGGAGAGGGAGAGATCGGAGTCCGCCAGCTCGTGGTGCTGCACGCGGATTCGCCGGTCGTGCGAATCCGGATCGATGTCGACAATCAGGCGGTCAATCACCGTTTGCGGGCGCGGTTTCCTGTCGGCGCGGGGGAGGAGGCGATCGCGGGCACCGCGTTCGGAAGCATTCGGAGGGGACCGGCCGTTCCCTCCGATACTCTGGAGACCATCGAGCGACCGGTGGCGACGGCGCCCGCACATCGCTATGTCGCGGCAGGGTCTGGACGCCGAGGTCTGGCAATCCTTTCCCCGGAATTCTTTGAGTACGAATGGAGCCCGGCCGGTGAGATTTCGGTGACGCTGCTCAGGGCGGTTGGGGAGCTCTCTCGCGACGACCTCGACGAGCGACCCGGCCATGCGGCCTGGCCTCAGGCGACGCCGGAAGCGCAGGAGCCCGGGCGGCACACG
>Ga0184615_10000458_pt1 | contig 22866 bp, 20 predicted proteins | sample PLM4_65_coex_FD_133134 | JGI IMG/M metagenome (GOLD analysis project Ga0184615, IMG submission 133134) | Groundwater sediment microbial communities from an aquifer in East River, Colorado, USA - PLM4_65_coex | ecosystem: Environmental > Terrestrial > Soil > Riparian zone | place: USA: East...
CGCGGCTCCCACGCGCTCCTGAAACCAGCCGCCGCTGAGCATGGCGCGCACGGTGGCGCGGCGGTCGGCGAGGGCGGTGTCGAGCGACGACCGCTCACTGTAGAGGCGCTGGGCGGTCGTGGCGATCGAGAGCCCGAGCGCTTCCTGCAGGCGGGCGGTGCGGCCCTCGGCGAAGCTGCGCGCGTTGTCGCTGACGTGGCTCCAACGCTTGGCGAGTTGGCTCAGTCGTTCGGAGTCGAACCGCTCCACGGCGAGAATCCGGTTCCCGATGTCTTCCTGAACGGGACCGTTCAGCCGAGTGGTTTGTGTTTTCATCACCCATTGATTCCCCACGAATGCCGGGGAAACGAGCTCTTCTGGTTGGACCCCTGCGTTGGGGGGGCCCGTTGCGGCTAGCGCGATGGTCCCTACCGGGACCAGAACGACGGCCAGAACGAGCCCTCCGAGCAAGACCATCGCCCTCCAGGAAACGGCCCGTGGCTCCACGGGGTAGCGATTTGGATGACCGGTCATAGCGGACCTTCCTTTCCCTATTGAGATTTAGTGAACCACCCGACAAGCAATGCGGGGCACTACGGGGGGACGCACGGCGTATTATCACCCCCTTTACCACCGCGTTCGTTTCGACTAGGTCTGACACACGCTCGCACAAGTTCCAGGAATTCTTGCTCAGCGGCGAACGCTTCTCGGCACGGGGCACAGTCTCGGATATGCGCCTGCACCAGGGCCGAGCCTTTCATGTCGAGCTCGCCGTCGAGATAAAGAGAGATCAACTTGATGCCACTCGAGCAATCGTCCATCCGTGAACTCCTATCGCCTTGCGAGGAAGGGGCTTTAGCTTGACTTCTTGGGCGTGACGATCCGCTAAATCCTCCCTGGACTGCGCCCCCTGTTACTCTGCTTCACCCCATCCACGATTGCCTCGGCTTCTGCGCCAAGGTACCGCAGGCACCGATTGTTCAGACCGCGCCAGCTCATAAAACTGGATGACCCCCGCCAGAAGCCCCATGAGGGCTGACATTGCCAACACCATGTTGCCCCAATCCCACTCCATCGTTATCACCCCCTTCAGCCATTCAGACACGAGATGCCCCTAGACGAAATGGCCATCTCCAAGACCGATCAGCCAACCATCAAGACCCCCATCAGGAAAGCAGCACCCATCGCGGCGAATAACAATTGGGCCAACGCCATTTGAATGTCTAAACGGTTCATGCCACTCACCTCCTCCTGCTTGGCTTGTTCGAGTCGTGACGGACTCAATTAAATTGCAGCAAGCATGCCAAGAAGACCTTCTCTCGAGGCAGCCCGTATCGGTTCGGCTCAAAGTGCTTGTGGTGTCGACACTTACGAACGATTAATGTTCGGAGGAGCGTTGCAAATGGCTGAGAGGAGAGGTCCTCTCTAATCCGAATGCTATCTGTACGGATAACAGAGGAGTCCGATGAGATACGCTTTGGGAGGGATAGAAGATCCTGGGCTCACCATCGATACCGAGGACCTGTTGTTAAGAGGAACGGAGCTTGCCCGCGCCGATGTCACCGAGGCGATCGGGACGTTGTGGCCTTCTCGGCTCTTACAACGATGCGGAAATTTCCTCGCCGGCCACTTGAACGGTCATGTTCACGTTCCCTTCCTTGCGTGCAGAAGGGGAGAGAAGCGACTCTCCGCGATGGTCCCTATCCCCAGGGATGACTTGATTGGCCACAAGAAAGTCGGTGTCTTGGAGAATCGTTCGGATGGGGCTATCGGCTGCCTTACGATGGTCGGGAGAGAGGAGGATTGCGCGTTCGCAAAGGGATTCGGCTAAAACCAAATCGTGCGTGGCGAGCACGAGGGTTCGGGGAGCAAAGGCCGACTCGGTCAACAACCAGACGATCCGCTGCTTAAAATATGCGCTTAACCCAGGACTTAAGCCATCCATAATGAACACCTCCGGATGACCGAGGAGGGCTGCAGCAATACTCACGATCTTTTTTTCGCCGCCACTCAACTCAGCGGAGGAACGATTTAACAGGTCTTCGATCTCCAAGCTGGCACACAGAGACTGGAAATCGTCCTTGGGGGTCGCTAAAGGAACATCCACGATTGCTCCTCCGTAGATCAAGTCATCCAGAACCGTAGGGCGGAACAATTGAGTGTCGGGATGGGGACCAGAAAAGCCAATCCGCGATCGGTGATTCTTACGCTTTCGCCCCTTCCCCGGGGGAAGGCTCTGGCCAAAAATATGGACCCTTCCGGCACTCGCGGCTAATTTTCCCTGGAGGATTTTCAGGAGGGTGGTCTTTCCGGATCGGGTGGCCCCCAAGATGGCGACCCGTTCTCCTTCTCGTATGCACAAGTCCACTTCGCAGAGCGCCACCACCCCGTTGCCGTAACGGTAACTCGCCTGTTCCAACTCAAACAGCGATCGAAGTGTCATCCCCAAGCCCTCCCATGGCCGCCGATCACGGCTTTCTGCCTGCCAAATGGGACAACGGACTTATTTCACTATCCCGGCATCCCCGACCCCGAAACTCGATCCGCCGCCAACTCGCCTCGCCACCACGTCAACGAAGCGCTCGCCACGTGCGATCAGGACCAGTTAAACGGCGACCTCCGTACTTGATGTTTGAGGCTTAAGGGTTCTGATGATGGCTTCAAAGGAGCTTGCGTCGGGTGGCACCTCGTGAAATACATGGTCCGCGATACATTCTCCCAGTTTGCGATAGGACTCAAACTGCGCTTCGCTAAAGAACTGATCAACGGTTGACTCGTGCGGGAAGCTTGTATTCTGAAGAGCATATCCGAGTACATCGCTTGGGATGTGGCCACTAGTGCCTGACCCAAGAAGGCTCGCTTTGATATAGAGGATATGCCCCCAGTCGGATTCTCCGTAGGGACTGATGGCTTTATCCTTTCGATTCCGATAATTAATGGTGCCCCATGCGGCATGGGCCTGTGCAAAGCGATCACCCTCCTGCGTTGGAGCGATCGTTTGAACATTTAGGTTGATCTCGACGCCAAAATCAATCCGCGCGAGACGAATCACTTCGCTTAACGCAGCGAACTGATAGCCGTCATCGCATTCGGCATCCACAACCAGAATGAATCGGCATCCACGGCGGATCAGTTCGTACAGTCCCAAATTATCAAAGTGACCGCCGTCAGAGAGGTTGACGAATTTCCGCTCTTCACTGGTTGCCGAAAACGCCTCGGCAAACAAATACCCGGGCGCAAACCACGGCACCTTCCGCTTGTGGACCTCGCCGAAGCGGGGGTTGCCAAACCAGTATCCTAAGCGCAGGTTAAAGAACGTCATCACGGCCGCCAAGGCAGCGCCGCGCGTGGCGAGGCCCATGCCCGATCCGAGGGCAGCACCCGAAACCGCCAGCGCAGTCCCCAGATATAGGCGGGGGGGAATACGGGTGTAATTGGTTGCCCACGAACCACAAGAGATCGGAGTTAAGGCGAAACTGTCGCAATTTCGCTGCCGGACATCAAGGCATTTGCTGCCGAAGAGATTGACCGCGGTGTTGAGAATCTGGAAGGGCGCACCCTCTCTCACGGCCTCTTGCAGTGAAACAAGCGGAATATCATCCGTATAAATGTTCCAGACGGCATCGGGCGCTGGCGCCCCACCGTTACTTGCGCCGAGATAACACCGCACTAAGCGATCGCGATAAAACCCATGAAGCGAGAATTCATTGGGATCAAGGACGATCCCCGCAATGATCAACAGCCCAAGAGCGCCCAGGAAAAGATATCCCACCGTGGGTCCCGTCCAGACGGCATCCGTCGCGATGTGAAGCAAGAAGAGGGCCGCGGCGAAACTGCTGAACACCAGAAGCCCCACTACAAAGAGAATTGGCCCGCCCACGACCACGAGACGTTTCCAGTATGGCCGCAGCGTCTGAGCTGATTCGGTTTTTCCGAGATACGCGGCCAGCGTTGAAATCGCGGCCCACAGTCCAGCCGTCGCCGTGGCGCCCGCACCCATTTCCCATGAGAAATGTTGCTTCGTGTACTCTGCCAGCCAAACACTCAGGAGGGCGAGCCCCACAATCCCCATCCAGGCGACTGCCGTAGCCAGGGTGGTGCTGACGAGCCGCGTTGCCCATTCCCGCTCTTCGCGGCTCATTTGGTGCGTAAAGGACGCGATCACGATGCTCAGGATCACAGCCATCGCCACCAGCGGAAGGCCTGTCTCCCACACCAGCGGCCATGCTTTGAACGACAGATCGTCGCTGCACAAGCCGGGGGTGGAGGCATTGTAGGCTCTCAGAATCCACCATGTGGCGATCGGCAATGCGATCGCCAGCCCAAAACCCAGCCAGTATCGTGTGGGGTAAAAGTTGTGTCGGGGCGTCTCCCACCGCCACTCGGCCATAAGGCCGCTTATAGTGACGAGGATGGTGCTGATGAACAGGACGCCAACGGCGATTGAGAATCCGACCCATCGACGCTCCGCACAGGTTGATTGGATGAACGCGAGCGACGAGGCAAGGCCCCACAATCCGAACCCGAGAAACAACACCGAATGTGGCGCCTGTAACAGGGTCCGGGCCTCGATGTTGTCCGGATTGGTCTTCGCCTGCCGCTCGCGCCACCATCCCCGCCCGATCAGGATGAGGCCAGCCAACGCGGACACCCCCGCGGCGAGGAGTGGCTGTTGAAGAATCAGGAGTGCGAAGGCAAAGACTCCGACCACCGCAGACAGCAACACGGTCCAATGAAGGCTGAGATTGCGCACCATGGTTCCGATGAGGCGCCAAAGCTCCGCGGCGCCGAGGCCCAGGCGCGGTGAGATGAAATTACTAAATTTGCGCAGATGCGGGAGCAATTCGTCAAACGCTGCGGGCGTCGCCTCGCTGGTGCCTGTGGACGTAGGAGACTGTTCTGGTTGTTGGATTCGTCGTCGCCTCCAACAGCTATACGCCGAACCCACGTACCCACCTCCCGAGACCGTGGACAGGTAGTCCACGTGTCTCATGATTCCTTTGCGTTCCAATACTTGAAGGATTCCGAGGCTAAACGTGGCGCTCCGAATCCCTCCCCCAGACAGCGCTACCCCGACAAGGCCATCTTCCTCAGTCTCTGCAGCACTCTTGCGCTGGCGAATCAGATCGTTCTCTTCCTTAAAGAGCTCTTCGATAAACCGATCGGCTTTCTCCCGCTTGTTCAGGGCAGGAGCTAAGCAAAGATTGGGACGTTTAGTCGCCTTTTCGGGAGTGCCAGCGCGATCGCGCTTCATGGGGATCCCTCACAATTTGCCGCGCTATTACGCCGGTCACGTTGGCTGACGATAAGCCCAGCCCGGCGTTCTTGTGGCGGCGAAATCACGGCCACTTCACCCTTCTCCCCGGTCTCTTTCCTTGGGCGCACCTCATTAGAGGAAGACGTCAAACGCGCTGTCGACCACCAAGTTGATCAAATCGGAGCGAAAGCGCTCGAGCTTGGTTAGCGTGACACCCGCTTGGGTCAGCGCGCGAATCTCTGCCAACGCCTTTTTGGCCTGGACCAGGTCGCGGAAGTCCTCTTTGGTCAGCTTCCCATTCGCCAGAAGCTTCGTCCATCTCTGGAGATCGGCTTGGGCCTTGTCAAGAAAAGCCTGCGTGTCCTTTGCGGTTTCATCAACGAACCCGCCAAAGTTCTTTTTGGCGAGGTCTTTCGCTCCCTTGAGTACCGCATTCGACAAATCATCGAATTTCGACACGGCTACTTCCCTCCCGCATTGCCACACGTGGTGGCTTCCTTCTTGTTCGCCTCCAAACATATGATCTCGTCAAACGCATCAGAAACAATGCCTTCGAATTCGCGGATGAAGTCCTCCGACAGCGTCTTCTTTTCTTTCCACCTCAAGAAGAACTTCCCCAGGAGGTCTCCATCTGGTTTTTTAAGAAGCAGCCACTGCTTTGCGGAGATGCTATTTGACGGGATGCCGTTCACAAATTCGTAGGCTTTGTCGATATCGACCATGAGCGATTCGACTTGTGGCTCGTAATCATGATAAGGCTGAGATCCCTTTTCCATAAGCGCGAGCGTTTCAGCTTTCAGTGACGTGGCGTTCTGATACGCAGTTGGGCTATATGGGCCAATCAGCGGCGCACAACCGACCAGACACAAGAAAGCCAACCCCATGACACGTTCAGACATCCAGACCCACCCTAGCGATCGAGTCATCGAATTCTCTCCCAACGAAGTAACGGATCTACGCTCGAAGGCGAATGTCTGCGCAGCAAGCGAAGCGACATTTGCAGCGCGTCACTTCTCGGTAGTGCTAGTGACTAAGACATTTTCCTGAAACCTTCCCAACCAGGCCGGGTCAAAAACCCTTCCCTCATAGGAAATGGTCCCCTCTGTCGGGTGGATTGACCCGGCGAGCAGGCGGAGCAACGTGGTCTTCCCAGAGCGATGGGCTCCAAGAACAGCTACCTGCTCCCCAGACATGAACCGCAAGTCGATCCCGTTGAGGGCGAGGTATACCACGAGACCTGCAATGGCAGCGCGGTTTGCCGTCCGCTGCATGGCCTCGTTATGTGCGAACAAACGTCAGTCGCCCAGAGCCTTCATTAGTTTGGTGCCATCGGGCGTTCCGAGTCCGGTGCAGGCATCCCACCCCTTGTGAGCTTTGTACTTCTTTAGCCCTTCTATGTCGTTATCGCCTTCCACAATGTCGTTAAGCGCGCCTGCGGTTGGAGACATTTTGTAGAGCAAGGGATTGATGAAACCCAGCGTAAGTTTACCGAGGCTAGCCCGCCTTTGGTTGATGAGGGCGATCAACCCAGCCCAAAGCGGCGAACGCGGGCATGGATATAATGAGGAACAATAAGGATGTAAATGGTAATTCCGCCCATCGAAGCATGGGACCTGTGAGAGAGATCGTCAATCTGCCATTCCTGCATTTTCCTTCAATGCACCGGTTCATAACCGACTCCCGACTGCAATATCGAGCGTTCGCACATACCAAGGCAAAGAAAGTAACGGCTCGCCGAAGCTACTATGTGTTCCACCAAAAACATTCGTCGGTTTGAGAGGGAACAGGTCATCCGGCCGAGCCGAAACAACGCAGCACGGCTTCTTTGAGAGACTCTGCATCAAAGGGCTTCAGGACGTACGCCTGGGCCCCCATATTGACGGCTTGGATCGCGCGCTCTTTGGAGCCGGACGCCGTGACCACAATGATCGGAAGCTTTGCATCGCGCTCTCGCACCTGTCGAAGGACCTCCAGGCCATCGAGTTCCGGCATCCCGATATCCAACATCATCCCGTCGAAAGACTCCAATCGCAGCGCTTCCAAGGCTTGGCCACCATTGACGGCGGTTTGAACGTTATACCCGTACGACCCGAGCCGATCTATAAGAAACTGCCTGATGTCGAGATCGTCGTCTGCCACCAGAATACGTCGTCCATATGTCTCGTGGCGGGCTTGCCGCTGTGACTCAGGAAGTCGAACGGGTATAGTGAACGTAAACTCCGAGCCCTTCCCGGGCTCGCTCTGCACCGAGATGACACCGCCATGGAGCTCGACCAGGGTTTTCACAATGGACAGGCCTAGGCCTAGGCCAAGCCCCTTGGGCCCTCCTCTGCGGTCCCGCTCGATCCGGTAGAATGGTTCAAAGATTTTCACCGAGGCCTCAAGCGGAATGCCGGGTCCCGTATCCTTGACCCACACGCGTGCAGAACGGCGGTCGTCCAACCCGACCCGCACCATGATCTGCCCGTCCTCGGGGGTGAACTTGATCGCGTTGTGCACTAGGTTGGTGAGGATTTGGATTAACCGATCGGCATCGGCCCAGACCACTAGCTCACACTCCGGATAGTGGGCTTCCAAGTATTGCCGTTTGGATGTCGCGAGCGAGCGCAGTTGCTCTACCACATCGGCTACGCATTTGCAGAGGTCCACGTCGGCGGGCGCAAGCTCCAGCTTGCCGGCTTCAATCCGAGACTGGTCTAAGAGCTCGGCTATCATCCGGATCATGCGGTTAGAGTTGGCCACCACCCGCGTGAGATCATTCTGTTGTTTCTTGTTCAGGGGACCGGCCACCCCATCGAGCAGGTTTTCCACGAACCCCTTGATAGACGTGAGCGGAGTCTGCAACTCATGCGAGACATGGGAGAGAAACATAGAGCGCATGCGGTCGGCCCGTTCCAATTCTCCGGTGCGCTCGCGGACCTTTGCTTCCAACCCGACGTTTAACTCGTCGATTTGGCGATAGGCATCGGTGTTGTCCAGGGCGATGGCGACCTGACTAGCCAGCGTCACCATGAGGTTCAAATCGTCCTGAGTCAGCCGCTCGTGCACGTGATCCACGGTCAGCGACCCAAGGATCTCGTCCTTCACCTTTAATGGAACAGAGATGATGGATTTGGCCTGAGCCATCCGCGCGAGCTCCTGATTGAGGGGGTGGAGACGATCCCACGCCTCTTGAATATCACCCAGCAGGATCGGCTCCCCTTTCAGCAGGACCCCACCCTCCACGCTGTTTGGATCCGTCACAGGGATCTCGAATGAGCGGGCGAATTTGGCAAGTTCATCCGAAACGCCAAGGACCCTGCTGTCATATATCACCTGCCGGGTTCGGTCGTAAAAACTGATCATCGCTCGATCGTAGTGCAGCTTGTGAATAATGGTTTGCAATACTCTATCGATCAGTGTTTCACGGTCAAGGATTGAGGTGAAGACCAGCGCGGCTTCATAGAGCGTGGTCAAGTGATCGACACGACGCTGCAGTTCGATGGCATTCTGCTGTTGTTCTAAATAGGCCTTGTGGAGTTCCTCATGCCGAGTCTCCAGTGACTGCTGCTGTTCATCAATCACCTTTTCCAGTTCGCTGATTTCCTTGCGTAGGATGTGGCGGGCCAACCCGGTGGCAAGCCGTCTGCCCGGATACCAGGGCTCAGGCTCGGCCCAGCGGACTTCCCATTCGCAGCAGTCATCCCCTTTGACAATACACCGCCGGTCTATGACCGTCGCCAGCGCGAGGTGATGGACCTTCTCTGGAACAACGGAAATACCAACCTTGATAGCATTGCACCAGATCCTCGCACAGGCGCGCCGGTAGGGACCGAACTGTCGGAGCGCCCGCTCGGCCAGGGTCATCCGCAGGACCGCATAGCCCTTGGTCACCTCGACCGGTTTTAGGTAGTACGAGTCCTTGGCGTAGTGTGAAATCACCCACGGGGCCAACTTGTAGATGGTCTTGACGGACAACCGCCGCATCAAGGGTTGCACTTTCGGGCCGATAAGCTTCTCCCTCCCCATCTTGAACTGAAAGTCAGAATCGCCAGACAGCTTGATGCAGAACTCGACGAGGTAGGCCGTAAATTCATTCGAGTAACTCGTCCAGGGATTCATGAGGAACTTGGAAGTGACATGATAGGCCCGGTTGTCGATCCGTTCGTTGAGCCGTCTGACCAGCTCCTCCACCGCGTCTTTGCCAGCCTCCACGCCCTGAGCGCGCGCGATGCTCTCCTCGAGGTATTCCACGTTGTCGCAGATCGACATCCCTAGCATGTCGCGGATGGGTTCTCCGCTGGGATCCTTCCCGAAGGGGCGATACTCCATGAAGCTGCGCTCCAATATCCGATTGGTCTCGGGCAGGAAGTAGGAATCGGAAAGGCCCGATGCAGCGCTGCAGACGTGCTTGCCGCTGCCGGCTGACACCGGCGTCAGGCCGGCGGGGGCACCGCGATTGTCGGGTAACTTGTTCGAGTTCACGACTATCTTGTCTCCGCCAAGGCTAGAAAGGGACGAGCGCCTTCAGAAAATGAAGCGCAGGTTGAAAACTCCGGCGTGGAGCGCGGTCTCCCAGGTCCCGTTCACCACGGGACGGAAATTGTTCGTGATCGTCCGTGATTCATAGAGCTGATTTTTGTATGCCACGTCAAAGCCGATGCCCCTGATGCCGAGAGGGCCCCCATCCGGGCCCCCGCAGGGGATCCATCCCAGGAACCGCCCCTGGTCTTTGCACAGAAACCCCAGCCCGACCGAGAACGAGTTGTAATCCGCGTCGGGCACGGCCGGCTCGAATGTCTGGTCCGGCACAGGGGTCTCCGAGCGGATATAGCCGAACCGGGCAGCGACGTCCCAGTCGGGCAGGAGCGCAGGCTTGAGCCATTTGTACTCTGTCCCGACTTTGGTGACGAACACGCCGTTCCAGTCCCGTGGCTCCGGCAGCGTGGCTCCAGTGGAGAGCCGGATATCGAGATTGTTGAAGCTGCTCCAGTCGGCGTAATCCACATCTACCTCTAGTTCCCATTCTCGACGGTCATTCCGGACCGGCCACAGAGCGACCCCCGAGGTGAAAATCTGCGGAAGGTGGAGATCCACGGCAGCGTCTGCGGCGACTGCGCCGTTCACCAGAAACTGGCCGGTCAGATTAAGCGTTGTCTGGCTCCGGTACACGAACGCCAGGTTCAGGCGCGGCTTGCCATCGGTCCGCCAAGGCGTCAAGAGGACCCCGATATTATAGCCCACCGCCGTGTCCCTTATGTGTAGTTCGGCCGTCGTACCCGGCGCCGGGACCGCCTGGACCTCGGCGGCGCCTTCGCCGAGAAAACTGGCGAAGGTATAGATGTCGAGGCCCGCTCCGATCGAGAGAGAGTCGGTGACCTGATAGGCCATGGTGGGCTTGATGTCGATCATGGGGAGCGTGGCGAACGTATCCAGCGCCGCAAACGGCACATCCTCGGGGTAGTTGATGATTAGCCCGAACGGGGAATTGACGCCTAGGCCGAGGGACAGGCGCCGCAATGGCTCGTGATCCGACTTGTCGAAACTGGCGGTCACATAGAAGTTTGCCGGCGGTGGGAACGCGATCGTCCCATCCAGATCCCCTCGGAACTTGGTGCCGCCCGGGCTTGTGTAGTCGTAATACCCTCCGACCAAGAGCGTGCCGAAGTAGGCCTGTATGCCTTTCAGTTGGGTCATGCCCGCCGGATTGTAATGCAAGGCCGAGGGATCATCAGCCTGGGCGGCGAAGGCCGTGCCCTGGCCGGAGGCGGCCGCTCCCTGGTCCAAGACCCGAAACGCTTCCCCGTGTGCGGGCGACGGACCCCACAGGACTATCAGGATAACCAGTGCCACCCTGGTTCTTGTCCAACGATTCCACCTGTCCTTTGGCAGCCCTCCGTCATCTGTGTGCCATCGCTCTGCAGAACCAATGCGCGCTGCTTTTCCTCTCGGCCGTCTCTTCTGGTCTTGGCCGTTCTTGCACACGAACTCGCATGTAGATAAGACGTTGTCCTGCTTTTCCACGCTACCCCTCACGGGTCGAATTCGAGCATGAAGTGCTCGGGCAGCAAGTCCAGCGGCTTGAACTGATCGTTCTTGGCGCGCCGCAGATTGTTCAATGGCAGAACCCGCTTGATGACTTCCCGAATCAGAATGGGACTGATGTATCGACCGAAGCATTCATGGAGCTCGTAACCGAAGAAGAGGTAGTTGTTATCGGGTCGGCCCGGAATAAATTTCTCAGGGTCTGAGATCTTACCGCCATCGTTAATGTCGTCGAACATGGCCGACAGCGTGGCAGCAAACACCAGGCTGTTGGCTGGAATCTGCGTGGCTCGGGTAGTGCCTTGAGCCAGGACGTGGGTTTTCTCGCACCACCGGAACAACACATGATTCTGGGGATTGAAGCGCATAGCTTCGAAGATGCACTGCAGAAGTTTCGTATCGTCGTTGTCCTTAATAGCCTGGAGCGCCGCGTTATATGCATCTTTTCGCCGTAGAAACTGATCCACGGTACGCGCGAGTGCTTTCAGGTTCGTCTCCACGACGCCGACCGTGATTCCAAAGATGTTGCGGCGGATTCCGTTCTTGTCTAGATGTTTGCCTGGATCTGGATCGCGTTGCATCTGGACCAGACGCGCTAGCACCGTGTTGGAACCACCTTCTCCTGACGCAATTAAGGTGTCGATCAGACCATTAAGGTAATCGTTCATCTGCTGGACGGCGACATCGGCCTTCTGCGTCCATACCGGGTCCTCCCGTAGATTCAGGAACAGGTCCGTGTAAATGTCGCGGAGCCATCGCTTGAAGGTGTCCTCGTCAGGTCCGGAGACGCCAAAATAGCGTCCATTCAAGCGGAGAGGAACTGGCCAGGCGAGATCCTGGATCAGGTCGAGTTTCCCCTGTGGCCTGAGTTGCCCCATAATGTCGTCGGTGATTTTACGGACAAGGACGACGATGGTGTCCAGGTCGCTCTGTGGAACCGCCGCCTGTAAGATCCCCAGCTCCCGTTGATACTCAGGGCCGTCCGGCATGCCGAGAATGAATGGCCCGCGTGGAGGCTTCATCTTTTCCTCGTACTTCTTGACCGAAAACACGTGAGCATTATTCTTACGGAGAATTTCCTTCACGTCGGCATACTTCGTGGCAATGGTGACCGTCCAAACTCTCAAGGCCTCGTATCCCGGCATCTGGAAAATAGGCTGCTTCTCCCGCAACTCGTCAAACATCTCTTTCGGCCGCCCGACCAGCCACGACCAGAGCAGATTCTTCCGCGCAAGGGCGAGCTGGCCGGGGTCGGAGACCCTGGTCTCCAGGGCCTTGTATTCAGCTAGGAAAGACCCGAATGCACCGCCGGCAAGTCCATTGAGCGCTGTCAGGCTGGGCACGAAGAAATAATCACCCCCCCGGACAGTGACGAAATCCGGCAGGTCGAACGCCACGGGAAAGCGCTTGCCGGGCATGGTGAATTTCCGGGGAGTCTCGGGATGAGAGCCATTCTCCTTGTTGAGATCCCGTTCGTCCCTGTTTCCCCCAATGACCGGATCACGTTCATTCCGGTCCAGACGGAGGAATTCCCCATTGTTGATCCAGAAGCGCTGGAGGAATTCGAACTGCCGGCTGATGCTGGCATTCAGTGCGATGAACACAGACCCGCGGTCCTGCATGTTCTTCTCGTAGTGCAGGCCCCGACGAATCATCCGATGCCGGTTACTGCCTAATGCACCCGGAGCATCTACCTCCTCGCGAGGATTGGTACGGCGGATGTGAGCTCCAACCGGGCATCGCTCGCCTTTGGGGTCGTTCTCGGACCAGAAGGCATTGTTGCGCAAAGGGTCCGCCCCGATCGCCGAATTGTCTCTCGTTTCGGACAGGTCGATAGGGCACCCGCTTTGCCATCGTCCCATCATCAGCGCGCCGAGTTGATCGGCCGCGTTGTCAGGGGCTTTGGGGCCGAAAATTATCTTCGCCGTATCATCAAGAAACTTCTGGAACTCTGTAACGTTCTTTCTCAGCTTCCTGAACACAAGGTAAGTGCCATTTCTGCTAAGCTCGATCGGAAGGGGGAAGGCAGGAACTCGGCCCGACTCGTCCTTATATCCTAAGACGAACTCGCCGACCTCCAGAGGTTTCCATCCTTCGGCGGTCCGCTTGCCCCCACCCTTCGTCGAATCGTCAGGGTTATCAGACTGGAGCCCCTCCACGTCAATCCAGGGTTGGCTGATGCCATCCTTGAATCCGAAATGCTCCTTGCCGTCGAGCTCTTCTGCGTCCTGTTCAAACCGCTTGGTGACGCCACTGAAGCGTTTCACGAGCGCTTCCAGATCTAAGGCTCCGTACTTGCAGACATCCTTTGACTTCCCATGGATGAGAACCACGGCATGGATATTGGTGGAGCCCCATTCACCTTCCCACTCAGAGGGGTCGCTCCGTTGGTAGTCTCCCAAGATAGCCTTCCGGTTGGCCATGCCCAGTCTGAATTCCTCGGGGAAGCTCGCTAATGAGCTGGGGGACAGACCGAGAGCGTTGAGCCCCTGGTAGGTCAACGCGATGTTCACGGCGCGATCGCGGTTCTTGGGCGGCCATGGTGAGCAGGGTGTGACCTGTTCGAGGAGTGCGTTCAGCCACTGCTGACCCTGCTCCGGAGTTTCCCAGCGGTAGAAGAGGTACTTCGCAAAGCCCAAGTTATATTCGCGGAGCACGATGCCCTGAATGTCGTTCAGATCTACTTTCTGCGGCATGGTAGCACCTCCATCGGACCAAGCTGCCGAATACTGGTGGCATCACTGGAGCCTTAAAGCGGCCAAGTGGTCGGTTTGGCCAGTGCTTGCAGGAAGCTGTTGATGGCTCCATCCATTTTTTTGAGAAAGGCCTTGAGGTCTAGGACTTCCGCACTCCCTGAGGCTTGAGCTTCTCGCAATCCTGCTAAGGCCTTGAGAAACTCCTCGGTCTCTTGCTTCCAGTACAGCCCTCGCTTCACTTCTTCCACGGTATATCTCGGATAGGCGGCGTAATAGTAGGTTGCGGGGACCTGATGGTCCCTCACGTATTTAATGAAGCCCGCCACCGGCCTGGCACCGGGCCATCCGATACAGGTGCCGAAAATCGCGTTCAGCGGACCTTCGTCGCGCTCGGCGAACTCTTCGAGGTAATCCCCCAGGTCGCCATCGAAGTTGCTGGTGAACAGCAACCGCTCGCCTCCGTCGATGATCACCCACCGCGCATAGTGGATCGTTTCGATTCGCTCAATGGGGCCCTTTTTCCCTTGCTTCTCTTCGCGCTCCCGCTGAGCAAAGACGGCTCGCAACTGGTCCGCTCCGCCAGGGCGGAGCGGCGCGATCGCGGTGAGCTCCATAATGTTGTTGGCCAGTTGAATCCCTTTAGTTGGTTCAGGCATCACCCACCTCCTTGCACCCTGTCATCAAACTTCATCTAAGGCTGGTTACGTTCGATGGCCGGATGCTTTTACTCCTGTGAAGAGTTCGGGTTTCTCTCTTGCCCGCGGCTTACCCACGTTCGATCCAAGACTTGTACTCCTCATATTCCTGTTTGAGACGAGCGCTTAAATCAGAGTGATTCTCACGCAGCCAATCGAGAGCCGTTTTGCGTCCGATGATTTCGGCAACGGTTTCGTCTTCCCAGTAGAGCATGTGGCTAAGAGGAGAAGCCTGCTTCCACCATTGCCAGACCTTCCACCACTGGCCAGCGTTGATCACCTTGTCGGCAAACACGGCTTGCTCATATGCCTTATTGAGCGGTTTCAAGGGATAGCCAAGGGGATCTTGCGGATCGAAGATATTCGTCCATAGACCATCTGGGTCATCCATCTTAATGGGCTTCAAAAATGGAGGGAGGGCGCTAGTGGCTTTAGGTTTTTCAAACCCATACCGGAGGACATAGAGGGCTAGTGGAGAACCCATGGTGATAAAATTGGCAAACCGAACTTCCGAGGGCCACGGCCGTCCCTTGAATTTGACGTCATAGAATAGATCTGAAGCGATCACCGAGCCGAGGCTGTAAGCCACAATGGTGAGCAGCGCCGGCTTCTGGGCTGTGGCTCCATTGCAGCTTGCGTCTTGGGCACACTCATTAATGAGGCTCAACACTCTCTCGTGGATTTCCTTGTATTTGTTAATGCCCGGGGACCAGACGTAAGCAATGGGATCGCCGAGGTAATGCACAACAAATTCTCTTGCAGGGGCCCAGTACTGCGCGCGAGGAATCCACCTCGATGGCTGTTTCAGCCATGACCAAATGGAGAGACTCTTACTACCAAGGTCCGGGAAGAGGAGGTTCCAGAGAAGATTCTGATCATTCTGCGTAATATCTGACCACACCGCTTCTCGAAAGGCGATTCCATCTTGCGGGGGCTCTTTCGATAAGAGGCGGGTTATGGTTGCGGCAAATACTTCGCGAATCTTGTCGGGAAGGCCGCGACTAAACCCCTGCTCTTCCTCGCCGATGCCATGAATGAAAAGCACGTAGTGTGGAATCACAGTGAACCTCTGCTGCTTTGAGGGATGTAGATGATAGTAATTTCTTTTTGAGGCGGGCACAGGCCCCACACCCCACAGAAGCGCCCCTTGCCATCCCAAAGTGCCCTCATGATAGGCCTCTTTTTGGCCCTCTTGTCAATCAAATTAATCAAAAAAACCATGGAGGCTGTCGAAGAGGCAGTGAAACTTGATCCCCAAAACTCCCTGGCCTGGGCAAGATTGGCCGAAAGAAGCATCAGGAGTCCGCGCACAAGGCTCGAGAGAACAGAAGTTGGCGGTCTCATTCTGTCAACGGCCATTTCACCCGTGACGCGCCCCGACCGATGGTTGAGAGGAATTACCTCCCTTTCTAAATATCCCAGGAGCACAACATTGCGCGCCTCTCTGATTGCATTGGCGAAGACACGATCATCGGCAGCCGAACGTACCTCATCGAACATGAGGTCGAAGACGATCACGCTTGCACCCTCATTGGCTAATTTTTGAATCATGCGTGCGTGATACGAGCGACGCCATTTCTTGGGGTCGAGAGGCAGCTTGAGCTGATCCGCAGACGCCTTGTCTACGGCGATCACCACCACGTCTGACGGGGCTTGCCTTTGGCCCCTCAGCTTGAACAGCAAACCGAGACCGATACTCTCTTCGAGGTCATACCCGTAAGGAAGAAGGCTTGCCGTAAGCCCCAATATGCCCGTGAGCAGACCTAAGGTCACTGCCTTGCACAGACGAGTAGTCACGGAATTATTCCAGAACCACGGGTCTACCCCCAGTTAGTCTCCATGATCTCCACCCGCCAGGGCAGGAAGAATGAAAGAAAACTCGCTGCCCTTTCCCACCTCGCTGGTTACCCAGATCTGGGCTCCGTGCATCTCAAGAAGATTCTTCGCAATGTATAGACCTAGACCGGTCCCCTTCCCGTTTGAAGACGACGCCTGCTCGATCCGATAAAATCGTTCAAAGATCCGCGACTGCTTCTCCGACGGAATCCCGATCCCTGTATCCTTGACCGAGGTCTTGAGGAACTGCTCGTCCTGCTGGATGGTGATCGTGATCCGACCTCCCGGAGGGGTATACTTGATCGCATTGTCCAGGAGATTGGTGATGACCTGCTCAAGTTTGGCATGATCCCCTCGAATCCGGCTGTCCACTTCGAACATCTTCACAATGACCTCTAGTTGCTTCTCGGCAGCGATCGGCCGGAGGTCGTTGATGACCTCCGCAACCAGATCTCGTAGGGATAGGGTTGTCAGGTTTAGTGCCATTTTGCCTGACTCGATCCGCGAGACATCCAAGAGATCATTGATCAGACAGACCAAGTGGTCTGCGTTTTGGGACATCCGGTCCAGGTAGTTCACTTGTTTTTCCTTTAAAGCCCCGGCAATTCCATCCCGCAGATTATCGATATATCCCTTGATGGAGGTGAGCGGTGTTCGCAGCTCATGGGAAACCTGGGAGATAAACTCCGATTTCAAGCGATCCACCTCCTTGAAGCGTGTGATATCATGGAGAACAGCAACCTTCCCCAAGAGATCGCCTCGCTCATCCTTCAGCGGTACGGCTGTGGCCTTGAGTGCCCGGGGTGAGCGGTGAGCGGGATCATCGACTTTGACCTCTTTCGTCGCGGCCTCGGCAGGGTTCTGGAAGATCTCCTGCAGATGTGGAATGTGCGCGACCTCGGATAAATCGGTTGGAATAGCTTGCCGCATATTCCCCAGCAACATCTGGGCGGCAGGGTTGATCAAAAGGATTTTCCCGGTCACATCGGTCACAATGACCCCGTCGGTGATCTCATCGATAATCCTATCCGTCTTTCGCTTTTCATTGTTGACCTGGCGAATCACATCTTCAAGTTCGAGCGTTCTCGCCTTGACCCGCTCCTCAAGGGTCAAATTGAGATCGGCGAGCTTCCGGTATGCCTGCTGGATCGCCTCTTCCACCCGTATGCGATCGGTGATGTCCGCTGCGACCCCGACCATGCGGTAGACCTCTCCGAGGTCGTTACGAACAGGAAAAGCACGATCGCGTATCCAGCGGATGGATCCATCACGATGCACGATTCGGTATTCCTCGTCATACTCGCCTTGGAGCTGTTTTCCGATGGCGGCAAGCCTGACGCGTTCCCGGTCATCCGGGTGAATGGCCCCCATCCACGAGGTCGGCTGCTCATAAAGGCTCTGGCATGTCCGTCCCCATATCGCCTCGTATGCGGGACTGACGTACATCATCTGGCGTTTATCGAGCGACGTCATCCAGAAGACCTCCCCGATATTCTCGGTCACCTGGCGAAACCGCTCCTCGTTCTCCCGTAACGCCTCCTCCGCTTGTTTGCGATCGGTTTCGTCCTTTAAGGTCACGACGGTGCCGACAATCACACCCCGTTCGCGGATCGGATTGCAGACCAAGCCAACAGTGAGTCTTGTACCATCCCTACGCAGAACCACCTTATCAGCGCAACGGCACATGCTCTCATTTCGACCCGAATGGAGCGCGTCAAGATTGCACTCGGTGGAAACTCCATTGGAATCCTGCAGTATCTGATCGATAGGCCGCCCGGCCAGGGCATCGAGCGGATAACCCGTCATGGTCGCCACCGCCGGATTTGCAAAGGTAATTTTCCCGTTGAGGTCCAACCCCATGATTCCTTCCCCCGCGGAGTTGAGTACGAGGTCGGCGTGGGCCCGTGCCCGCTCGCTCACGCGCCAACCAGCCAGGAGCGCCAGGCTCTCGCACGAAATAAAACCGGCGTGGATGACAGCCCACTTCCACGGGTGAGCAAATGCTTCGGGGTGGTTGTACACGGCGGTTGGGACGAATTGGCCGGTGAGCCCGTGCTCTATCACGATGAAGAGGATAGCGAGAAGGTACGGGACCCAATCTTGGTAGATTGCTATGACGGCCAGCATGACGAAAAAGTGGAAGTGCGCCTCGATATAACCACTCGAAAACTGCACAAGGACTGCGGAGGAGGCCACGAGGCCAAGGCTCGCAATCGCTGACCGGTGGCTGCGGCTGATCTTGCCCCAGGTTGCAGCAAAAGCCATGGCAGCGATCACCGAACCTTCGCTCACGCTTTGAATCGCTCCGAATCCTTTGTAGATTCCGAATGCCGCCAGTCCAAGAGCCTGAAGCCAGGTCAGAATGAGGATGCCACGGTGTCGGACCCTCCATTCTTTCTCGGGGATGGCTCGACCCTCCGGGATCATGTTCCAGACGATCTCCAGGAACCGACGGACTATCGACAGCTTTCGCTGGATGATTAGCGTTTGCGCTCGGAACCAGTTCATCATTCGCGCTCTCTTTAGCCTTCCCGTCATTTGATATTGAACTTTTTGATCAATCGGGCAAGATAGGTCCGCTGAAGCCCCAAGAGCTCTGCCGTCCTGGCCTGATTGCCTCCACTGCTCTGCAACGCATGCCGGATCACCTCCCTCTGATAGTAGCGAACCGCGTCATGATAAGGTTTCCCCAGATGACTTTCTTCGCTTGAGGTCGTACCGCGTAGCAGAGGAAGATCTTCCGGCATGATCTCAGCTCCGCTGGCTAATACCACCGCGCGTTCGATGAGGTTTCCCAGCTCCCTCGCGTTGCCGGGCCAGTGATAGCGCATGAGGTGCTCCATGGCCTCCCTGGAAATCTTCATCAGTGGCTTTTGCACACTTTGGCACGCTCGGCGAAGGAAAAAATCGGCGAGGAGAGGGATGTCTTCTTTCTTCTCACGTAGTGGTGGGAGGGATATCGCGACGACATGCAGACGGAAAAAGAGGTCTTCTCGAAACCGCCCCTCTTGAACCTCCTTATGGAGATCGCGATTGGTCGCCGCGATAATCCGGATATCGACGTAAATTCGCTTGGTTCCTCCCACCCGTTCAAACTCCCGTTCCTGTATCACCCTGAGAAGCTTGGTCTGAAGGTCCGGTTTAACATCCCCCATCTCATCCAAGAAGACGGTTCCCCCACTGGCAATCTCCAGTTTTCCCCGCTTCATCTGGTGGGCCCCGGTGAAGGCCCCTTTTTCGTGGCCGAACAACTCGCTCTCGAGGAGCTCCTCCCGTAGGGCAACACAGTTGACCACCACGAAGGGTCTTTTGGCTCGCGGGCTCCAACGGTGGATCCATCGGGCGAAAATCTCCTTTCCGGTACCGCTTTCCCCCAGAAGGAGAACGGTCGAAGAGGTGGCAGCGACTTTCTTGGCGACCTGAATCGCTTCTTTCAACCTTGGACTTGCCCCTACAATCTCAGGGTAGGGCGCGTTTACTTCCTCTTGGAGGTACCGATTCTCCTGCCTCAGCGCTGCGCACTCAAGGGCCTTTTTGATGACGACGTCGAGATGATCGGGAGAGAAAGGTTTCGTAATGAAATCAAAAGCCCCTTCTTTCATCGCCTCCACAGCCTTCTCGATCGTACCGAAGGCGGTGAGCATGATGACCGCAAGATTAGAATAATCTTTGAGCTTCTTTAATACCTGCACCCCATCCATTCCGGGCATTTGAAGATCAAGAAACACCAGGTCAGGGTCCTCTTGGGCTACCTTTTCCAAGGCCTCCTGTCCGTTTTCTGCGGTCACGACCCGATATTCTAAGGCCTCAAGGCGATCCTGGAGAATTTTCCGAATGTCAGGGTCATCATCGACCACCAGGATTTTTGCTTTCAAGGATTGCATGGCTTAACCTGACTTCTCTGCGGCGTTCACAAACAGCCTCGATCCGACGAGTCCCCGCGGCTTCCGCACCTGCTGGTCTGTCTTCAATGGGACCTCTTCGTTAGCCTTCTGGCAATAAATCGCTAGGTCAACGTTCATACAGCAACTCTTATACCAAGACACTCTTTATAAAGAGCTAATCTAACTACTTGAAATGTATAAATAAATATATTTGATGTAGAAAGCAGATCTTCGTGCAGTATCTGAACAGATACAGATGTTATCTTGGAAGATACATGACCAAGACGGTCGTGCGTCGGCCAATCTGTAGGACTTAGGAGGTGACAGGGTCTGCTCGGGAGCCGTCGCCCTCGCGTTATCTCCGTGGTCTTGGGCGTAAACTGTCGCTTAACGTATGGCTCCTGCGGCGGGACGACCACGCCTCTCGTTCGGCCTGCTTGTTGTCAGGTACGGAATAGGTGAGGAATGGTGCCGGGAACTCCCGGCGGACGGGAAAGATGGACAGCCACGCGAGACATCGCATCCCGCACACCCCGTGACCCGGAAGTGTTGGACGCCTCCGAGTCTTGAAAGACTTAGGAGAGAAGTGGAAGACTTACCAGGACTAGGTGGGCCGAAAATACCGGAAATGGCAACGCCGTGTCAAGCGAAAAATCGCGTTACGCCGTATTCGTACTCCGATTTCGTCGGGTTGCCATCGACGATCGTATGATCGGCACCGCTGGCGGTCAAGGAAAAACCTGCTTGCTCACACGGTCGTGTGCCGGATGATCTTTCCCTCGACCAAGTAGACCACCATCTCGGCCACGTTGGTCGCGTGATCCGCGATGCGTTCGATGTATTTCGCGATGAACGTGATCCGGATGGCGCGGCCGATGGTTTGAGGCTCTTCCATCATATAGGAGAGGAGCTCCCGAAAGATCTGGCCGGTCAGGTCGTCCACGAACGCGTCGTCCCGGCAGACCTTTCTCGCAAGGTCGGCGTTGCGATTGACGAACGCATCGAGGGCTTCTTTGACCATGACTCGGGCCCAATTCGCCATTCTGGGGATATCGATGTAGGGCTTGAGCTGAGGTTCGTCGGCCAATTCCAGCGCCCGCTCGCAGATATCCTCCGCGAGGTCGCTCATTCGCTCCAGATCGGTCGAGATCTTCATCGCGGTGGTGATGAACCGCAGATCGCTCGCGGTGGGCTGGCGCAAGGCCAGGAGCCTGATGCACTCCTCGTCGATCTCCACGTCGTAGGCGTTGACCTGGTGATCGGTCTCGATCACGCGCTTGGCCAAGTCGGTGTCGCGCTCAATCAGCGCCTTGATGGCGTTGGCCACCTGCGTTTCGACGAGCGCCCCCATTCGGAGGATGCGTTCCTTCAACGCGGTCAGCTCTTCGTCGAACACTCTCATATATATCCCTAGAAGTATCCGGGCATACTCGGCTGTTGGAGCCTGTTCAGGGATGGCCAGATGCAAGGCGCTCCGGTTGGGAAATCGCCATTGGCATTGCCTTGCGCGCGGAACGTACTGGGAGGCTCCTGGAGGTACGCGGCATTCCCGGGGGATTGCGGTCGTACGTGAGCACGCAAGGCCGACTGACAACGCCGCAGATGGTCATTCATGGACAGGCTCCTACCCGAACCGCCCCGTGATGTAATCCTCGGTCACCTTTTCACGGGGATTGGTGAAGATGTCCTGGGTGGGACCGAATTCGATCAGCTTCCCGAGCATGAAAAACGCGGTCGTGTCCGATACGCGCGCCGCCTGCTGCATATTGTGCGTGACGATCACCATCGTGTAGCTTTTCTTCAAGCCGAGCAGCAGCTCTTCGATCCGGCCGGTCGCGATGGGATCCAGCGCCGAGCACGGCTCGTCCAGCAACAAGACCTCCGGCTCCACCGCCAAGGCGCGGGCGATGCAGAGCCGCTGCTGCTGACCGCCCGAGAGGGCCAGCGCGCTCTGGCGGAGCTTGTCCTTGACCTCGTCCCACAACGCCGCCTTCTTGAGGCTTTCTTCGACCAAGGCGTCGAGCCGGGCTCGGTCCTTGACCCCGCTCAACCGGGGGCCGTACGCGATATTGTCGTAGATCGACTTGGGAAAGGGGTTGGCCTTCTGAAACACCATGCCGATTCTCAGGCGAATTTCGATCGGATCCACGCCCGGGGCGTAGAGGTCTTGTCCCTTAAAGAGCGTTCGGCCTTCGACGCGAAATCCCGGGATGAGATCGTTAATCCGATTGAGACAGCGAATGAACGTGCTCTTGCCGCAACCCGACGGGCCGATGACGGCGGTAATGCGCTGTTCCAACATGGATAACGACACCTTGCGGAGGGCCTGGGTGTGGCCGTACCAGGCATCCAGCTCGCGAACTTCCAGCGCGGGAACCGGTTCCATGGCGCTAGAGTTGCAACCGCTTCTGATACCGCTGCCGGAGATACACCGCCAGCGCGTTCATCAGGAGCAACACGATCAGCAGCACCAAGATCGCCGCGGCGGCGTTGGC
>Ga0184615_10000460_pt1 | contig 22849 bp, 16 predicted proteins | sample PLM4_65_coex_FD_133134 | JGI IMG/M metagenome (GOLD analysis project Ga0184615, IMG submission 133134) | Groundwater sediment microbial communities from an aquifer in East River, Colorado, USA - PLM4_65_coex | ecosystem: Environmental > Terrestrial > Soil > Riparian zone | place: USA: East...
GCGAGGAGGTTGGTCTGCTCGGCCAGTTCGCCGATGACCGAAAGGATTTTGCCGATATTGCCGGCACGTGACGAGAGGTTTTCAATTGCTTCAAAGGTGATGCGGGAAGAGCGGCGGATTTCACCGATGCCGGATATGGTAGCCTCAACGGACTCTCTCCCCGATTCTGCGTCGTTTTTCACCTCTTCCGATATGGAAGCGGTGTTGAGGGCATTCTGCTCCACCTGCTTGATGGAACCATCCATCTCCGCCACCAGTCTGGCAGTGGTGGTGGAGTCGGCCATCAGATTGTTGACACTGGCGCCGATCTGCCTTTCGGCCGCCGCCATTTCGATCATGGAACTACTGACCTCATCAACCGCTTCGGCCAGGGCCTCCACATGTTTGATCACTTCTTCAATGCTGGCAGACATCTCCAGAATAGACGAAGCATTGTCGGTGGAGGAGCGGGCCAGGTTTCCCACCGACTGGGCAACTTCGTTTATTGAGCGGCTTATCTCCTGTACCGCTCCCGATGTCCCCTGTACCGCTTCGGACTGGATTTCGGCGGCAGCAACCCCGCGCTGCGAGACCTCCTTGATATCATCCGAGATGCGGCGCAGTGCGCGGATCGAGACGTTGACCCTCTCCGCCATCCCCGCCAGCTTTTCCAGCATGCCGTTGAAGGTGCTGCCGAGCATGTCGAGCTCGTCGACGGAATCAACCGTCACCTTTGCCGTCAGATCCCCCTCGGCCCCCCGGTTCATGGCGGAGGCCATTACCTGGACGCGCTTCACCATTTTCCTCGCTGCCAGCATCCAGAAGACTATCAGCATGATCAGGGAGTTCAGGGTAAAAGCGATGACAGAGAGGTTGGCCTGGTAGTGGCTGGCCTGGCCCGCTGAAAGGTCAGCAACGATGAGACTTGCGGCATAGATGCCGAAGATGGAGATAACAAAACCGCAGATCAGGGCGAGGCGGATAAAGCGGGAACCGAGTTTCAGGTTTTTTGCCATGGATTACTTCCTGTTACTGTCAAATTAAGAGCGCTGCAAGCATTATATACTAAATTCCACTACTGTATGGCAAGCTAAATGCCTTGAAATAATTGCATCGCTCACCCCTTACGCAGCACCCGCTTGTCGCCGACACGAATCGTCAGCTTCTCCTGGTCGAAATATTCCAGGAGCGGGATCATGAACTTGCGGGAGAGCCCGGTCAGCTCGCGGAAGTCGGGAGGGTTGATCTCCCCCCTGCTTTTCAGGTGGGTGATGAGCTTCTCCCGGATGGCTGCCAGCGGCTGCGGCGCGTAGAAGATATCGCTCTTGATCTTGGCCGCCCGCCCCTCTCTGGCAAGCAGGTTGAGGTGCTCCAGCAGCTGTTTTTCGCCGCAGCCGAGCCTGTCGCAGAGCTCCCTTATGGTCGGCGGCTCCATCCCCCCCTTGAGGAGCGCTGCCTCGATCCGCGCCTGGAGTCCTGCCTGGTCCACGGTCGCCTCACCTTTGCGCCCCGGCAGTTTGATGATGTCCCGCTCGGAGACAGCCTTCCCCTCCTTTTCCAGGGCAGCGAGGAGCGGGCCGAAAAAGCGCGGGTCGCTCCGCCTGGGGATGCGTGACTTGAGCTCCTCCTTGCCGATACCGTCCTTCATCGGGTTGTCGCGCAAAAAGTTCTCAAGTTCCGCCATGAGCGCCGTCTTAAGGGTATCGAACGCCTCTTTGCCGAGAAAAATGCGCGGCTCGCGGACCACCTGGAGCACCTCTCCAGCGGAGAGAAGGCTTGCCAGGGCAGCCTCGATCCTTTTCGCCGCCATACCGGTGCGGCTGACCATATCGTCGAGGGAGAGCCCGGAAAGGAGGCTGGTGGAAATCAGCAGCCGGATCTTGTCCGCTTCGCTCCCCGCCTCGATTGCCCGGAGCAGCTCCAGCGCCTCTGCAGAGCGCCGCCGCCGCCGGGGTGGCGCCGGGTCGAGGACAATGCCGCCGCCGAGGGTCGCCTGGGGGGAATAGGTGCGGAGCACGAACGGGTCGCCCGGCAGGAGCAGCACCGGCTTGGCCAGGCGGAGTTGGACATGGGCGGTATCGCCCGGCAGAAGGGTGTCCCGGTCGATGAGGATCACCTTTGCCGCTACCTCGTAGGTGGCGGAATGGAGCCGTAGCGTCGAGCGGTGCTTCAGCTGCCGCGGCGCCGACTTCAGGTAGTCGAGGCGGACATCCACGGCACGGGTCGGGTGGTAGAGCCCCTTCGGGACCACCACGTCCCCCCGCACCACTTCCGTATGCTCAACCCCCTGGAGGTTGACGGCGAGGCGCTGCCCGGCCTGCCCCTTGTCCGCCTTGGCGCCGTGGGCCTGGATCCCCCGCACCCTGCAGGCAAGACCGGCTGGGAGAAGTTCCACCTCGTCGCCGACCCTGATCTCGCCGGAGAGGAGGGTACCGGTGACCACGGTGCCGAAGCCGGTGACGGTAAAGACCCGGTCCACCGGGAGGCGGAACGGTCCGTCGTGACGCTTCTCCTCCACCTCCGCAGCCAGGCGCACCAGCGCTTCCTTCAGCGCGTCCAGCCCGGCGCCGCTCCGTGACGACACCGGTATGATCGGCGCCTCCGCAAGGAAGCTGCCCGCCAGGTAGTCCCGCACCTCTTCCCCCACCAGCCCGAGCCACTCTTCGTCCACCATGTCGCTCTTGGTCAGGACCACCAGCCCCTTCTTGACGCCCAGGAGCTGGCAGATCTCCAGATGCTCCCGGGTCTGGGGCATGACCCCCTCGTCAGCGGCGATCACCAGCATCACCAGGTCCATGCCGCCGACCCCGGCCACCATGGCCCGGACGAAGCGCTCATGCCCCGGCACGTCGACGATGCCGAAACGGATATCCCCCGGCAGTTCCAGGTGGGCGAAGCCGAGCTCGATGGTGATGCCGCGCGCCTTCTCTTCTTTGAGCCGGTCGGTGTCGATGCCGGTGAGGGCCTTGACGAGGGAGGTCTTGCCGTGGTCGATGTGGCCGGCGGTGCCGAGAATTAGGTGTTTCATGTTTTCATATCTTTCTGGATTGTCCAAACTCATATTTTATTTTTTGGTATTTGTCATGTGCTAGCTGTAACTAGAGCTCCTTTGTTTTATGGACGATTCTTTGGCTCAAATCTTCGAATACCCCTTCGATGTTTCCTAAAACCTCATCATTGTTGTACCTCACAACAGTCAGTCCCAAAGCCTCCAGTACTCTTGTACGGACTGTATCGTATTCGACAGTTTCGGCGTGGCTGTCGCCGTCAATTTCAATCACCAACTGCAATTCGGAGCAGTAGAAATCTACGATGTAATTGTCAATCGGCTTTTGCCGAAGAAATTTGTATCTGGCAAACTGTCTCATGCGCAAGACTTCGTTCCATATTTTGCTTTCAGCAGGGGTGGGGTTACTACGGTTTTCACGAGCTAGGGCGGTGTGTTTTTTGTTGTAGGGAAGAAAGACGGAGTCAAAGGCAAACCCCTCCCCGACCCTCCCCTTATCAGGGGAGGGAGCAAGGCCTCCCCCCTGATAAGGGGGGATTGAGGGGGGTTGGTTTTGACTCATGGTTTTTCTCCCCACACCCGGCCAATAACGGCGCGGATGTTGGCTTCCATCTTCGCTTCCAGGCGCTTGGCTCCTGCCACGGCGGCCCGCTCCAGTTCAAGTTCCTTCTGCACGGAACTTATGAAAATTCTTTTTTTTGCGCTCATACCGACTGCCTCTGCTTCAGATTAGAGAATTCGCCACGCTTTTGTCAATTGCAGAGGTCTAGACCCCAGAGGGACACTAAAATAGGGAAGTGTCCCCCATTTATTGACTGGCCTGTTGGGCCTATCTCTCTCAATTGTGTTGATCTTCCCCTTCTTGTCTCCCCAAGTTTGGCTGCTCGCTTTCGTTGCCACTCTGTCTCTCAGAGGCGCCAGATCTGAATTCCGTTAGCTCTTTGAGCAATTTCGCCTCTGGGTCAGGCTTACCACCTACGCCGATCAGTCCTACATTCGGAGCATAGTAATCATAGCCTATTCCCATAGGTTTTCCTTTTATAACTACTTGCCGCTCAACCATTATGACATTCTTGAATGTGCCAGCCGTTACTTGCATTGAAGGGATAATTGCGACTACTCGGAATTTACTTACCTGAGTTCTCTCTGCTGCTTCCCAAATGTCACCGGCTCTTAATGGCGATTTCAGCATCATCCTGTTCTCCGCTTGCCAATTCCGGTTCTTTGTTTTCGCCCCAACTAAGAACAATGAATCACCACTAAAAGCATAGCGAAGGTAATTTCGCTCAAGGCTTCTTGAATAAATTTCCGATAAAGTACAAACACTGGTGACTTCATTATCTGGTGCGCAACTTTCTACCACTGTTGTTGTAGATCCACCTGCCAGATCAGAGTAAGTCCAGGCACTGCCAGTAATCATTGGATAGTATGGCTTTACATCTTCTATCTGGTCAATTGGTTCTGCATGAGTAACAGGAAGAGTTGAGGCTAAGGTAAAGATCATAAGGCAGATTATTCTAAAGTAGTTCATAGTCCCTCCAGAAAATGTTTTACCTTCTACTACACATGTGCATTTGGGTGTGCGGATGCCCGATAAAAATAGGGATGGCGACCCCTCATTTTCTTCATTCTTGATTATCATTCCTTTTCTAAGCGAACAACGCATTAAGTCTGACCGGTCTTGGGCCGGTCTTGGCGTTGGACATTACCGTTTCTTGCTCCAGTTATTTCTGTGAGTTCCAAAACTTTGCGTGGTTATCCGAGAAAAACAAGGGGAAAACCTCCTCGGTGTCAGCGATTCTTACCCTCGCAATCTTCCCGGTTACAACTTTCGGCAAATCTGCCGCACTAAAGGTGCGACATGCACCCGTCGCACCTTTTAGTGCTTCGGTGATCGCTTTTCGTGACAGCCGACGCCCAAAGTTCGCATGGTGGAACTTGCAGAGAAGAATGAGGTTGCCCGCATGGTCTGGCCCTCCACCATCTCTGGCGTCAGCATGGTGGCCCTCGATAATCTGCCTCCGAATCTCCGCATATTGGACATAGCTTCCGATAGGCGCTAGTTGCGCTGGCTCGCTCACTGCGAGACATGCTTGGCAATGACACGCGTATTCCGAATCTTTAAGCTGATTCTTGTGCCTTTCGTCAACTGGCGGCAACGGTTGTTTCCCTCCTCCTCTGGAATTTTTCTTCCGGCGCTGGCGGTCGTTTTGAGTGGTTCCTTTCAAGCTTCCAAGTGGCTGTGGATCTGGCGTGTTCTTCTTCGGATCCGGCTCGAAGGGCGAATGCCCATGGGCGGCCTCTCCTTGGCCGGGCTCGCCGCCTTGCCCACCTTCACATGAGTCGCTATCTTCAGCCTCTCCCTGAGGCCGTCCGAAACTCGTCTCGGTTATAGTCATCTGCAGAGCTCGTTCGAGGGCAAGAAAATTTATAGGTGGCGCTGTTGCCTTGAAAACTCTCTGCTCTGCCAGCATCTCTAGCATTATTGAGGCCAGTGGGATCGCTTCCCGACAAAGGAAAACGGTCCGAGTTGTAGCGTCAAATCCTGCGCCTGCAGAAAGGCTATATTTTCGACCTCCGAGAGAATACGTTGCTGTCACGGTATCGCTTAGTACAAGGTTGGCGACTTCTTCAATTCTTTGCATCCAGTCCTCGCGAACGTCGCCTCGAGGAATCCCCATTTCTGCGAGTTTTTTGGAGAAACTCCGCCTGAAGCCGATGTCGCGAAGAGCAACAACTTTTTTCTGGAGTTGTTCCGGGGCAGGCTCACGTAGGATGCCTCCTATTACTGCGGCCGGCGAGCGTGCTGCCTCCCGAAGCGATCGAACACCAATGCCCCGAAGAACCTCCGTAATGGGTTCACCGACTTCCTTGATCCTGTCTATGGCAATCCACTGTCCAGTCGGATCTTTGACAAGTTCAGCGGCAAGTAAAGGATGGTCTGGAACGAAAAATGAACGACCTTGTGCTTCGCGGACGGTGGCAAGACGAATTTTTGCCCCCCGCTGAAATGGAAGACACGGTTCCTCATAGAAGAAATCCGCCCAGTTCTTTCCCCTTCCGAGATGGTGAATATGTCTGATAACGCTGGCGATGTGCTCCTGGACTACAGACGCCTCTTGGGTCGACAACCATCGGAAAAAATCGCGCACCGTCTCGAAGCTTGAGCTCCTTGGAGTAGCGGGCGTAACGCCTGCCCAATGCAGCCGTAACTGGTCGTCCTGACTGAAACCGTCTGCAGAAATCCTCTTTTTCCAACGTCCCCAGTACTCGCCATGCTTGCCCTTGAAGGCAAGAGAGCCTGGCGTTAAGGCCTTTCCGTCTACCGGGACGATTGGAAGGTCAGAAACGACTCTACCATCTTCCCCTGCATCCCTTAGGTACTGCAGTCGGGCCTGGAGAGCGTTGAAGTTTGTTCCATCCTCCACGAGCGCCGCAAGCACCATTTCGCGCTTGGGGATGGAAAGCGCTGGGCAAAGCTCGTCAAGTACCTTGTTCAGCCGGCCCGTGTCAGCGATGACAAATCGTGGTGGAAGGGAAAGCCTTTGCACATGCTCGGAACGGACGAGACTACTTCGGGGTGTAATCGTTCCATCAGCCGCCAAGGCAGGAAGGGCAATGGCCAAGTCTCGAAGAGTTTTCGCAACTGGTGAATCTTTCGACAGTGAGATCAGATCCTTTTCGAGACGTGCAAGGCACTTCTTTTGTTCGGCTGATGCGGTTCCTGAAGGAATCGCCGAAAGTCGATCATTTATCCATGAAAGTACTTCCTCTCGGACTGGTGAGCGCCTGAGGGCAAAGCTTCCTCTCCCTTTTGCCTGCACAAGCCCTGATTTTAGGACATCCTGGTGTGGCCGTTTCAGAAAATCACCTAATACCCTGGTGAGTTCCTTCGATCGAGGCTCGCAAAGTTCGTTAAGCGGCCACATCCCAGTGCCCCCTGCAGCAGGCCAAATGGGCAATTTAGGAAGTTGCTGAAGCTCGTTTTTTTTCAGGATGCTAGTATTGCTCCTGATCCATTGCCAAAGCTTGAAGCGCTCGTTTTCTTCCGCCTTAACGACTGCTGGATCGGCGAGAAACGTGCCGATGTCGAATCTCGCGACGTGCCATTTTTGGCGCTTGAAGATGCAGTGCTTGGCCAGCCGGGAATGGATGACTGGCGGGACATCTAGCGTGGGAAGGTCAGGGGGAACTTTTACCGATGAGCGGAGATTCGCGAATGGCTGGAGCGAGCATGTCGTATCAGGAAGAGCCAGGGCGGAAAGAAGTTCGAGTTCCTGCTCAGATTTCCATTTCTCTCTCCGCAATGCCTCATCGGTGACGTTGAGGAGTGCTTCGGCAACATCCACTTCCCGCAAGCACGGGGAAAGCTCATCGGTTGTATCATGCGGAAACCAGTCATTTCCATCCCCGACTATCCTGGCGCGAACATCTCTCTCATCATAGGTAATGAATGTTTTTGTCCAGCCCTCGACGCCCTCTCCAAGATTATCAAGTATGCGGGCGTCAACGGCCGGATGAAGTATCCGTTCCTTTTGAGGTGAAAGCAGCACGAGTTCAGCGGAAACTGCTGAATCCCATGTGAATGAGGGAATTATAAATTTGTAGTGATGACCGGTTGGTTCCACTCGCGTCCTGCCGCCCGATGGGCGCGGTGGCACCTTCTTTTTTGTAACTGCGGAAACTGCCTCGCTATGAGACAAGGTGGGCAGCGCATTTCGGGAGACGAGGAGACCGAGGACATGTTGAAGCTTTTTCTCGTCGGGAACTCCCTCCACTCCAGGCAATAACGGCCTAAGGCCGACATCGCTCCATCTGGGGATTAAATAATCTGCGACCACATCGACCATGAGATTCAAGCATTCCAGACGGACGAAATCGTTTGAAGGGTCCGTAGGCATTGCTGCGTGCCTCTCCGCCGTTGAAACGAATGGCCCGCTAAAAGAGGCCCCATAATCCGTCGCAGCATGGGCGGACTCCGCTGGGTAGCCAATGGGGTACCTATAGTGGCCTTTGCCCCAAGTCGGTTTGCCAGCATCGTCAGTGGTCCATGCTACTTCTACGAAGCAGCGGCGCGGTCCACGTCTGAAAAATCCTGGAAGCCTCTCCGATAGCTCGCGGTCGATGAGGATGTTTCTTTGTGCAACGCCTTCCCGTATTGAGCGCGGCAACCCGCGGCCCGTAAGGTTTCCAGTCACTTGGCAGCTACGCCGAAAAGAGATTGTGCCCTTCTTGAGTTTTGTCACCCTCCCACACGAAAACTTGAACAAGGCACTGCCTAGTTTCCAGTGGCCGATGGCTATTTCATATCGTCTCAATCCTTGCGGAGAAACGAGCCCGATGAACTGGTGTGGGATGGTCATGCATGCATCAAGGAAGAGCTTCTCGAGGTCTTCGTCGGATGGCTTACCAAGCGTTATCTTTTCCCCTACAGGTGGCCTCAGATCGGCTCGCCTATAAAGTGTCTCGATCCGACAGCCGTGGCCAGGCGAGGATGGATCAGGCTGCCGGCGTTCGGATGCACCGGGCACGGGAAATGAATCAGTTCCAGCTGCAAAAAGAGTCTGCGTAATCCGAAAGCCACCCGATGAAAGGTGTAGCGTATCCCCAATGGTAAAGGCAGTCTTTAGACCATGATTTTTGACCCCGATCTTCCCTTTTTTTGCGGGTACGAGCTGTCCAGCGCCCTGGATGAACCGGAGGCGCTTCCATCCAGAATCATCCACAGGACTCCCGTTTCCTAAACTCACTAGGCCATCCTTTCCGAAACTGATCTCAGTTCGGGTCGCTTCTTGGTCTAGATCGTTTTGTACCAGTTCCGCGATCAGGTCTTCGCGGTTCAGAGTGCCAATGAAGTTCCAGAAACCTGGAATCCAATCCGCTTGGGAAATGAATTTTTCAGATAAAGGCATGCAGAGGGGCTCCAATCAGCAAGTAGTGAATATGCATTTGCCAGTTTCATAGTTAGAGACTCAACGAAACTCGAAGATGGCGTAACTGTGCTGGTCCTAAAGATTCCTCCTGAGTTCTTATCACTTTTATTTCTGTTCAACGGTTGAGAGTACAGCGGGCGGGCCTTTTCGACCCGCTGCTACGCTTAGTTATACTCAATTCCCTCTTCAAGCGGCAGACAAGTGAGCTTTATTCGTCAATATACTTTTTTGAAAGGATTGTAGCCCTTACTTCAATTGGTAGGTCAGCCATTAACCCTTTGTGAACGAGAGCAACGGATTTTGTTTTAAAATCAGTTATGCCTTTGGGTGCTGGATCAATAAGTTTCTTGTTATACAAATCAATTAAGAGGAACGCCTCTATGCCTTGCGATTGCATTGTTTTCCTTAACTTCTCTGGAAAGTAAGGATTGGTTATAAGAGCAGAAATAAATTTATTCCACCTAACGGGGTCTCCTTCAAATGTCACTTTATATGCCTCTTCGCTATCAAGAATTACTATTTTAAGAGGCTCGTTTTTATTGGTTGTAGCGGTGTGTATTTCTTCAATTTGTTTGTCTTTTTTGTCTTTTGAAAAGTAGGCAGCGAGGCCAAAAGCGGAAGCAACTAAAGCGGTACCAACGGAAAGGAGGATGTTTTGATTCGTGGAAAAACTCAAACCGGTGATTACTCCGAAAATGCTGGCAAAAATCACAAATTTTGTTTGCATTGTAAACTCCCGACTGCAAGGGAATGGGCGTGCTTCGTAATTGGTTTTTCAGCGGGGCTTCTTTATTTTCATTTTTTTGTTCGGGCATAACGGAGTCGGCCATGACCCGCCCGCCCAGATTCTTCGGGCGGTCGGCGTCCATGGACGTGGTTGAGCACTTACAGCCGCAGGTACTTCTTCGTATATTTCCCGCCAATATTGGAAAAAGCTGCTAGGACTTCACTGTCTAGTCTGTACTTTGTTCCGAACTTATCATAGATAAGCCTTCTTGCGGTTTCTACGCTGATTTTCCCACTACTCCTAATCACGTCTCTCAACAATATTGCTACTGAATGCTCAGTATCAATGCACTCAGTTTCCTCCGGGTTAACCCAAATTGCCATGTGCTCATTTTTAAAGTCTGGTTCTTTTGAAGGTGGTTCAAATACATATTTATTCGGGTCAATTTCAGCCTCTAAAAAAGGCTTGTACTTTTCTCTAAAATAAAAAATTGCCAGCGCCTCAGCGCAGGAAAAGCTATCAGTAAGAAAACGGAAGGTATCGATGCTTTTACTGTCAGTATTAATTCCATGATACCAGCTAAGGTAATTCTTGATTGTTTCTTGGTGGGGTTTTGTGGACAAGAATGCGACAATACAGTTAAACTTCTCAACTCTCCTTGTGCCATCGGATCTTGAAGGATAGCTTTTTGAGGTGACCTCTACATGCTGGTAATGCCAATGGTCCATTTTTGGAGGGTCTGTGTTTGTCGTCATAATTTATCCTTTGCTCAACATGGGAGAGCGCAGCGGAGAACGTCTGCCGCGCTTGGTTGAACGATCCTACTTTATTTCCATGTGCCCACGTAGCGATTAGTGCCGAGATTAGTAACATTATTCTTGCCGCGTTTCTTACTGTAGTATGGACTGGCTGCACCGAAAACGATTCGCCATGCGGGAGCCAGCTCAAGTACACCGACATTTCCATACTGCACGAAGCACCTTACAGCCTGCCACTCATTGAATTTTGGATCGCCGTATTTCGGCAAAACATCAACACAGGCTAAAACGAACATCGGACGAATAATAGAACCTTCAATATTGAACTCTGATTGTGAATAACTTAAACATTGCCAGAACAGCCTATTTATTGAACTACCTTTGCTTGGATCAATCTTTTTCGCTTCAATTCCGAACCAAGCCTCATCAAAGTCGTTTGCAACCAAATGTGACTTAGGTCGAGCAAGGAAATCGATTATTACTTTTTTATCTTCGATAAGATGCTTGCCTTCAACCTCCGGCACTAGATCGAAATCAGCAGATAATTCCCTGACGATATCAACTTTAATTTTGTCTTCTTCGTCGTCAGATTTACTCATTCATTTTCCTCTTAATGACTTTTGCTGTTCAACGTGGGAGAGCGCAGCGGCGGCGCGGCCTCATCGCGCCGACCGTCTGCCGCGCTTGGTTATCCCTCATGGCTCAAGATACTTCGCATCTCGAAATTCTACAGGGACGATACGCACGAGTTCGCCATCTATATCGATGCCAAATTTCACCGAAAGGTACGCCACGTGAACTCCTATAATCGCTCGGAGTCCGCCAAGCTGTGTCATGAAAGAGAAGGGACCATTCCATCTGTGTCCTTGGCCGTCGCCACGCGTGCTATCAAGATAATCACGGCACGCTGCGCGCATTGATTTGAAAGAGGGTACAGCCTCAGAACCTTCAGGCAGTCGTTTCAGTGCCGCAGTGAGTTCGTTCCTGATTGCTAACACGGATTCCGTAACTTCGTGATCTATTTCATGTGCGAAGTCATTGTATAGTGCGCGACGGTCTTCGAGAAAAATGAAGGTCTCGCGAACGATTTCTCGTTCCGACTCTGGGGGATTCCATGAAACACCAAAGATCGGAAGCGAAATTCCAGTGATTCGATTGGCAATATCTTTGAAAGCTATCTTCTTCGTCCTTGTCATTGCTGATACCTCAAAATTGGGGTCGTGCCGCTGGTTGTGCCGTCTAAATTTCCTGAAGTTCTGCGCGCATTTGGCACATTAGGGCCTCTGCCGTTGCTTTTGCTGCTGCCCCTTTTTCAGTCATCTCTTTCTGGTATGCCTGAATCTTGTCATTATCCCCTCGAACTGTCATGTCAACGAATTCGCCCATGAACTGTTGGGAAAGCTTAAATGCTTCGGCATACTGCGCTTCCAACTGGTCGAAGATTGCCGCAAGCTGCTCCGTCGCAATGAGCTTTAGGCTATGCGTTTCAGCCTGGATAGTCATGTAGTCTTCGTAACCTTCCGAGAGCAACATATTCACCTTGTCCCCAAAACGTATTATTGCACCCCTGGAAGCCTCTTCGTCTCCATTATGTTGGGCTTCAAGATACGATGTGAAATATTCATTTATTATTGGCTGCATCCTTCGGGGCATATCTACTTGATTTTTCTTCCCGAAGTCATCAACCATACGGAAGTATTTTTCAAATTGTGTGGCCTTCATTTCATATAGACGTCTTCGCTTCTCAAGGTCTAGGTTGTGGCTGTGCTCGATTGTTGCCTTCAATGAGACGAGTTCTCGTTCGTGGCGCTTATTGTTGAAATAGACGAATGCACCCCAAAGAACGTTAACGATCCCAAAGGCCCACGCGAAATAGTCTGGCCTAGCTTTGATCGCTGCATATATCGATTCAAGCACTTTAAGCACCTATCCCTTCTATTTCTTGCGATAACTCGTTAATCACCGGTATCCGTATATAAGTGTCTTGTCACCGATATACGTAAACGGTGCCGTATATAAGGAACCTGATGGTCACCTATATACGTGTCTTCATCCCGCTTTTCCTTGGCAATTGCTGGTAACCGGTATAGGTGACTTGTTCTCCGTATACCTGACCTGCCGGTTCGGTCTGTTCGCATCGAACCCCGGCCGCCTACTCCCTCACGATCCGTTCCGCCAGTGTCGTGTCTCCCCGAATCGCACCAAAACAGACTCGCCAGACCCGTTCCTCCGGATTCCAGCGCCCCCCGGCAGCTTTCAGCTTCTCCCGCAGCGCCGTTTCGGTGTACGGCACTGCAACGGCAACCATGTCCGTGTCCCGGTAGCGGGGCTTCAACCTGGGCCGTCTGTCCACGATGATCTCAGCTGTCGTCAGGTTGTCTCCTGTTCGTTCATCATACCGGTACCGTACACAGACCAGCGCAGCACCAAACCGGGTCACCAGTCGCTGTGTCCCCTTCTGACCCGGTTTCAGGTGGCCATACGCCTTCATCTCCTTCAGCATAGGATCCCTCCTTCGGATATTCCCTCCAATATAACGAATAAGACTTTATGCGGTGCGCAGCCACCGCATAAACGATATTGCCCAATTTCCCAGTTGTCATCTTGAAAAGATATGGCCAACATCCCTGCGCAATTTTTTTCAACTACTGGGGTTGATGCAATCTGCAAATTGACACCAATTAAAAGCAGAAGAGAAGGGGTCTGCCCTAGCAGAAGAGAAGGGGTCTGCCCTCGACACGGGACAAATCTCCAGCCAGCCTCGAAAGGTCAAAAAAAAACCGCTAATCAGCATATCCTGACCCGGCGGCTTCAACAGCACACTATATTATTGTCACTACTCCAACCATCCCCCAACTCCCATAACACTACGCATGGAATAAAAGCCCCACCTTTGTACACCCGCCCCCGCCTCGTGTCAATCCGCATCAGTAAAACAATTTAACCATTCAGAACCACCAGGTCGTAACTCCCCCTGCCCTCTCTTAACTCAAGAGGGAGTTATTTCATGCTCATGGCCCCAAAAGTACCCTCAATCCTTGAACTGCAACTGATACAACCGGTAATAGAGCCCCTTCGCCGTCAGGAGTTCCTGGTGGCTCCCCTCTTCCATCTTTTCCCCCCGGTGGATGACGACGATCCTGTCGGCGTCCTGAATGGTGGAGAGGCGGTGGGCCACCACCATCGAGGTCCGGCCGCTGAGAAGCCCTTTCAGTCCCTCCTCGATCAACCGCTCGGCCTCGCTGTCGACGCTGGCGGTGGCCTCGTCGAGGACGAGGATCTCGGGGTCAAAGGCGACCGCCCGGGCAAAGGAGATCAGTTGCCGCTCCCCGGCGGAGAAGTTTACCCCCCGTTCCCGCACCTCTTCTTCGAAGCCTTTCTGGAGACGGGCGAGGAAACGGTCGGCGCCGACGGTCCGGGCCGCCTGCGCCAGCCGTGCTGTTGCCCGTTCGTCGCCGAGCGAGATGTTGTAAGCAACCGTGCCGGTAAAGAGGTACGGGTCCTGGAGGACGATGCCGATCCGGCTGCGCAGCTCAAAGAGGGGGATGTTGCGGATATCGACGCCATCGATGGTGATGCTGCCGCGATCCACCTCGTAGAGCCTGGAGAGGAGACGGGTCACCGTAGTCTTGCCGCCGCCGGTCTCGCCAACGAGCGCCAGCTTTTCTCCCCGCTGCAGTTGCAGGTTGAACCCTTTCAGGACGTATTCCTCATGCTGATAGGCGAACCAGACATCCCTGAATTCGATGAAGGGGGGGGAGGGTTGGGGAGAGGGAGTCATCAGAGCCTCCCCCTTTGGCAAAGGGGGATTGAGGGGGATTTCTTCTGCCTTTTCCGTATCAAGTAGGAGGAAAATCCGTTCCAGGGACGCCATCGCCCCCTGCATGACCGAATACTTGGCCGACAGGTCGCGGATCGGCCCGAAAAATTTCTCCGTGTACTGGATAAAGGCGACCAAGGCACCGAAGCTGAGGCTGCCGCGAACAATCTCCCCGCCGCCGTACCAGATGATGAGGCCGACGGCCACCGCCGAGAGGGCCTCAACAAGGGCGTAGAGGGCCGCGTCCCAGGTGATGACCGGCAGGTTGGCATCCCGGTAGGCCTGATTCAGGCGGCGGAACTCCTCCTGCTCGGTCCGCTGCCGGTTGAAAAGCTGCACCACCGCCATGCCGCCGATGTTCTCCGCCAGGAATGAGTTGAGATTGCCGAGCCGGGCCCGCACCTGGCGGAAGGCGGCGCGCATCCTGTTGCGGAAGGTGAAGGCGATCCAGAGAAGGCAAGGCAGCACGGAAAAGGTGACCAGCGACAGGCGCAGGTTCATCCAGAGCATGATGCCGACGATACCCGCCAGGAGGAGGATGTCGCCGACAATGGTGATGATCCCGGCGGCAAACATCTCGCCGAGCGCCTCCACGTCGCTGGTGAGCCGCGTGACGAGGTTGCCCGTCGGGGTCCGGTCGAAAAAGCGTGTGGAGAGCCGCTGGATATGGCTGAACAGCTCCATGCGCAGATCGAACATCACCCGCTGGCCGATGAACTGGAGGAAATAGACCTCGACAAAGGTGAGGAGCGAATCGGCAAGGATCAGCGCCAGGTAGTACAAGGCCACGAGCGGCAACCCTTCCATCCGGCCGGCAACGATATGGTTGTCGATGGCGACCTTCAGCAGCCAGGGCTGGGCCAGCTTGGCAGCCGTCACCAGCGGCAGGATGAGCAGGGTGCCCGCCACCAGCCGCCGGTAGGGGAGGACATAGCGGATGAACCGCGCCATGAGCCGCCGGTCATAGGCCCTGCCGACTATTTCGTCTTCGTAGATGCCGCCGAAATGCATTAATACCCCTCGATTTCCTGCCGCAGCTGCTGTTCCTGATGAATCGCCGCATAGCGCCCGCCCAGGGCCAGCAGCTCCCCATGGTTCCCCTGCTCGACCACCCGGCCGTTATCGAGCACGACGATCAGGTTGCAGTCGCGCAGGGCCGAGAGGCGGTGAGAAACGATGAGCACGGTCCGGTCGCCGTAGTAACCGGCCAGGCTCCCCAGGATCTCCTCCTCGGTCCGGGCATCCACCGCCGAAAGAGGGTCGTCGAGGATGAGGATGGCCGGATTCTTCAGGAGCGCCCTAGCGATGGCGGCCCGCTGTTTCTGGCCGCCGGAGAGAGTAACCCCCCGCTCGCCGACGAGCGTGGCGTAGCCGTCGGGAAAGCGTTCCACATCCCCTGCAAGTCTCGCCAGCCGGGCGGCCGCTTCGATCTCCTCCGTCGCGGCACCTTCCTTGCCGTAGCCGATATTGTCGCCCATAGTCCGTGAAAAGAGAAAACTCTCCTGGGGGACGAAACCGATGGCGGCGCGCAGTTGCCGCAGGGGAAGTCGATTGACATCAACCCCGTCGATGAAGATCCGGCCGTCCCCCACCGGGTAGAGACGGGGGATGAGCCGCATCAGGGTGGACTTGCCGCTGCCGATCGGCCCGACGAAACCGACCCGCATCCCTTTTTTGATGGTGAGGGAGATGCCTTTGAGGGAAAAACTATTGTCGGCTGACTGTTCACCCTCCCCACCGTTATAGCTGAAGCCGAGGTTTCTGAACTCCATATCCCCCCCAATCGTCTCCAGCTTCTCCGGCACTGCCGGCTCCGTGACGGTCGCCCTGGCATCCAGCACCCCGTTGAGCCGCGACATGGAGGCGGCGCCCCGCTGCAACAGGTTGAGTATCCAGCCGAGCATCAGGGTCGGCCAGACGAGCATGGCGAGGTAGCCGTTGAAGGCGACAAAATCGCCGAGGGTCAGTTCCCCCGATATGACCCGGCTGCCGCCGACGAAGAGGACGATCAGCGTGCCCAGCGCCCCGGTGGCCGCCATGACCGGAATCATCGCCCCCCTGATCCTGGCCATCCCCATGTTGCACTCCAGATAGCGGAGGCTCGTGCCGCTGAATGCCTCGACCTCGGCATCCTCGCGACAGTAAGCCTTGACCACGGCGGCAGCGGAGACGTTCTCCTCCACCCGGCTCGTGAGGCGGGACAGGACTTCCTGCGCCCGTACGGAACGGCGGAACATGGAAGCGCTCATCCGCTTGACGACGATGATGGTCAGGGGGAAGGGGATGATGGCGCAGAGGGTGAGGTGGGGACTGATGTGGGCCATGAGGAAGAGGGCCGCCACGTAAACGATGGCGGTGTTGATCACGTTGAGCACGCCGAAGCCGAGCAGCATCCGGACGTTGGTCAGGTCGTTGGAGAAGCGGGACATGATGTCGCCGGTCCGCTCCCGGGAGAAGTAGGGGAGGTCCAGGCTGAGGAGCTTGGCGTAGAGGTCTTCGCGGATCAGGTATTCGATGCGGCGGCCGGCATGGAGCAGGGTGGTACGGGAAAAGATGCGGATGATCCCCTGAAGAAGCGCGGCAGCGATGATGAGGGCGGCATAATATGCCGGGGAGTGCGGTGCGACCTGCGGCTGGCGCAGACCGTCAATGGCCAGTTTCAAGAGCCAGGGGATCAGGAGGGCAAAACCGTTGGTGCCGACTAGGAAGAGCGCCCCGAGAAGATAACTTCTGCGGCTTTCGCGAATATACCGTATGAGAAGGAAAAACTCTTGAATAGTGCGCATTGTAGAGTTGTCTCAAGAAAAGTGAAGCTGCCTGATGACAGTCTGCGTCCAGGATGGCTGAACGGATCTGCTCGGCGATCTGGGTCGATACTTTTGGCTTTATCGGCTTGATGATCATAATAAAGCATAGGACCGCTGCAATTGGCAAACTTCTTTTGGGTTATGGGTCCGAAAGTTTTCATCAAAAGACGATTATATCCAGCCTTTCGGGACCATGGACCCCTATGGCCAGCGTCAGTTCGATGTCTGCGGTGCGGCTCGGCCCGGTAATGATGGCGATGTTGGTCGGCGGGGCCGCCGAAAAGGAGGCAAGAATCCACGAGGCATGTGCCGAACAGCTGGACGCGCATGGCCTTATCCACCTCCCTTTCGGTTACTATGAAAACCACCACGGCTTAAGGTCCCTGCCCCGCCAACCGGCGGACAAGCCGGAAATCAACGTCAAAGGGGCTTGTCGTTTAATAATAGGCGATATTCAGTCCAACGCAAGCAAGGCACGTGAGGCGTAATCAAAAGGGCCTGTATGATAAAATATGTTATAATTTGCAGAATAAAGCACGGGTTAAATGGGGTCACTACTATGATGATATTTTTATGGAACAAAAGCCTGAGCCGAAAAGCAGCAACTCTTATTGTATCCCTTGCCGCTGTTCTTTTAATCGTGTCAACCTGCTTGTCGTACGCCCAGGGCAATCCCAAAAAACATCTGCTCGTTCTCCATTCCTATCACAAGGGTTACAAATGGACGGACGATATCACCGACGGGATTGAATCCACCCTCAAGGATGAGGGCGGAAATATCAAGATTCATTATGAATACATGGACACGAAAAGGGTGTCCGACGATATTTATTACGGGTATTTATATAAGATATACAAGCATAAGTTCGGCAAAACCAAGTTTGATGCAATCGTGTCATCCGACGACGATGCCTTTGATTTCCTGATCAAGTATAGGGACGAGCTCTTTCCCGGTACGCCGGTTGTTTTCTGTGGGGTTAATTATTTCGACAGAACCATGCTGGAGGGGAAGAAGCTGTTTACCGGCGTCAACGAAGAGGCTGATCTTAAAGCTACTATCGATCTTTCCCTGAGGCTTCACCCCAACACCCGACAGATTGTGGTGATTAATGACACGACCTCAACCGGTCTGGCAATGCACAAAAGATTAATGGAATTACTGCCCAGGTATCAGGGAAAAGTGAAATTTACCTTTCTGGAAGATGTTGAGATGCCGGAACTTCTGGCAACGGTGCAACAACTGACGCCGGACAGTCTGGTGATGTACATCCTTTTCATCCGCGACAAATCGGGGAGGCTTTTCGATTATGACGAAAGCATCTCCCTGATAGCGGAGAAATGCAAGGTCCCCATTTATGGCACTTGGGATTTTAACCTGGGATACGGGATAATGGGTGGGATGCTGACGAGCGGTTACTACCAGGGTGAGACGGCGGCCAAGATGGCCGTCCGCATCTTGCATGGGGAAAAGGTAGAGAATATCCCGATCGTTATGAAGAGCCCCAACCGCTACATGTTCGATTATCGGCAACTGAAGCGCTTCCGCCTCGATTTCTCCCCTTTGCCGGCGGGGAGTATAGTCATCAACAAACCCGCTCCCCTCTATTCTGTGCCGAAGAATATTTTCTGGGGCATCGTTGCGGTTTTAGCAAGTCTTACTCTGACCGTTTTATTCCTTCTGCACAAGGTAGTTAAACATAAACGGTCGGAGGAGTAATCGCCGCAGGGGAGAGGGAATCTCTTTTTGTCTCTTTACGACGGCAATCCTACTCCTTTGCCTTTTTCACATAGGCGCTGCTCCGCGACTCCGCAAAGGTCAGATGGGCGAGCATGGCGTCCCGCGCTCGCTCCGGGTTTCTGTCGCGGATGGCCTCGAATACTTCCTCATGGTGGCGGAAGAGGGTCCGATGATCCTCTTCGGTCAGATAAATCGCCCGCCATACGCTCCGCTGGAACTCCTTCATGGCGTCGAAGATGCTTTGCGTCAAATGAAGCCAGACGACGTTGTGGGTAGCCTGGGCGATGACGATATGGAAATTAGCATCAAGGTCCTGAGAAGGCTTCATCTCCTCGAGGTTCTTGTCCATCTCCTCCACGATTTTTTCGAGCCGCCGCAGATCTTCGGGAAGCGCCCTCTGTGCCGCGTAATAAGCGGTCCACCCCTCCATGCACTTCCGCACCTCGATGACATCCAACGCCCGTCCTTGTTCCGCCTTGATCAGCTCGGAAAGCGGGGTGCCGGCCGCTGTCTCCACCAGGGATTTGACCACGGTCCCGCCACCCTGGTAGGACATGACCAGTCCTGAAGAGGTCAGGATATTGAGCGCCTCGCGCACCGAAGGGCGCGACACGCCGAACATCTCGGCAAGTTCGCGTTCGGGAGGGAGCTTGTCACCGGGGGAAAACTCCCCGGCAAGGATCGAGGAACGGATCTGTTCGGCAATTTGTGCTGAGACTTTTTTCGGACGTATGGGCTTGAAAACCATTGGATTTCCTGACATAGAGCGGTAGAGAGCGAAGTTCAGAAATACAACAGATTCTCACGGATTGCAATATCATTTGAGGATACCGCGATGACCAGGGAATTAAGCCCCCCCTCCTCTATTTCTCGTCACCACCATACGTCAGCGCCGCCAACTTCTGGTAATACTCGAAACGGCTGGCGGTCCAGGCGCTGGCCTTCTTCATCAGTAGTCCCGCAACCTCCGGGTTGATCTTTTTCAGCACCCTGTAACGGTTCTCCCCGTTGGCAAACTCCTCAAAGCTGGTCGTGGGTGCCTTGCTGTCCAGCTGCAGCGGGTTTTTGCCCTCGGCAGCCAGGGCCGGATTGTAGCGGTACAGCGGCCAGTAGCCGGATGAAACCACCTTCTTCTGCTCATCCACGGCAGTGGTCATGTTGATGCCGTGGGCGATACAGTGGGCATAGGCGATGATGATCGACGGTCCGTCATAGGCCTCGGCCTCCATGAAGGCCTTGACCACCTGAGCCGGATTTGCCAGCGAGACATTGGCGACATAGACGTAACCATAGGCCATGGCCATCATCCCCAGATCTTTCTTGGCCATCACCTTGCCCCCAGCGGCGAACTGCGCCACAGCGCCGATCGGGGTGGATTTGGAGGCCTGACCGCCGGTGTTTGAGTAGACCTCGGTATCCAGCACCAGGATATTGACGTTCTTGCCTGAGGCAATGACATGGTCGAGACCGCCGTAACCGATGTCATAAGCCCAGCCGTCGCCGCCGACGCACCAGACCGATTTCTTCACCAGATAATCAGCCAGCGGCAACAGTTGTACCGCTGCCTTCTCCGTACAGCCCGTGAGGGCCTTCTTCAGTGCCGCAACCCGCTCACGTTGATTCTCGATTTCGGCTTGGCCGTTTTGACCGGAGGCCAGAATATCCTGCATCAGCGGAATAGTCTCTGTACAGGTTCCGCTGTTTGTGAGTTCGGTCAGCAGTTCCCTGGCCGATTCAGTGAACTTGTCCACTGCCAGACGCATGCCGAAACCGAACTCGGCATTGTCTTCGAACAGGGAGTTGGACCAGGCCGGACCGCGACCGTCGGCACGCTTGGCCCAGGGGGTTGTCGGCAGGTTGCCGCCGTAGATGGAGGTACAGCCGGTGGCGTTGGCGATCATGGCCCGGTCGCCGAACAGCTGGGAGAGCAGCTTCAGATAAGGCGTTTCGCCGCAGCCGGCGCAGGCGCCGGAGTATTCGAAGATCGGACGTACCAGCTGGCTGCCGCGCAGGGTATCCAGCTTAAGTTGGGTCGGGTCCATATCCGGCAACGACAGGAAGAATTCGTAGTTGGCGGCCTCTGCAGCCCGTAGCGGCGCCTGGAATTGCATGTTGATCGCCTTATGATCGGGGTCTTCCTTGCTCTTGGCCGGGCAGTTGTGAACGCAGGCACCGCAGCCAGTGCAATCCTCGGGAGCAACCTGGATGGTATATTTCATCCCTTTGAATTCGGGAAGCTTGCAGTCGGTCGACTTGAAGGTCTTGGGTGCATTTTCCAGCAGTTTTTCGCTATAGGCCTTCATGCGGATAGTGGCATGCGGACAGACAAAGGAGCAGATGGCGCACTGGATGCAGAGTTGCTCGTCCCAGACCGGGATGTCAACGGCGATGTTGCGCTTCTCATACTGCGAAGTAGCGGTTGGAAAGGTGCCGTCAATCGGCATTGCCGAGACCGGCAGGTCGTCGCCGAAACCGGCGATGATCCGGCCGGTGACCTCCTGCACGAACTGCGGAGCAATCTTGGAGACGACAGGCGGCATCTGAATCAGGCTGGAAGCGATGGCCGGTACGGCTACAGCGTGGATATTCCTGAGCGCCTCGTCCACGGCGGCGTTGTTCATGGCCACGACCTTGTCACCCGATTTGCCGTAGCTTTTCTTGATGGCACCTTTGATCTCATCGATGGCCTGTTCCAGCGGGATGATGCCGGATATCCTGAAGAAGGCGGTCTGCATGATGACGTTAATGCGGGCGCCCAGGCCGAGTTCCTCGCCCAGCTTGATGGCATTGATTACGTAGAATTTCAGCTGCTTGTCGATGATCTGCTGCTGCACCTCAACCGGCATCCTGTCCCACACTTCCGCGTGTTCGAAGGGGGAACAGAGCAGGAAGGTGCCGCCCGTTTTGGCCTTGCTGAGCATGTCATACTTCTCCAGGAAGGTGAAGTTGTGACAGGCGATGAAGTCGGCGTTATCGATCAGGTACGGAGCGTTGATGGGCTCCTTGCCGAAGCGCAGATGCGAGATGGTAATGGTGCCTGCCTTCTTGGAGTCGTAGACGAAGTAGGCTTGGGCATAGTTATCGGTGGTCTCGCCGATGATCTTGATCGTGTTTTTGTTGGCACCGACCGTACCGTCCGAGCCGAGGCCGTAGAACATGGCTGCGTATGTGCCGGTCATCGGGTTGCGGAAGGCGGGGTTGTAGTCGAGGCTTGAACCCGTGACGTCCTCGTTGATGCCGACCACAAAGTTCTTCATCGGCTTGACCTGTTTGAGGTTGTCGAAGACCGCCTTGGCCATGGCCGGCGTGAACTCCTTGGAGCCGAGGCCGTAACGGCCGCCGACGATGACCGGATAGCCGGAAAGCCCGCAACCGCCGTCCGACATGGCTTCGCCGATGGCGGTGCGGACATCCATGTACAGAGGCTCGCCCAGTGAACCCGGCTCCTTGGTGCGGTCGAGTACAGCGATGCTCTTTACCGTTGCAGGAAGGGCCTTGACAAATGCCTCCAGCGGAAAGGGGCGGTAGAGGTGAATCTTGATCACGCCGACCTTCTCCCCCTGCTTGACGAGTGTATCGACGGTGTCCTGAACGGTGTCAGCCCCGGACCCCATGATGACGACAACCCGCTCGGCATTTGCGGCACCGACGTACTCCACAAGCTTGTATGTGCGGCCGGTGATCTCGGCAAATTTATCCATCTCCTCCTGGACTATTGTGATGCAGGTCGGGTAGAATCTGTTGACCGTCTCGCGCCCCTGGAAGTAGACGTCCGGGTTCTGGGCGGTGCCGCGCATGACCGGGCGGTCCGGGGAGAGGCTGCGCAGGCGGTGTGCGTTGACCAGTCCGTCGTTTATCATGGCGCGCATGTCGTCAAAGGTCAGTTCCTCGACCTTCTGGACCTCGTGGGAGGTACGGAAACCGTCGAAGAAGTGCAGAAACGGGATCCGTGAACGCAGGGTGGCGGCCTGGGAGATCAGGGCGAAGTCCATGACCTCCTGGACGTTGTTGGAGCAGAGCATGGCCCAGCCGGTTGAGCGGCAGGACATGACGTCGGAATGATCGCCGAAGATGGAGAGC
>Ga0184615_10000462_pt1 | contig 22703 bp, 18 predicted proteins | sample PLM4_65_coex_FD_133134 | JGI IMG/M metagenome (GOLD analysis project Ga0184615, IMG submission 133134) | Groundwater sediment microbial communities from an aquifer in East River, Colorado, USA - PLM4_65_coex | ecosystem: Environmental > Terrestrial > Soil > Riparian zone | place: USA: East...
AAGATGTACGACGACGACTTCTTCATCGCGAAGTCGGCCTGCGCGCTTCCGATGAGTCCGATCCGGTCGGCGAACCACCAGGTGATGGTCCCGCCCACGTTTCCGGCGAAGTGCGCGCTGGTCCGGTAGCCCACGGCATCCTTGAGCACCTGATTGGGTGAGAACACCATGAGGCCCGGCCCGGCATTCAGGGCCAAGGTCACCTTGTCGGAGTTCACCAGGTCGACGCTGAGCTTGACGAAGGCGTGGAGCACATTCCACTGCCGGTCCTGCGGCCCACCGATCACCGGCTCTTCGCTGTGGTGCGCCCAGTCCGCGGTCAGGCCGACATGGAGCCGCGACGCGATCTGAATCGTAGCCCCGGCGCCGAAGGAGGACTGACCCTTGAGGGAGTCAGCTGCCGCACCAAATGGCTTGGTGTAGCCCCCACGCACGTCGAGGGTGGCGTACCTGTCCTGAGCGAGCGCGGGACCCGCCATGAGGGCGAGGAAAGCAACCGTAGAGACGGCGCGTAGGACTCTCATGCATTACTCCGGGATATTGGGTAGGAGGAGTTGTGGGGGCAGCGTGCCCCAACCCGCCATCAATCAACGCTTTCGGAGCGATTTGGTCAAGATGCTGGGCTGGAGCGGGGCCTCCGGGGGTGCTGACGGCGGGCTAACCGGGATGATACTTTGCCGGTGGGTGCTCCCAATCCCTCATTGCGAAGGCATGCCATGCCCAACCTCGCCCCGTTTCACCCCCAGCTGGTCCATTTCGTCATCGCGCTCGGCTGCGTGGGTATTCTCCTCCGCATCCTTTCGCTCGCCGGGCGGGGCGCCTGGTTCAACCCTGCGGCGGCGACCCTGATCATCCTGGGCGCCGGGGCGTCGATCTTCGCCGCCAAGTCGGGGCTGGATGCGCACGGCCCCGTGGAGCGGGTGCCGGGGGCTCGGGAAGCGGTGCAGGAGCACGAGCACTGGGGCAATCGGGCCAGGAACCTCCTGATCGTGCTGGCGGGCCTGGAGGCGCTGGTGCTGATCTGGTCCTCCCACCGGGCCGGAAAGGTGCTCAAGCTCGCCTCCGCGGGCACCGGGCTGGTGGCGATATTCTTCGTGTACGAGGCGGCGGAGCATGGCGGCGAGCTGGTCTACAACTATGCGGGAGGGGTGGGGATCCGGTCGGGCGATCCCGCCGATGTCTCGAACCTTCTGGTGGCCGCCCTCTACCACAACGCCCGGCTGGATCGCGATTCGGGGCGGGCCGAAGATGCCGCCCGCCTGACCGAGGAGCTGGCCCGGCTCCGGCCTGACGACCCCACGGTCAAGTTCCTGGTGGTCGAGTCGAGGCTGCGGGACAGGAAGGATCCTCAGGGTGCCCTCGCCGAGCTTCGGATGATCCAGGTGGCGCCGGACGATGCCCGGCTGGCACCCCGCCATGGTCTGCTCACGGCACAGGCGTACGGCGACGCCGGTCACCCCGACAGCGCGAAGGCGGTGCTGACCGCACTCGCCGCGCGGTTCCCCAATAACCGGGCGGTCGCGGACGCGCTGGCCAAGCTCCCCTAGGCGCGCAGATGATCGGAGCGCCAGTGCTGCACGGCGCGCTTGATCTCGTCCTGGGTCTTGATCTCGCCGTTGATGATCCGGTCGAGCATGTGGGGCACCTCGGCGTCCGAGGCAAAGCGGATCGCGATGAGCTGATCCGGCGTGAGATCCTCGATGTCCTCGTGCCTCTCGGGAAGGAGACGACTCAGCCGGAGACGCTCCTCCACCCGGATGACCCGGTTCTGCACCGTCAGCGTCATCCGCCGTAACAGTACGAGCGCCACGACCAGCGCCACAGCCACGATCGCCGCCCAGGCGGTCTCGCGGGAGGGCCCGCGAGCCAGCACGGCCACCGCAATGAGCGCGTTGACGAGAAGAATCGGGAGGACGACGAAATGCCACGGCGCGTTCCAGCGGCGGTGGTTGCCGTAGTTCTGGACGTCGTCATCGGACATGGAGACCTCCGCAGTGCGTGGAATCGGGGGTCGAGCTCGGGGAATTCTTGAGGGGACAGCGCGAGAAGCATGGGTTGCCCCAAGCTACCACCGGGGCCGCGCACCGGCGAGGGTGGCTCGGAACCCGGGCGCGGAGTATCCTACGTTCACCACGCTGTACCCCCGCGACTCCCCGACAGGACACACGGACCAGATGAGACGCATTTCCCCATTGCTATCGGTTGCGCTCGCGCTGCCCGCGCTCCTCGCCGCCCAGCCTGCCCGCACGGCGCAGACGACTCCTCCAGCTCGCCAGGGAGGCGACTCCGCCGGCGGTGGCGGGCTGCGCGCCGGGCAGTTCTCCGGCCTCCGATTCCGGGGCATCGGCCCCGCGATGGCGTCGGGCCGGGTCGGAGAGATCGCGATTCACCCGGGCGACCAGAGCGTCTGGTATGTCGGGGTACACTCGGGCGGCGTGTGGAAGACGGTGAACGGCGGCACCACCTGGTCGCCGATCTTCGACGCGCAGGGGTCCTACTCCATCGGCACCGTCGCGATCGATCCTCAGAACCCACTCACCCTCTGGGTGGGCACCGGCGAGAACAACAGCCAGCGGAGCGTCGGCTGGGGCGACGGGGTCTACAAGTCCACCGATGGCGGGCGCTCCTGGAACAACCTGGGACTCAAGGAGTCGTTCCACATCGGCCGCATCGTGATCGATCCGCGGAAACCCGGCGTGGTGTACGCGACGGCGATGGGGTCGATGTGGTCGCCCGGCGGCGATCGCGGGGTGTACAAGACCATCGACGGCGGGAAGAGCTGGAGCCAGGTCTTGAAGCCCGACAACGACTGGACCGGCGCGTACGAGCTCGCGATGGATCCGAGGAATTCCGACGTGCTCTACGCCACCACCTACCAGCGAGGCCGCCGCCAGTGGGGCTTCATCGATGGCGGACCCGGCTCGGCTGTGTACAAGACCGTCGATGGCGGCGCCACCTGGAACAAGATCAGCCGCGGGCTCCCCTCGGAGGAGCTGGGCAAGATCGGCCTCGCGGTGTCGCCGGCGGATCCCGGGGTCGTGTACGTGCAGGTCGAGGCGGCCAATCGCGCCGGCGGCTTCTTCCGCTCCCGCGATGGCGGTCAGAACTGGGAGCGCATGAGCACCAGAACCGGCGGTCCGCCGTTCTACTATCACAAGATCGTGGCCGATCCGAAGGACGTGGACCGGGTCTACACGGTGGACGTCCAGATGTCGGTGACCGAAGACGGCGGCCGCACCTTCCGCTCGATCCAGGGCCGCTCGATGCACGTCGACAATCACGCAGTGTGGGTCGATCCTGACGACACCGATCACCTGCTGGTCGGAAACGACGGCGGGCTCTACGAGACCAGGGACCGCGGCGGGAACTGGCACTTCTTCGGAAATCTCCCGGTCACCCAGTTCTACAAGGTGAGCGTCGACAACGCGCTCCCGTTCTACAACCTCTGCGGTGGAACCCAGGACAACAACACCCTCTGCGGCCCCTCGCAGACCACCAAGGCCCACGGGGCGTCCAACGCCGACTGGTACATCGTCGTGGGGGGCGACGGATTCCAGCCGAGGATCGATCCCAGCAACCCCGACATCATTTACGGTGAGTCGCAGCACGGCGAGCTCGCGCGCTTCGACCGGAAGACCGGCGAGCGGGTGGGGATTCAGCCGCAGCCCGAGGTTGGCGAGCCGGCGAGCCGCTGGCACTGGGACGCCCCGCTCATCATCAGCCCCTTTGCGAACACCCGGCTCTATTTCGCCTCGCAGCGCGTCTACCGGAGCGACGACCGGGGCGATACCTGGCGCCCGATCAGCGGTGATCTGAGCCGCCAGCTCGACCGCAACAAGCTCCAGCTCATGGGCAAGGTGTGGGGAGTGGACGCCGTGGCGAAGAACTCTTCCACGTCGCTCTGGGGCGCCGTGGTGGCGCTCTCCGAATCTCCAAAAAAGGAAGGGATGCTCTGGGCCGGGACCGACGACGGCCTGGTGCAGGTGACCGAGGACGGCGGCGGAAGCTGGCGCCAGACCGATACGATTCCCGGGGTGCCGTCGCTCTCGTTCGTCGCGGATCTCGAGGCGTCCGGCCACGATGCCGGCACCGCGTACGCGGTCTTCAACAACCACAAGCAGGGCGACTACAAGCCCTACGTCTACAAGAGCACCGACGGCGGCAAGAGCTGGACCTCGATCGCCGGCGACCTGCCGGCCAACAGTCCGGCGTGGACCATCGCCGAGGACCATGTCAATGCGAACCTGCTGTTCGTCGGCACCGAGCTGGGCGCGTATTTCACCCTGGACGGCGGAAAGAAGTGGCTCAAGTTCGGTGGACTGCCGACGATCCAGGTCCGCGACATCGCGATCCAGCAGCGGGAGAACGACCTGATCCTCGCGACTTTCGGCCGCGGCTTCTACATCATGCACGACTACTCGCCGCTCCGGAATGCGACCGCCACCCTGGCGCAGCGTGCGGCATTGCTCCCGGTCAAGGACGCGAAGATCTACGTCCCGGCGCAGCCGCTGGGCGGCGGGCCCCGCGGCAGCCAGGGCGATGATCTCTATACCGTCGCCAACCCGCCGGTGGGCGCGACGTTCACCTACTACCTCCGGGATGCCCTCCGGTCGCTCCGCCAGCGCCGCCAGCAGGCGGAACGCTCGGCAACGCAGAAGAACCTGGATGTGCCGTATCCCTCGTGGGACAGCCTTCGCGCGGAGGAGCGCGAGGAATCGCCGGCGGTGGTGCTGACGGTCACCGACGAGCAGGGCAACGTGATCCGGCGCATCACCGGTCCGACGACCGCCGGTTTCCAGCGGGTGACGTGGGATCTTCGCCACCACGCATCGACACCAGTCGGTGCGGGGGGCGGCGGGTTCGGTGGTGGCGGTGGCGGTGGCGGTGGCGGTGGCGGTGGCGGCGGGGCCGATGACGATGACGCGACACCCGCTGCCGGCGGTAGCGGCGGCCCCTCCGGTCCGATGGCGGTCCCAGGCACCTACCGGGTGAGCATGGCGCTCCGGGTGGACGGCAAGCTCACCCCGGTGGGCGAGCCGCAGACGTTCAGAGCGGTGCCGGTCGGACAGGGGAGCCTCCCTGCGGCGGATCGCGCGGCGATCGCCGCCTTCCACCAGCAGACCGCCCGTCTGCAGCGCGCGCTCCTCGGCACCACGCAGGCGCTCACCGAGGCGGAGAACCGGCTCCGCTCGCTCCGTCAGGCCATCGATCAGACGCCGCGCGCACCGGGGGCGCTGGCCGAGCGCGGCCGCACCCTTACCGAGCGGCTGCGCGACCTGCGCACCGAGCTGACCGGCGATCAGGTGATCGGCGCCCGAAACGAGCCGGTACCTCCATCGGTGCAGGCCCGGCTGCAGCGGGTGATCGGGGGAACCTGGAACAATACCTCGGCGCCGACGGCCACCGCGCGGCGCGGCTACGACATCGCGAGCCAGGCGCTGACGGCGTTTCTGCCCAAGCTGCAGTCGGCGCTGGAGGAGCTCAAGAAGCTGGAGGATGAGGCGGAGACGGCGGGGGCGCCATGGACGCCGGGGCGCCTTCCCACGTGGAAACCGTGAGCCCCTGCCTTCCAAACCGGAGCATAGTGATGCGCCCTCTTCGCGTTGCGCTCTGCGCTCTTCCCGCCCTCCTGATCCCGCCCGCGCTCGACGCGCAGGACACGGTCCGGTTCAGCCCCACCGTCGGCCATCCCACCTTCGCGGTGCGGGAGCCGGCGCTCCGGATCAAGCCGAATACGGTGCTGATCTCGAAGACGATGTTCGGCGCCTACTACACCCGGGAAGGCGGCGCCTTCCCGGGTGAGGTGGGACCGTTTTACGTGGAGGGCGCCACGACCAGCGACATGCTGGTCGTCAAGATCATCAAGGTGCGGCCGAACCATGAGCTCGCCGCGGCCAACGTGCGGCCCTCATTCGGTGGTCTCTCCGCCGACAATCGCGTCCGCATGCTGAATCCGCCGATCGACTCCCGGCGCTATCTCTGGCGGCTCGACACGGGGAAGATGACCGGCACGACCGACCTCCCCGACAGCCGCATGAAGACGATCACGATCGATCTTCAGCCGATGCTCGGACGGATTGCGGTGGCGCCGCGCGGCTCGGAGGCGTTCGCGGGACTCTGGCCCGGCGACTTCGGCGGCAACATGGACGCGCCGGAGCTCCGCGAGGGGACCACGGTGTATCTCCCCATCTTCCACGACGGGGCGTACCTGTACTTCGGGGACGGGCACGCCCGCCAGGGGCAGGGAGAGGTGGCGGGGACCGGGCTCGAAACGTCGATGGACGTGATTCTGCAGATCGACGTCATCAAGGGCAAGGCGATCGACTGGCCCCGCCTCGAGGACGATCGCTACATCATGGTCGCCGGGAGCGCCCGGCCGCTGATCGACGCCTTCCGGCTCGCGCACATCGAGTTGATCGAGTGGCTCGAAGAATACGGTTTCGGCAAGCTCGACGCGTATGCGCTGCTCGGGCAGCTGGCGGAAAGCACCGTCGCGAACGTCGTGGATCCCAACTACACGGTGATCGCGAAATTCCCGAAGCGATACTTGCCGCGATAGGCGCGAAAGTGCCCGCCTCTCAAGGAACCACCCCGTAGACGATCTCCCCATTGATGATCGTCATCAGATTCTTTGCCTTGAGAATGTCGAGCTCCCGTACCGTCATGATGTCCTTATCGAAGACGGTGAGATCGGCGAGCTTACCCGGCTCGATAGTGCCTCGGACGGTTTCCTCGAAGGCGGCAAAGGCGGCCCACACCGTGAACGCCTTGAGCGCCTGCTCGCGGGTCATCTTTTCTTCGGGGTGCCACCCGTCTCCCGAGCGGCCCTGGGTGTCCTTCCGCGCCACCGCCGCGTAGAACTCGATCAGCGGCTCCCCCCGCTCCACCGGGGCGTCGCTGCCGCCAGCGAGCGGTACGCCGAGCATGAGCAGGCTCTGCCAGGCATAGGCGCCGGTCAGCCGCTCCATGCCAAGCCGCGCGGGGGCGAAATAGAGATCGCCGATTGCGTGTGACGGCTGCATCGACGCGATGACGCCGAGCTGCTTGAACCGCGGGATATCCGCGGTGTTCACGATCTGGGAGTGCTCGTCGCGCCAGCGCGGCTCCGCCACCTTGCGCTGCTCGGCGGGAACTTCCTGCATCGCCCGCTCGTAGAAATCGAGGGTCAGCCGGTTGCCCCGATCGCCGATCGCATGCGTTGCCACCTGGATGCCGTTTCGCAACGCGCCCAGGAGCATCTTCTTGTAGGCGACCGTGTCGGTGGTGACGAGGCCGCTGGTGCGGGGGTCATCGGTATAGGGGGCCAGCAGCGCCGCACCCCGGCTCCCCAGCGCGCCATCCATTGCCACCTTGATGGTTCGCACCGTCAGCCGGTTGCCGAATTCGTTGAGACTCGCTCCCCGGGCGAGCAGGGTGTCGGCATCGGGACCAGGGCCCCTGATCATCTTGTAGATCCGGAGCTTGATCTTGCCGTCCCGATAAAGCCGCCGCATCCGCTCCACCGCGGACCAGCTTCCTTCGGCGTCCTGGATCTGGGTCCACCCCAGCATGATCTCGCGCTTCACCCCCTTCAGGATCTGCTGGTCCTGCTCTTCGTCGGTCGGCCCCGGAACCAGCCGGCCGACGAGATCCTGCGCCCGGTCGATCAGCATCCCGGTCGGCTCGCCATCCGCGTCCTTGTTGATCGCGCCGCCCGCGGGCGCCACGCTAGCGCGGGTGATGTTGGCCAGCCGGAGTGCCGCGCTATTGGCGATCGAGGCGTGTCCGTCGGCGCGCCGCAGCACCACCGGGTGGTTGGGCGCGATCCGGTCGAGGTCCTGCCGCGTGGGAAAGACCGGCGGCTTCCAGAACGTTTCGATCCACCCGCGTCCGGTCACCCACTGGCCGGGACGAGTCGAGTCCACCCGGGCCTTGACCCTGGTCAGGAAGTCTTCGAGGCTGGTGGTACCCTCGAGATTGAGGGTCATCTCGCGGCCGCCGACGCCCGACAAGTGCACGTGCGCGTCGGTAAAGCCGGGGAAAACCGCGGCGCCCCGAAGATCGACGACTTTGGTATTGGGGCCGATCAGGCGGTTTGCGTCGGCGTTTCGTCCGACGAATGCGATCTTATCCCCCCGGATCGCCACCGCTTCGACCCGCGGCTGCCGGTCGTTGGCGGTGTACACCTTCGCGTTGCGGAGGACGAGGTCGGCGGGTGCCTGCTGGAGCAGGAGGGCCAGTACGGACAGCGTAACGATCATCGCGGTGCTCCTACCGGTTTCGGCACCACGGGGAAAATTCCCGCGTCGGCCAGGTAGTGGGTGTCCTTGATGGCTGCCTAGACCTGCGCCACCTGATCACTGGTCTTACGCAATGCCCCGCCGGCTCGTTGCACCTGGTTCCGCAGGGTCTGGACGGCGGCGGGAACGAAACGCACGCATGCACTCCAGACGATGACCCGGCGGATAGCCAATGGTGCGGAGAGTGATAGCTTACCCTAAGATTCGGCGGCAGACAATGCGGGGGTGCGTTGTATGCGTCTCGGAAGGGGCTCGGCCTTTCTGATCGGACTGGTGGCTGCCTGCGCCGGAGGGCGGGTCGAAGCCCCCGAACCGGCCCGGGATTTCAGCCGCGACACCTTCGCGCTCCCCTCCCTCCCTCCCGGAACGATCATCGCTCCCCTCACCCTCGATCGCGAGAGCGCCGTCGCCGCGCTGGAAAAGGAAGTCCCCCGAAAATTCGGAAACATCAACGAGCGGATCGTGCTCCCCGATGCCGCCCGGAAGTCATTCGCCTTCGAAGTCACCCGGGAACCGTTCAAGGTGACGTTCGTCGCCGACACGATCCTGCTGACATCGGTCATCCACTATCAGGGCCGCGGCTGGCTCGATCCGCCGATCGGCCCCGACATCCAGGGTGAGTGCGGCACCAAGGGCGAGCCGCCCCGCGCCCGGCTCCGGCTGCGGGTGGTGCCGCGGCTGAGCGAGAACTGGCGAATCCGGGTGCGAACGAGAGTGGACACGATCGTGCCCTATTCCATCACCGAGCGGGATCAGTGCGAGGTCTCGTTTCTCCAGTTCGACGTGACCGGCAAGGTCCTGAATGGCGCCACGGCGGCGCTTCGCAAACTGCTGCCGCAGGTCGACCGGCAGCTCGCCATGCTCGATGTCCGCACCCCGCTCGAACGGATCTGGGTCGAGCTCCAGCAGCCGATCCGCGTCACCGACAGCCTCTGGCTCATTCTCCAGCCCATCGGAGTTCACCTGGGCCGGGTCCACGGCTCGAAGGAGACCGTGGGCGCGCAGATCGGCGTCACCGCCATGCCGCGCATTCTCGCCGGCCCCAAGCCCGTGGTCGCCTCGGTGCCGCTCCCGCCGCTGGGCCCGATCCGGGACGCCGAGGGATTTTCGATGCTGGTCGAGGGAAACTTCGCCTATGGCGTGATGAGCGGCGTGCTGACGGAAAAGCTCAAGGGCCAGAAAGTGCGCGCCGCCGGCGGAACGCTCGAGGTCAGGAAGGTCACCGCCTACGGCGTGGGCGGAGGCCGGATGGCGGTCGGCATCGATTTTACCGGATCCGCCCGCGGCCGGGTCTGGCTCCTGGGGACACCCCGCTACGAAGCGGCCACCGGGCTGATCTCGGTGCCCGATCTGGATTTCGACGCCACCAGCGCCGGGATGCTGGTGCAGGGCGTCGCTTGGCTCAAGGGCGACGCGATCCGCCAGTTCATCCGGGAGCAGACCAAGGTGCCGGCGGGCGACCTGATGAAGCAGATTCAGGACATGGCGGTGAAGCAGATGAATCGCGAGCTCGCCCGCGGCGTCAAGCTCAAAGCGACCATCGCGGCGAGCGAGCCGGCCGGCATCATGGTCCGCGCCGATGGCTTGATCCTGCGGGCGCGGGCGACGGGGGCAGCGCGGCTGGAGCTGGGTCCGGAACTTTTCGCCAAGCAGTAGGAAAGTGTGTCTCACGTCTCACACCCGTCGCGTCTTCCACCTTCCTCGTCGAAACAGCACCGCACTCGCCACCGCCAGCGTCGAGAACGCGACGGCGATCGCGACGTACCCTCCCCGCGGACCCCAGCCGAGCGTCTTGGCCAGGATCCAGGCCAGCGGCACTTCCCAGAGCCAGAAGCAGAACAGGTTGAGGAGCGTGGGAGTCCAGGTATCGCCGGCGCCATTGAAGGCGCTGGTGAGCACCAAGCCATAGGCGTAGAACGGGAAACCGGCGCTCACGATACGGAGACCGATCGTGCCTAATCGGCGGACTTCGGGATCCGGGGTGAACAGGTTCACCAGCGCCGGCGCAAAGATCAAGAACAGCACGCCCACACTGCCGAGGAAGCAGAAGTTGTAGAAGCCGGCGCGCCAGACCGCCTGCTCGGCGCGCTCCGGCTTCTTGGCGCCCAGTGCCTGTCCCACCATCGTCGCCCCGGCGTTCGACATCCCCCAGCTCGGGAGGATCGCGAACATGATGATGCGCAGGGCGATGGTGTAGCCCGCCAGCGCCAGGCTGCCGAAAGTGGAAATCACCCGGACCAGGCCGATCCAGCTCGTCGTGGTGATCAGAATCTGGAAGATCCCGGTTCCGGAGAGCCGGATCAGCGTTCCCAGCACCGGCGGCTCGAGCTTGAGATGGTGCCGGTGGATCGTGAATCGGTTGTTCCGTCCGGTGAGCCGGTAGAACTGATAGACCACGCCCATTCCCCGCCCCAGCGTGGTCGCGACCGCCGCCCCCATGACACCCAGTTCGGGAAACGGCCCGATGCCGAAAATCAGGAGGGGATCGAGAATCATGTTGCAGATGTTGGCGATCCAGAGCGAGCGCATGGAGATCGCGGCGTCGCCGGCGCCGCGGAAGATCGCGTTGATCAGGAAGAGCAGCAGCACCACGACATTCCCGCTGAACAGCACCCGGGTGTACCCGGAGTGCGAGGCGATGACATCGGGAGCGGCCCCCATGAACCGGAGCAGATCCTCCGCGAAGACACCGCCGAGGATCGCAATCGGAATGGCGACGAGCACGCCGAGGGCGATGGCCTGCACCGCGGCCCGGGCGGCGCCATCGGGATCTTTCTCCCCGATGCGCCTCGCCACCATCGCGGTGGCACCGATGCCGAGGCCCATGCAGAGGGCGTAGATGCAGCTGAACATCGCCTCGGTGAGGCCCACTGTCGCGATGGCGCCGGGACCGAGCCGTCCGACCCAGAAGACGTTGACGACGGCAAAAACCGATTCGAGGGCCACCTCGAGCACCATCGGCACCGCGAGGAGCATCAACGAGCGCCCGATGGGGCCAGCGGTGTAGTCGTGCCGGTGCCGGCCGATGACCGCTTCCTTGACCGCGGCCCAGACGGAGGGCGGCGGTGGCTCGATTTCCGGTGTCGGAGCCGCCGCCGTGCCGGTCAGGCCAGCAACCCTCCATCGACGACGAGCACCTGCCCGGTGACGAACGAGCTCGCGTCGCTGGCGAGGAAGAGCGCGGCCTGGCCGATCTCGTCGGGCTGGCCGAGGTGGGGAAGGACCTGGGTCCCCGCAAATTCCTTGCGCCGGGTTTCGTCGTTCCAGAGGTATTCGCTGAAATCGGTCTGGATGAGCCCCGGAGCCAGGGCATTGACACGGATCCGGTGCGCGCCGAACTCGCGCGCCCAGGCGCGGGTGAGCATGATCAGCGCCGCCTTGGTGACGCTGTAGAGGACGGCACCGGCCTGGGGCATGAGTCCGGAAACCGAGGCGACGTTGATGATGGTACCGCCATGCCCTCGGGCGATCATCCCGGGCACCACCAGGCGCACTAATCGAACCGCCGCTTTCACGTTCACCTCGATCATCTTGTCGAGCTGCTCATCGGTGGCGTCGAGCGCGGGGCCGTTCTGGATATTCGTCGCGCTGTTGTTCACCAGGATATCGATGGGTCCGAGCGTCGATTCGGTTTCCCGCACCGCACGCTCGAGATCCTCCCGTTTTCCGACATGGCAGGCGACCGGGAGTATTCGGCCGGGAAGCTGACGGAGCTCGTCCTCGGTCCGCTGGAGGACCTCGAGCTTGCGGCTGGCGATGGCGACGTCGGCGCCCGCTTCGGCCAATCGGCGGGTCATAGCCTTCCCGATGCCTCGCCCGCCGCCGGTGACGAGCGCCACCCGGCCGGCGAGCGGGAGCGTGACAGTCATACGGACCTCAGGGTACCGAGTTCGGCGGCGCGGGCGGCCTGGCGCGCCAGCACCACGACCATGCGGTCGAGTCCGGCGAAACGTGGATCACGGGTGAGACCGCGCCGGTAGCGCGCATAGATCTGCTGCACAATGACCGCGACCTTGAAGAGTCCAAAAGTGTAATGGAATGCGATGCCGTCCACCGAACGGCCGGAGCGCTCGGCATACGCCTCCGCCAGTCGCTGGCGGGACCACATCCCCGGGTGGTGGGTCGGTCCAATGGCCGCCGCGAGCAGCTCCTTCGGATCCCTCGCTTCGATCCACATCGCCAGCGCCGTCCCCAGATCCATCAGCGGGCAACCGACGGTCGCCATCTCCCAATCGAGCACCGCCACCACGCGGGCGGGATCGGCCGGGTCGAGCAGCAGGTTGTCGAATTTGAAATCATTGTGGATCACCGCGGCGCCACACTCGGCCGGAGCCCGCTCCGCCAACCACCCGGCGACGGAGTCCATTTCGGGAATCTGTTCCGTCGCGGCGGCGGTGCACCGCTCACTCCAGCCGCGGACCTGGCGGGCGACGTAGCCCTCCGGCCGCCCGACCGAGCCAAGGCCGGCCGCCAATGGGTCCACGCCGTGGAGCCGCACCAGGGTGTCGACCAGGGAGGCGGAGACGCGATCGGCCAGCGCGGGAGTAAGGTCGAGGCCCGCCGGCAGCTCGCGACGAAGCACGATGCCGGCGCGCCGTTCCATCAGGTAGAAGGGCGTACCCAGCACCTGTGCGTCATCGCAGAAGCACAGCGGGCGGGGCGCTTCGGCAAACACCGGGGCCAGTGCCTCGAGCATTCGGAACTCGCGCCCCATGTCGTGCGCCGTCTTCACCACGTTTCCGGCTGGAGGGCGGCGCAGCACGTATTCCGTCTCGCCCGCCCGCACGAGATAGGTCAGGTTCGAATGGCCGTGGTGAAATTGGGAGATCTCGATCTCGGCGCTCGCCGCCGGAAGCGCGTGCGTAAGCCACGCCGCCAGGCGCGCCGCATCCAATTCTTCGCCGGGGCGAACCGCCCCGGCTTCGTCGGGTCGCGTCACCCTGCCGGGTACTTCTTCAGCTCGAGCTTCGCGACCGCTTCGCGGTGCACCTCGTCGGGCCCGTCGAAGATGCGCAGCGAGCGAGCCTGCGCCCACGCCGCGGCGAGAAAGGTGTCCTGGCACACGCCGGCGCCGCCGTGGGCCTGGATGGCGCGGTCGATCACGCCGAGCGCCATAGCCGGCGCGACCACCTTGATCATCGCGATTTCGGCGCGCGCCGCCCGGTTCCCCTTCTCGTCCATCAGCCGCGCCGCGAGGAGCACCAGGAGGCGGGCCTGCTCGATGGCGATCCTCGATTCGGCGATGCCGGCCCTGATGGTGCCCTGCTCCGCCAGCGGCCGCCCGAACGCCACCCGACTTCCCACCCTGCGGCACATCAGCTCGAGCGCCCGTTCGGCGAGTCCGATCATGCGCATGCAATGATGTATCCGGCCCGGTCCAAGACGGCCCTGAGCGATCTCGAACCCGCGCCCCTCGCCCAGCAGGAGATTCGCCGCCGGTACCCGGACCTGTTCGAAGAGCACCTCGCCGTGGCCGTGGGGCGCGTCGTCGTATCCGAAGACGGAAAGATTGCGAACCACCCCGACACCGGGGGTACCCATCGGCACCAGAATCATCGACTGCTGCAAATGGCGCGGCGCATCGGGATTGGTGCGCCCCATCACGATCGCCAGCTTGCACCGCGGGTCCGCGGCTCCGGAAGTCCACCATTTCCGTCCGGTGATGACCCAGTCGCTCCCGTCACGCACGATGGCGGTGCGGATGTTGGTGGCGTCGGAGCTGGCCACCTCCGGCTCGGTCATCGCGAAGCAGCTCCGAATCTCCCCGGCGAGCAGCGGAACGAGCCAGGTAGCCTTCTGCTCGGCGGTTCCGTAACGGGCGAGCACTTCCATGTTCCCGGTATCCGGGGCTGAACAGTTGCAGATTTCGGGGGCGATGAGCGAGCGCCCCAGGATCTCGCAGAGCGGGGCGTACTCGAGGTTCGACAGTCCCGCCCCGTACCCCGGATCGGGAAGAAAGAGATTCCAGAGCCCCGCGGCCCGGGCCTTCTGCTTCAACTCCTCGACGACCGGCGGTGGGCGCCAGCGGTCCGCGTTGACCTGAGCCTCCCACACCGCCTCGGCGGGATATACCTCCTCCGCCATGAAGGCGAGCAGTCGCTGCGTGAGATCGGATGCCATCGTTACCTTCCATTCCATGTCGTTCTCAGCCTATACCACCTTCGAACGCGCCGAGTGGGCCCGGCTGCGCGACACGACGCCGCTCACGCTTTCCGAGGCGGATCTGGCGGAGCTGCAGGGGCAGAACGAGCAGCTTTCCCTGCAGGAAGTGGTCGAAGTCTACCTGCCATTGTCCCGGCTGCTCAATCTCCACGTCGCGGCGACCCGCGAGCTCGAACGGGTCACCGATCGCTTCCTCGGCAAGACGGTGGCGCGGAACCCCTACATCCTCGGCGTGGCCGGGAGCGTGGCCGTGGGCAAGAGCACCACGGCGCGGGTGCTGCGCGCCCTGCTGGCACGCTGGCCCGACCACCCGCGGGTCGACCTCGTCACCACCGACGGATTCCTCTATCCCAACAAGGTGCTGGAGGAACGCGGGCTCATGGCCCGCAAGGGGTTTCCCGAAAGCTACGACCGGCGGCGCCTGCTGCGCTTCCTCGCCGATCTCAAGGCGGGGGCGCCCAAGGCCTCGGCGCCGGTGTACTCGCACCTGGTGTATGACATCGTTGCCGGCGAGGAGCAGATCGTCCGGCAGCCCGATTTGCTGATCCTGGAAGGGCTCACCGTGCTCGACAAGGGCGACGCGCGCCCCGGGGACGAGGCCCTCTTCGTCTCCGATTATTTCGATTTTTCCATCTACGTGGATGCGCCGGAAGCGCACATCAAAGAATGGTTTCTGCGACGATTCAAACGTCTCCGTGAAACCGCTTTCCGGGATCCCAAGTCATACTTCGGGAAGTATGCCCATCTTTCGGACGAAGCGGCCCAGGCCTTTGCCGGGAAGGTGTGGGACGAGATCAACGGCGCCAACCTGCGGGAGAACATCCTGCCGACCCGGGAACGGGCCCACCTGATTCTCGAGAAGGGGCCGGGGCACGAGGTGGAGCGGGTCAAGTTGAGACGCCTGTAACAGGTGAGCAGTGAGCGGGTCCAGCAACCAGCATCCAGCATCCAATCGGAGATCCACCCATGAGCAGGTTTCTCTCCGCCGCGACCCTCATCGCCTTCGCCGCCCTCCCCGCGGCCGCCCAGGCTCCCGCGCCAAAGCCGAGTCCGGCGCCGGCAAGCTTCGAGAAGGTGCTGATCGGCACCTGGGAAGGACCGTATCAGTCCGACCAGGCCCCCCCGGGCTTGCTCCGGCTCGTGATCTCGAAGGACCCTCAGTGGAAAGCGACCCTCGGCGTGATCACCGACCAGGACGTTCCCGCCGGGGATGTCCAGGAGCTCAAGGTCGAGGGAGAACACCTCTTCTGGGTTCAGGATATCATGGGGATGGTCTGCCGCACTTCGGCGTCTCTCGACAGCGGCACGCTCAAGGGGGATACCAGCTGCGAGCAGGGCGGGGCGGTGGCGATCACGGCGAGCTTTGTGTTGCTGAAGAAGTAGGCAAAGAGGCAAAGAGGCAAAGAGGCAAGGTACGACCTGCTGTCGGGCACTTTGCCTCCTTGCCTCCTTGCCACTGTCACAACATTGAGTCCACCCTCCGCAACGCCTCCAGGACCGTAGCAACCGCCCTCCCAAAAAACCCCGGCGTCAGCGTCTCCGGGTCGTCGGTCGCCCTGTGATAGTCCTGGTGATCCTCGACGCCGAAGTAGAGAAACGGAATGCCGGCGGCGTGGAAGGCGCCGTGATCGGAGCTTCCGCTCCAATCCTGCAGTCCGGGCATGCCCTTCCGATCGTGGCCGACCTTGAGCGCCACCGGGGCCGTTGCCGCGAGCGAATCGAGCATCGGGCGGAACGTCGGATGGTGAGTGGCACCCGCCACCCAGAGCACCCCCGGATCGCTGTGTCCGACCATGTCCAGGTTCACATTCAATCCGATTCGCGCCTTCGCGACAGGCGGATTCGCGACGAAGGCGCGAGCGCCGGCGAGGCCACCCTCCTCAGCATCGAACAGCGCGATGATGACCGGGTGCTGGAGGGGATGTTTCTTCAGCGCCTCGGCGAGCGCGAGCACCGCGGCCACACCCGAGGCGTTGTCGTCGGCGCCGTTGTAGATCTCGCCGCGCCGGACTCCGAGGTGGTCATAGTGCGCCGAGAGAACGAGGTAGGTCCCGCCGAGCTTGGAGCCGGGGAGCGTGCCGAGGAGGTTGACCCCGTGACCGCTGTCCCGGGTGAGCGGGAAGGCGTGCTCGTAGGTGTTCTTGAGGGGCGCCACGCCGAGCGCTTCGAGTCGCTCGATGAGGTAGCGCCGGGCGCGCGCGCCCCCCGGGGTGCCGGCGCGGCGCCCCTCCATCGAATCGGCCGCGAGTACCCGAACCGTCTGCATGAGCGCCGCGGTGTCGGCGGAGCCGATCCCCTGCGCCGCCGCCGGCGCGGCCTTCGCGCTGTTCCACGACGCAAGCGCGCCGGCCAGGAGGCCGGCGCGCAGAGTGACCGAACGCGATCGGAGGCGGATCAACCCTTTCCCATCCGGTTGGTCTTGAGGAGAATCGCCCCCGCTTCGTGCCCGGCGCCGTACCGACCCGACGCCAGGTTGCCGGTCAGGTAGCGAATCTCGAAGACTTCGGCGGCCCTGATGTTCTTCATTTCGTCCAGGGTCGGTTGCTTGACCTCGTCGATGTAGAGCACGGCACTGGTGCCGCTTGCGCCGCCGCTGGCATCACCGTACTCGGAGGTGCCGCCGGCCGATTCGCGACCCACGCCGGAAGCCGGCTTCGCCGGCTCTCCCGCTCCCCCGGTGCTGCCACTGCTGCCGCCGCTGCTGGCGCCGGTCATGCCTACCCCGGGCTTGCCGATGACGTCGGGCCGGTAGCCTCCCCCCTCAGACTTTGTCGCGAGACCCCCCTTGGCCCGGGTGGTCTTGAGGAACTGATACCGCAGGAGCTTGACGGCGTCATAGGCATTGGTGATGTCCGGCCGCTCGGCGATCTCCTCCGCGGTCAGGACGTACTTGTCCCGCTTGACCTTCGTGGTCGGTTTCACGTCCACACTCTGTGCGGCGGCGGGAGCGATCGCCACCACTGCCAGCGCGCCCGCCACTGCGAGCGCCGTCCATCGAATCATGCGCATGATCCCTCCAGGATCCCCGGTAACTCCCAAAACGTACCGCATGGCCGGGGGGCGGTCAACGCGACCGGATCTCGACCCGGAGAATCGAGTCACCCTCCAGGATGGCATCGACAGCGGCGAGCCCGGAAACCACCCTCCCCCAGACGGTGTAGTCGTAGTCCAGCCGGGGGTTGTCCCGAAGGTTGATGAAGATCTGCCCGTCGCCGGTATCCCGCCCCCTGGTGGACACGCCGAGCGTCCCGCGGGCGTGGGTGAGCGCCGAAAGCTCGTCCCGCATGAAGCCCGGAACGCCGGAGTACTCGTTCGCCCCCGGGCTTCCGCCCTGCAGGACGAAATTCGGAACGACCCGATGGAAAGTGAGGTCATCGAAGTAGCGCCGCCGCACCAGGCGCACGATGCGCACCGCCGTCACCGGCGCATCGTCCAGTTGGAGCGCGACCTCGAACTCCCTCCCCGACCGCATGACGAATCGCAGCCGCACGCCCCGGAGCGCTTCGACTTCACCCCGGGTGACGGGCGCGACCCGCCCGGGACGCGGCTTTGCCCGCTGGACCGCGCCGGTCCAGGTGGTGAGAATCGCCGCGGCCGACTCGGCGACGGCGGAGTCGAAATCCTCCAGATATGGAACGAGCCGGGCGCCGAGCGCCGGCGAGCCGGTCTCCCGCAGGCGAACCAGGAGAGCGACCCTCGCATCGCGCGACGTCTCTGCCTGTGCCCCGGAAATCCGATCGAGCGCGGCGAGGAGCGCGGTCGCGCCCGCTTCGCGCTCCGGGGTGCCCTCGAGCGCCGCCGCCGAGGTGAGGACGAGCTGGAAGTCCACGGCGGCAAGCGCCCGGCGGTAGAGCGGATCGCCCGCGTGCCGCACGAGGTCCGTGAGTCCGGCAATCGCCGCCTCGCGCACGTTGGGCGTCGGATCCTCGGCGAGCAGGGTGAGCGTGGCGGTGTCCCTGGCCGCCGTCGCGGCGCGGGCGGCATACATCCTGGTCTGCCAGGTGGGGTGCACCGCCATCTCCGGAATCAGCGAGGTGGCGCGTGATGGCGCGGCGCGGGAGAGCGCGAGCAATGCATGGGCCGTGCGATGCCAGGACGGGGGATGGGAGGTGGGGATTGGGGGTTGGGGACTGAGGGCTGAAGGCTGATGGCTGATGGCAATCGATTGAAGACTCTGCACCGCGGCACTATCTCCCCCGCACCCCGCCAGCAGGTCGATCGCCACGAGCGCCACATGTGGAGCCGGGTCCGTTGCTGCTCGCGTCAACCGCGAGCATCCACTCGCACCGGCGACCCGCTCCAGCGCGCGCAACGCCTCGAGGCGTACCGCCGGGTCAGGATCGCGGAGCCCTCCGGCAAGGACCGGAGAGCTCCGCCAGTTTCCCGGGAGGCGGCGGATGCCGGTGAGCGCGAGACGGCGGAGCTCGGGATCAGCAGCGCGGGAGGCAATCGCCAGCGTCGAATCATCCGCCGCCTGCGCGATCACCAGCGCGCCCAGCGCGTGGCGCCGGGAGCCGGGGCCGGTGCTCGCTTCCCGCGCCACCGCGCGCAGAAGGCGCACCTCGGTCTCCCCAAGGGGAACCCGCCGCCAGGTGGCCCGCACCATCATCTCCGCCCCCCGGCAGAGATTCGTCGAGGCTTCCCCCTTCCCCGCTGCCTCCTCTCCCCGGTTTTCCCCGCAGGCACGCACTAATCCACCGCGCACCGCGTCGATTTCCCCCCGGTCAAAGTAGGGCAGCCGTCCCAGAGAAAGTGCCAGCATCCCCCGCACTTCGGCGTTGCGCTCCGTCTCGTTCCGTCCCCGGAGCGCACCGAGGAGCGCGGACCACGCGGCCCCTCGATGGTCGAGGGAGGAATCGCCCCGAAACCCCTGCGTCGCCTGCGCAATCGCTTCCGCGACGCTGCTGCGCGTCGCGGGGATGGGGGACAGAAGCAGGGGGAAGAGGTGGGTCGCGAGCTCCGGGCGCTCCAGTCTCCCGAGCGCGCGCGCCGCCCGCCGAACCACCAGCGGATCGGGGTGTTGGAGCGCGCCAACCAGGAGTGTGAGGTCGTTTTCCCCCTGGGCGCGGCGGTCCTCCACCAGGAGGATTTCCTCGAGCATCCGGCTCGCTCCCTCCTGGCTCCCGGGCGAGGGATGGAGCCCCAAAAGGGCGATTACGAGGGGAAATCCGGGTCGCATCAGGCGCGCTCCGAGAGAGATTCGAGGTTTTTCCCTATTGTGTTCATAGAGAAGATGCTTAACTTTTCCACTCGGCAGTTCTTCGTACCGCCCCGCAGTCCACGTTCGGACCCCTGACAGGAGATGTCTCGATGGCGAAGAAGAAGAAGGCCGCCAAGAAGTCCGCGAAGAAGAAGGTCGCGAAGAAGACCGCCAAGCGGAAGCCGAGTGCGGCGTTCATGAAGCCGATGCAACCCAGTGCGGCGCTCTCTGAGGTTGTCGGCTCCAAGCCCATCCCCCGAACGGAAGTCACCAAGAAGCTGTGGGCCTACATCAAGCGGAAGGGCCTCCAGGACAAGAAGAACCGCCGCAACATCAACGCCGATGCGAACCTCAAGACGGTCTTCGGCGGCAAGGGCACCGTGAACATGTTCGAGATGACCAAGCTGGTGAGCAAGCACCTGAAGTAGGTCACCCGCGGCGAGTATCGAGGGGGCCGGGCGTTTGCGTCCGGCCCCTTCGGCATTTTTCCCCTATGATTGCGTGGTGAGGGATGCCAGGCGGCCGAACCAGGGGCGCGCCTCTTCCAGCTGGGCCGCGAGGCGGTACAGCGTCGCTTCGTCGCCATAGCGCCCGATGAAGTGCATCCCGATCGGTAATCCCTCCGTGTTCCAGCAGAGCGGCACCGACATCGCAGGCTGGCCCGTGGCGTTGAGCACCGGGGTCCAGGGAATCCACTCGAACACCTTGCCGGCGGTCTGCTCCAGCACGCCGAGCATCCGGTAGAGCCTCCCCGCCCCGACCCGCCCGAGGATGCCGAGCAAGAACGCTTCGGCGCGGGTGGGTTGCAGCGTCCCGATCGGGAAGGGTGGTGTGCTCACGGTGGGGGTGAGCACTGCGTCGTACCGCTCGAAGAAGGGGGCGGTCTGCCGGGCCACCCGCTGGAGGAACCGCACCGCGCGAGCGAATTCCGAAGCGGGAATGGCATAGCCCAGGCGGGAGAGTCCCCAGGTGGGAAGCTCGAAGTCGGCCAGCTCCGCCTTCCTGCCGAGGAGACGCTCGGCGTCGTCGATGTCGCCCCTGAGCTCGGCGCACACCATGGTGAGGAAGGCCCGGCAGAATCCCGGACCGTCGATGGTGGGCGACGCCTCCTCGACATGGTGCCCGAGCCCCTCGAGGAGCTGGGCGGCGTCGCGCACGGCGGTCACGCAGTCGGGGTGCACGGTGCTCCCCAGCCACGGCGTCGCGGTGAACGCGATGCGGAGCTTCCCGGGGGCGCGGCCCAGCTCTTCGAGGAAGGGCCGCACCGGAGCCGGGGCGACATAGGGCGCCCCCGGGTCGGGGCCTTCGGTCGCGTCGAGGATCGCGGCGCTGTCGCGCACCGAGCGCGATAGCACGTGCTCCACCACCGCGCCATGCCAGATTTCTCCGATGTCGGGCCCGGTGGGGACACGCCCGCGGGTGGGCTTCATCCCGAAGAGTCCGCAGCAGGAGGCGGGAATGCGGATCGAGCCGCCGCCGTCGCCTCCCGTCGCCACCGGGACCATCCCGCTCGCCACCGCCGCCGCGGACCCGCCGCTCGAGCCACCAGTCGTCCGGGTTAGGTCCCAGGGGTTCCGGGTGGCTCCGAAGAGGTCGGGCTCGGTGAATGGCGTGAGGCCGAATTCGGGAGTATTGGTCTTCCCGAGGAGGAGGAACCCCGCCCGCCGGTAGCGGCGGACCAGCTCGCTGTCGTTGGGCGGCACGAAGCCCCGGAGGAATCGGCTCCCGCAGTGAAACGGCTCCCCCGCCACCGTGGACACCAGGTCCTTGAGAAGGAGAGGAACGCCGGCAAAGGGGCCGCCCGACCCGGGGGACCGGGCCGACCGCCGGGCGGCATCGTCCATGCGGTGGATGACGGCATTCACCAGAGGATTCAGCCGCTCGACCCGGCCGATCGCGGTTTCCACGAGATCGGCGGGAGAGACTTCTCCCCGGCGGACCAGGGCGGCGAGCCCGGTGGCGTCGTACCGGAGGTACTCTTGATCGGAGAGCGGCGTGCCGGTCATGTGATCCCTTCGCGTCATCATGGGAAGACAGGAGCGTCCCCAATTATGGACCGGAACCGGCTGATGCGCTTTCTCCTCGGATCGGCCCTCCTGCTTGGTGCCGCCCCCGCCCTCCCGGCGCAGCGGCAGCTCCACACGGTGCGGGGCGCCGTGAAGGACACCGAAGGAGCGGGGGTATCGAACGTCGAGATCCTCCTGGAATCGCCCGGCCGCAGCGCCAGAACGGACACGGCGGGGCGGTTTTCCCTCGACAGTGTGCCCGAGGGAGACCGGCGAATCCTGGTGCGGCGCATCGGGTACCTCGCCCTCCGGTTCACCGTCAAGGTGCCGCAGGCTCCCGCCGACACCCTGCGCATCATCATGGTGCAGATACCCCAGCAGCTCGCCCCGATCGACGTGCAGGTCGAGCGGAAGGGGATCTACGGCGTCGTGGGTGATACCGCGTATCACGCCCTGCCCGGAACGCTGGTCGAAATCCTTGGCGCGCGAATCGCCGACACCACCGATGAGCGGGGCCGCTTCTCCTTCGAGGGGCTGAAGGAGCGGCATTTCGTGCTGCGGGTCTCGCGGGTGGGGTACTACGGCCGGCTCATCTCGGTCGACTACACCGGGAAAGGGCGGGACCTCTCGGTCTTTCTCACTCAGTACAGCACGGGAACGTTCGACTGGGCCAACTCGCGGGAAGCCGCGATCGCCCTGCCCGATCTTGCCATTCGGCTCGCGATGGAGCCGAAGCGGTACCGGATGACCCGCGAGGAGCTGGACCGCTTCGGCTCGCTGGCGCTGTGCGACATTCCGCGGATCAGGATGCAGGCGGGAGCGGATCCCAACATCATCATGCGGGGCAGCACCTGGTTCCGCAATGCGGATCTCTGCGCCTACAGCGCGGACCAGCTCGATCTGGTCGAATGGGGCCAGGATCCCTGCAAGGAAGCGTGGAAGTCGATCGCGGATATCCTGGGGCTCTCTTGTGGGCCGCAGCGGATGGCCGCGCTGTATTCGACTCGCCCCGCCCAGCGCAAAGGGTACGTCGTGCTGTGGCCCCGCGGGTGACGT
>Ga0184615_10000463_pt1 | contig 22695 bp, 15 predicted proteins | sample PLM4_65_coex_FD_133134 | JGI IMG/M metagenome (GOLD analysis project Ga0184615, IMG submission 133134) | Groundwater sediment microbial communities from an aquifer in East River, Colorado, USA - PLM4_65_coex | ecosystem: Environmental > Terrestrial > Soil > Riparian zone | place: USA: East...
ATTAGGACCTGGAGATAAATCCAGGTCTTTTTTACATTCCGCGGTGAACTAACCAGACGATTAGACAGAAAATACTTGACCTGATGTCAAGTTTCAATCCACGCCCCCGCGAAGGGGGCGACCGGTCTTACGCAGGTTCTCGCGATTAGTAATGAAGTTTCAATCCACGCCCCCGCGAAGGGGGCGACACGTACTTGCGGACCGTCCCCTTTGCGCACCCCTTGTTTCAATCCACGCCCCCGCGAAGGGGGCGACGCGTGGAAAAGACACTCAAGTCAAAGACGCCGGAGTTTCAATCCACGCCCCCGCGAAGGGGGCGACTATTACCCTCTACCGCACCCACAACGGCACATCAGTTTCAATCCACGCCCCCGCGAAGGGGGCGACGCATGTAAACAATCATTTTGTTGCTTTGGCCCAGTTTCAATCCACGCCCCCGCGAAGGGGGCGACGCATGTAAACAATCATTTTGTTGCTTTGGCCCAGTTTCAATCCACGCCCCCGCGAAGGGGGCGACTCGGCGGGGACCCTGGATACCGACGGATTCTCAATGTTTCAATCCACGCCCCCGCGAAGGGGGCGACATGAATTTCTCGTCCGAAGAGATCAACGAGGTCATGTTTCAATCCACGCCCCCGCGAAGGGGGCGACGGTATTCCTCATGTTCGGGCCGGCTCGTTCCGAGGTTTCAATCCACGCCCCCGCGAAGGGGGCGACTATAATAAATGCTTCTTTCCGATGGGTTTGTATGTTTCAATCCACGCCCCCGCGAAGGGGGCGACAAGCAGATTCGAACTACTGTTTCCCATGCAAATAGTTTCAATCCACGCCCCCGCGAAGGGGGCGACGCTCTGGATCTCTCAGAAGAGACGCTGAGGCGGTGTTTCAATCCACGCCCCCGCGAAGGGGGCGACCGAGCTACGACTGGATCGCGACTCGCTCGAACAGTTTCAATCCACGCCCCCGCGAAGGGGGCGACTTCAGATGGTTATAGTCTTGCAATCGATGCCGATGTTTCAATCCACGCCCCCGCGAAGGGGGCGACAGCGTCCAGTTGCCGTCCCCGTCGTCGTCCGGCGTTTCAATCCACGCCCCCGCGAAGGGGGCGACTTATCTCAACAGGATTTATCGCATTTTGTATCATGTTTCAATCCACGCCCCCGCGAAGGGGGCGACCGACGACCTGACGGATGCACAGACGGTCGCCATAGTTTCAATCCACGCCCCCGCGAAGGGGGCGACGTCATCCTGCAGATAGGTCAGGGTCGTGGCAAAGTTTCAATCCACGCCCCCGCGAAGGGGGCGACAGTTGACTCGCTCGCCCGCCCACCGTGCGGTAGTGTTTCAATCCACGCCCCCGCGAAGGGGGCGACTGCGAACGGCGGATGTAACGCTGGATGCAAAGAAGTTTCAATCCACGCCCCCGCGAAGGGGGCGACCCGCCAGCCAGAACAGCACCGGCCGTGTCGGCACAGTTTCAATCCACGCCCCCGCGAAGGGGGCGACCGCGCTGTCGCCGTTCGTTCCGCTCTACGTACTTGTTTCAATCCACGCCCCCGCGAAGGGGGCGACCCTCCAAGCGGTAAATGGGAATTGCCCAGTTTGTGTTTCAATCCACGCCCCCGCGAAGGGGGCGACTCAATACGGGCCTCGTGTGGGTGGATTTCCAGACGTTTCAATCCACGCCCCCGCGAAGGGGGCGACATCCTCTTTCCGGCGAAAAAAGACAAGACGCCATGTTTCAATCCACGCCCCCGCGAAGGGGGCGACAATGCTCAGGTAATTCCTTGCTCGTCAGATAGTCGTTTCAATCCACGCCCCCGCGAAGGGGGCGACCTGCCAAAAGCAAGACCAACAGGAGCACGCAGCCGTTTCAATCCACGCCCCCGCGAAGGGGGCGACTTCGTGGCCCGATGCAACAGGTCTATTGATCACGACGTTTCAATCCACGCCCCCGCGAAGGGGGCGACAGACAGCGCGGAACAAACGTAAGGCTCTACGTGCGTTTCAATCCACGCCCCCGCGAAGGGGGCGACGCTGGTCTGAGATTACGGCCGTGATCTTGTGGCATGTTTCAATCCACGCCCCCGCGAAGGGGGCGACCGTCAGAACCAGAGACGTGTGCTGCCTATAGACCCGTTTCAATCCACGCCCCCGCGAAGGGGGCGACCGCAGCTTGCCCCGGAAAACCAGCAGGCCGCTCTCGGTTTCAATCCACGCCCCCGCGAAGGGGGCGACCATAATGTCGCAGTTGCGTTAGTTTGTGATTCGGTTTCAATCCACGCCCCCGCGAAGGGGGCGACGCCGCGAGTTCTGGGGTTTCTCCGATGTACTCCAGGTTTCAATCCACGCCCCCGCGAAGGGGGCGACTGTACTCCAGGAACCTTTCGCGATATCCATCTTGTTTCAATCCACGCCCCCGCGAAGGGGGCGACACAATCGCTACAATGCCGTCGAGGTATGCCTGAGTTTCAATCCACGCCCCCGCGAAGGGGGCGACTCGGAAGCGATCGCGGGCATGCATCAAAAGCTTTGTTTCAATCCACGCCCCCGCGAAGGGGGCGACATGTGGTCGGGTGTCCAAACCTAACAATCTAACAGTTTCAATCCACGCCCCCGCGAAGGGGGCGACGGGCATCGGGACCGTTTTACATGAGATCGTCAACTGTTTCAATCCACGCCCCCGCGAAGGGGGCGACTCACACCGCCCCGCGTAACCTCGACGGTATTGATGTTTCAATCCACGCCCCCGCGAAGGGGGCGACGGCCCTGATGTATTACGATAACCTGTACGCGGGTGTTTCAATCCACGCCCCCGCGAAGGGGGCGACCATGCTGCAGAACGGCTTGACCTCGATCACCAGAGTTTCAATCCACGCCCCCGCGAAGGGGGCGACTGCATCAAAAGGTATGGCTGCCTGACCAGGCCAGTTTCAATCCACGCCCCCGCGAAGGGGGCGACCCGACGATCACGCCGTCTCGGGCGTAGAGGACGGCGTTTCAATCCACGCCCCCGCGAAGGGGGCGACCGAAGTATCTCAAGAGCACGCTGCGGGTCATAGCGTTTCAATCCACGCCCCCGCGAAGGGGGCGACCCGGCGGGCTAGCCTCAAATAACTGCGATGAGGCCGTTTCAATCCACGCCCCCGCGAAGGGGGCGACTGGATGATGAGGATTCTGGGGTTGGTTCGCATAGTTTCAATCCACGCCCCCGCGAAGGGGGCGACAGAAGTGTCGTTAAACTGTAACCGGCCCGAGAGGTTTCAATCCACGCCCCCGCGAAGGGGGCGACCGTCGCCTTCAGCCAGGTCAGGCCCGTGCTCTTGTTTCAATCCACGCCCCCGCGAAGGGGGCGACGACCAGGCGGAACGGCCGGCGATAGACGTGCTTCCGTTTCAATCCACGCCCCCGCGAAGGGGGCGACGGACCTTGATGGGCAAGCGTGCCGACTGAGGAAAGTTTCAATCCACGCCCCCGCGAAGGGGGCGACGCGAACCAACCCAAGGATCCTCGTCATCCAGACCGTTTCAATCCACGCCCCCGCGAAGGGGGCGACAGCTGGCCGGCGATATTCGAGCCTGGCTGAGCGCCCTGTTTCAATCCACGCCCCCGCGAAGGGGGCGACAGCTTCGCTGGCCGGCATGCTCAGCCGCCAGCTCGTTTCAATCCACGCCCCCGCGAAGGGGGCGACAGTACATAGCGCACAAGGCAGGCCAAGCCAACTTGTTTCAATCCACGCCCCCGCGAAGGGGGCGACCGTGTACTCCCCAACTTCATTCTAACCAAAACGTTAAGCTGTGTCCATCGCGAACCTATGGCTTTCTCTCATCTATGAATTCGATTTTCACAGTGGTGGATGCCCTATTGACTTGTCAATGAACAAGTTATAACCGCCGCGAACCTCCCTGGAAAAGTATGGGCGCTTGGGGTTCGCGGAGCCGCGTCTAAGCCAGCAGCGGCCCCTCTGGATCATAGCCGGGTTTCGCGCCAACGTGCTCGACGCGGTTCTTCCAGTTCTTCCCAAGATAATAGAAACGCAGGCTGTCCTTCTCCGGATCAACAATGTCGATCAACCTTCCTTTCAGTTCGATCCACTGCGCCGGGTCAACCAGACATTCGAAAACAGAGTTTTGAACCCGTTGCCCTCGATTTTCACAGGCTTTCGCCACGTGCCGGAGTCGGCTTTGCCCCTCTGGAGTTTCAGTATTGACGTCATAGGCAACAAGGACCATCATCTTTTCAGATTCTCCTCAACGCCACAGGAAAGGCGGGTATCCATCCATGTCGCCGCGCAGGTATCGAGCAAGAAGCTGTGCTTGAACATGAGCAAGCAAGCCGACGCTTATCTTTTCCTGAAGGAACAAATGGGTAATCTCTTCTTGCTTGCGTTTCTGCCATGCGACCAGAACGGTCTTGCGAGTTTCGTCATCCATGATCACCGCTCCTGACTCTGTCTTCAAAAACCCATCAGGCTTGATTTGCTGGCGATTCACCAGCGAAAGGGCCAGACGATCGGCAAGATATGCTCGGAATTCTTCCATCAGATCGAGTGCGAGACCTGGACGTCCAGGCCTGTCTCTATGGAGAAAGCCCACCGCCGGGTCGAGTCCCACGCCCTCCAGGGCCGACTCGACATCGTGCACCAGCAGCGTGTAGAGGAATGACAGCAAGGCATTCATGTTGTCCAGAGGCGGCCGGCGGCTGCGCTCCTTGAAGAAGAAATGCTTCTTGTTTGTGTTGATGAGATGGTCGAAGACGCCAAAATAAGTCGCGGCAGCGTGGCCCTCGACGCCCCGAATCTGATCGACGGTCGCCTGCTCCGCAAGGGTCTTGATGTGCTGCTGCATATCCTCAAGGGCCTGCTTCATCCCCGTGGAATCCGCCAGTTCCGGCCCATCGCGCATCGCCCTTTGCAGGACGATCCGGCTGTTGGCGATCTTGGCGGTCACCACGGAACGGGCGATCTCGGCACTGACAGCCGGATCATCCGCCCGGCGGTACTGCTCCCGCCGCAACAGGACGTTGCCACTGATAGGGCCGTGAACGCGGGCCAGGAAGCGGCCGTTCTCCGTCAGGAACGATAGCGTCACATTCCGCTCGCCGCAAAGCCCCAGCAGAAACGGGCTGCACAGGACGTTGCCGAAGCAGACAATCGACCCCAGGTTGTGAATGGGCACGCGGAGCTTGACCTCCTGCTCCTGGTGGACCAGTACGGTGTCGCCTTCTTTGGACAGGTAGCTCCCCTGGGTCGTCACGAACAGCGTATTGAGCAATTGCTTCATTCGTCCATCCCCGCTTGCGAGAGGTAATGCCGGATGTCCTTCTTGATGCCGGTGATCTTGGGCATGCAGCGTTCCAGCAGCGAGCAGCTCTCGCACTTCTTCTCGTACTTGGCGGCCGGCGTCTTCCCTCTGTCGAAGAGTTCGTGCAGGCCAATGGCCGCCGCTTCGGTCTGCTCACGAAGCGCTGCATCGAATTCGACTTCATACCTGCGCTTGCTCTTGCCGTAGAAAAGAGCCCCGCAGGGCACCTCTGCCTGGAGCATTTCTTCAAGACAGATCGCCTGAGCACAAAGCTGTATCCGATACTCGATTCTGTCCTTGCGAATACCGCGCTTGTACTCGACGGGATAAGGCTGCCATAGACCCTCTCGCCCCGGCAATGATACTCCCGTGTCAGAGGGACGGAACTCCACAACATCCGCCATCCCGGCAAGGCCGAGCCGAAAGGAATGGATTCGCAGCGATCTGGCCGTAACGATGCCTTCACGCCTTTCGGCACCACCTTCGTGGGTCCGTTCGTGGAGATTTGTGCCCTCGGCCGTGAATACGTTGTCCTCCCAGATACTCTCCACAAGGTGCAGTGCCGCCCGTCGCGGACAGAACACGAAATCTGCAATTCGGGACAACGGCAGCAAGTCGTCTTCATGAAGGGCCATGTCTATACTCTCTCTTCAGCGACTGCCTCGACATCCTTTCCTTCCTTTGCCGCTTCCCGGAATTCCCACACAATCTTGCGGGCGATCACTAGGCCCTTCCCATCCCCGCCTTCGTCCTTCTCGCGTACTACCGCGAAGGGTATCTGGCAAGGGTCTTCCTTTTTTACATCTTCGAACTTCATCGCCTTAAGATTGCCGCTGTAGTCCGCGATGGATTGCGGGAATTCTTTGGTCGGCTTACCCTTGTCATCAATGTCGGCCCGGTCCACCTTTACCCTGTCAAACAACTTGTGGGCGTGTTCGTTGCCAAGCGCCGTGGAATGCTGAAAGTCAATCAGGCCCACGACACGCATCCCCGTCCGAGGTGCGGCCTTGTCATCTGTGAACATGTGTTTCAGAGCGAATAGAAAGTTGTCAAGATCGTAGTAGGTAAACCCCGTCCTGGCGGCAAATGCCGGTGAGAAGTAGATGTGACAACAATAGATCGCGTAATCCACAAGGTGTTTCCGACCCATTGTGCGGTGACTGCCTTCGTCACCTTCTGAATTGGCCTCCTGATCTTCACTGGAGGAGGCACACCGAGTGATAGAGAAGTCCAATTGGAGGATGCGATCAAGACTCTCGGCGAAGCTCATCTGAATCGGTCCTCGTATCTGGCCATAGAAACTGCCCTTCAACGGCCCTTCGGTTGACACGACGCCGCCGAAATAGCGAACATCCAAATAAGTTTTACAGAGCGCATCTCTCCATGCGCAATCGAGGTGCTCTTTTGAGTTCTTTAGAATTCTATCAAGCTCCTCCAGCACCGGATCTTGTTTCTTTTTCTTTCCGGGGCTCACTTCGGGATTCAGACTGTCGGCTTCGCCTTCATCATCGCTATCGGCCTTTGGTTTTTTCTTTTGCTTTTTGCCTTCCCAAGCGGCCTGATAACGCTTGCTGATTTCTTTGAACAGCTTCTCCTGACTCGCAGCATTATTCGGAGTGCCTGAGATAGCGGCTTTCAAGGTTTTTTTCTGGTCTGTTTCCCCCAATTTGTCAACCTCAGAAAGGAACCATTGCTTGAACAGTTCTTTGGCGTTCTCTTTCACAGAATCATCTTCAATCTGCTCCTGAAGTACGGCCCCTTCCCGAATGAAGATACGATGACCTTCCAAGGCTCCATCGTTCAAAGGTTTCCCATTGGGATGGTAGAGACTGAAGAAGTTCCGAATCTTACGTTTCAGGCAGACATCCGTCATTAGGCCCTTAAGAGTATCCGGCTGCATACGCGGCATATTGCCTGTGTCCGGGTCGCCGTTCGGATTCGACTTAGCGACCTCTATCAGCAGGACCATCTCGTGGCGTTCGCCGACAACATCGCTTGCCTTCCTGTCTTTTGGCAATTCGAGGAGATTGTGATGAAGCTTTGGTTCTTCTTTCTGTTGCACTTGCTCGGTCATATAGATAGCTCCTTTCGATTATTCCTGTTTATCCGAATCAGATTCGGTGGTTTGGTTGGTATCATTCATTCCGCCGTCCTTGCCTTTACCTTTAGGCCACTGTCGGCAGCGTTCGTAGTAGAAGCCAATAGCGAACCGCCCCTGCTCTTCCAGCGACAGAGTTCGCGGAAAACTACAGCCAGCGGCCTCCTTGAGCCGGGCACAGATGTGTTTCAGGCCCTCGAATGCGACTCCGCCATTGTCCTCGGCATCGTAGCCATTCTCAAGTCGGTACGCCCATCCCGCGCCGATCTTGTTAAGGTGATAGCGTGTCAGCTTGCAAAGTTGCGGGAAAGCCAGGGCCGGGGTCGTTGAGGCTGCTGCATAGGACCGGTTGGCTGGAGAGCTATTCGTTCCGCCGCTCTTCTTGTGGGCATCGATGTGAATCTTGTCCAGCATTGCCAGAAGACGCCCGCAGAGATATGCGGCGTCAGCCTGTTCGGTATGGTTCTCCATGGTAATTGAGTCTCCTTTCTTATTCAGTTCGAAATAAAGTCTGATTAGGGACGTCCGGGCGCGAAGCCGGTCTTCGAATTCACTTCTTGTTTTCTTGTCGCATCCTTTGGCAAGTTCGAGCGATTGTCGTTCCAGTGCGGCAGCAAAGAGACGAAAGGGGAACTGTCGGGCGAAGAGAGCGGTTTCAAACAACTCACTGTAGGTGGCATGTGGAGGTTTGCTCTTCTTGGTCGCTTGAACCGTGCATTTCGCCAAGTTCGACACCTTACACGGTGTTGCTGGATGACCAAAGGTGCTGGGCAGAGCGTCAAGCACGCCAAACCACCGCCGCAAGTTCTCCTCTGCCTTGGGGAGACTTGTTTCATGCCAGGATCGAACGCTGAACCGTCCCTTCGTCTTCTTCAATATGGCCGAATAGAACTTGCCATCGGGTAAATCCCTGCTAATACCTCCCCACGGTGATTCGAGGAAATCCTTGACGTCTAGTGAGTCAGGGATCTCAATCAGACTGCCGAAGCCGGGTGCAATGCATCGCTCGCTATTGGCGGCCCAGAAAACCGCTGTCATGCCGCCAAGCCAAAGGTTGCTGTCTGGATCATCACAAAGGACATTCAAGGCGGCAGCGCATTTTTCTGCGTTCTCCAAGAGCATTGGCGTTGTCTGATTTCCCATTCCAAATGATTGGAACGGTGCCCTGTTGTATGAAATCATCGGGGTGCCACCCAATACGGAAGGAAAGAATTCGGTCAGCCGCCCGGGTGCGTCACTTAGCAAATCGCCGCCAACCGGCAGGCGGTCTACAACGACTTCCCTTTGTCGCAGAACGCGTAACCGCCACCATTCAATTAGGTCTGGGTCGGAAACAGCAAGCACGCCGTGCACGCGGAAGGTGATGTTTTCCTTTCCTTCTTTCAATGGTTTGGGGATTTCATCAGCGTTTTCGCCAGCCATGTGGAGCTTGAAGACCACAAGGAAGTCAGGTCTGGTTACGAGGAATCGCTTGATTCCTTGAATGATCACATTACTGGGTAGGTCCCGCGCTGCTTGGAAGATGAGTCTCCATGTTTGCCTCCGCTTGCCAAATGTAAGAGGTCTGCTGCCATCGACGCCTCCAGGAAAGACTTCATCGACGGGACCGACCAAGAAATCGGGAAGCCAGTTGTTCTGATTTGTGCAAACAGATTGGATCTTTCCGTCTTTGAACTGCATGTGGTAGTTCTTGGGACACTGGAAGCGCTTACCTCTCCTTCCTTCACCAGCCACGGTCGGCGAGAACGAGAGCAGCTTCCCCTCTTGTGACAAGTCGATTACCCAATGGATTGGTCGCGGAAGAGAGTGCTCTCTTCCCGTCATACCGCGCAATAGAGCCACCTTTAAGAGTTCAGGGTACACGCTTGTCTCACCTCCTTTCGTCCATTCACTTCAACTATCTCCGCAACCTTGATCCATCCATTTTCGGCAACGGCGCATAAGGGCCGTAGCGGTGCAGGGGATATCGTGCGTCCGTCCTTTTGCCAGGAAGTGGGCCGAGATGATGTGTCTTCTTGGTCTGGCCAATGCTTCCAGACATCCGTGAAACAAAAGTCGCGAAAGATGATCCCGTAAGGTTTGCTGATGCTGACGTCCGGATTCGCGGCTGGTGCCCATTCGAAGTCACATGGAAACTCCCGACAGCCAAGATAAGGGCGATGATGACACTGGCCCTTCATGGCTCTGCGTTCAACACAGCCGTAGTACTTGCCCATGCTATCACCCGACGCTCCTATGACGGCCTCAATCACATATTCGACATCGCAAAGGATCAGGCTGTGCCGTTGGGCCCGGACATTATCCATATCGTTGATGTCATATCCGGTGAAGTTGTGTGCCGAATAGCCAAGCTCGTTCCGAAGAATTGGCATCATCGTTCCTTCGCGGACGATACCTATCCGCAGCACATGCCAGCGGAAACCCTCCTTATCGCGGCGTTTGTGCGATTCAGGCTTCTCGACGGGCTTCATAAGGATTGCCTCAAGGATACCGCGTGCAGCCGATGGTGTAATAATAGGATAACTTACGCGCTCAACGTGAAATTCGGGCCGCGTGAAGCAGGCATATGGCCCCCAGACTCGGATGCGTATTGGTTCACTGATCATATGACTAATTCCTCCTGTGGCATGGGTCCTTCAAAATCTATGCCTGTTCCTAAGAGTCCTCCATGATACTGCCCATTCCAGACGTACAAACCGGCACTCTCATCATTGAAAGCCTTCTCCAACCTACTATTCACATCTTTGTTCCTGGTAAGATGAAATGGCAGGTTAATGATGAATGGCTGTATTTCTCGCCAGTCCTCCCGCGTGAAGTATCCACTCCTCTTGTTCTTGCCACGCCATCGGGACTGAGCATCATCGTATTTCTGACCTCCCGGCGTTCCCTGAAGCTTATCTCCGATATACTGATTTCTGATGAGAACGGAGACTGTATTGCGATCGATGAACTTGAACATCGAATCCACTTCCTCGAAGTGAAGACGGCTGCGGGCCTGCTGAATGCCGCATTCATCAGGAACGGAGAGTTGGTAAAGCAAGCGGAAGTACGCACGAAACGACTCCGGGTCTTCCGGTATGGCAAGGCCCATCTTGCGCAGAAGCTCGGTTTGGGATATTGCCGTGCTGTAAAGTCCTTGTGGTGTAGAACCGTCCGCTGGATAAAATATCCTGACGACGGCATCCTTTCGATCCATAAGGCCATTGCGATTACATCTCCCTGCTGCCTGTACAATGGAGTCATAGGGACCGAACGCACGCCAAACCGAGGGGAAATCTACGTCCACCCCAGCTTCGATACATTGCGTGGAGACAAGGATGCAGCGTTGTCGTCCATCTCCGTTTCCATCGAGCGCAAGACGGCGTTTCACCTCCTTCAGGACTTCGTCGCGATGGGCAGGCATCATCCATGTGGATAAGTGGAAAAGACCATCCATATTCCCATCCATTTTTTCCGCGAAGGCATTGTGAAGGTCACGAGCGGCCTTGCGGGTATTGACAACTATCAGGCCTTGTTGATGGGGCTGCTGCAGGACGGAGGCCGCTACTTCTTCCCATGTTGTGGTCTCTCCATCCTTGGGCCATCGATATTGCACACGATCCAGTTGCCGAAAATGCCGCTTCGCATCATCCAGCGGGACAATAGGTCGGATGTTCTCCAATCCTGTCAGCAGATCATCGGTCCTGCCGAGTGCCGGTTGGGTAGCCGTACAGAATACAAAGGAGCATCCATAGGGCCGCAAGGGATTCGCGAGCTCGCCAATCACGCTCAAGATTGGCTGCATCATCAACGGGGGAAGCGTCTGTATCTCGTCGAAGATCACTATGGATTGCGCGATATTATGAAGTTTCCGTGCCTTTGCGGGACGCCGAGAGAACAAGGATTCAAAGAATTGAATGCTTGTGGTAACAACAATAGGGGCATCCCAGTTCTCGGCAGCGAGTCTTCGCCGCTCCGACACTTCGTCATATTCCCCGTCGGTCTTTTCACATTTCTTTGGGTCCGGTTCATCTTCGGCTTGCGAATGGTGTTCAAGGATGAGCTTGCCCTTGTATCTTTCAGTGGTTTCGAAGGTGTCGCGGAACTCTTTGACGGTCTGCTGGATAATGCTCAGATAGGGAATGACAACAACGAGTCGGCGGATTTTCTGGTGGTCGGGGGCGTTCTTGTTGTGATGAACCGCATGGTGCAATGCAAACAGCATCGAAGCCAGAGTCTTCCCGCCTCCCGTTGGAACCATCAGAGAGAACAGGCCATGGTCCTTCTTGGCCGCATCCCGGCAGTACCGCCCTACATTCCGGCGGACAGTCAGAACATCGTCCGATGACCTCCCATGCTTGCGGGCGTCATCGGCCTTGGCCTGTAATCGGTTCTCAAGCACAGAAAGAAGTTCCTGTGGGTTGAAGGGCTCCCATGTACGTGCCCTCTGTGAGAGATTCTGCCCAATGGTGTGTTCCTCCGTATCCAGACGGTCTGCATCTATGAGCGCACTGAACAAAAAGCGGGTGAATAGGTCTGTCGCCAGCCATCCTTCTCCCCGATGGTTGGGCAGAAAGGCCAGGGGTTGCAACCAATCCGGAAGCGTCTTGTCTGGCACAGAAACGGCAAAGTCAGGACTGTCGCTCCTGAGCATAGTCTCGCACTCAGCCGCCGCATTCTTGCATCTATTTCGGTGTTTGTCCACATCTCCCCGATTGTGAAGGCCAGCATGATGGCCGTTGATGGCAATTGCTACTGGCCATTGAATCGGCTCTCTATTGAGAAGAAATGCTGCCCCATGATGACAGTGCGGCTTCTTTTCAGCTTTCGAATCGCTGTCGCCATTGCGGATACGTTGCTGAAAATGCGCCTCCGCCTTACCTATATCGTGTAGAAGTCCCGCGAGTTCAGCATAACTCTCTCCACCAAAATACTCTGCGAAACCCTTCGCCTTTTCCGCAACTTGCCGGAGATGGTCCGAAAGGTATTGTCCCGGGCGTGCCAACAATCGATTCATGTGCTCTTCCCTTCCAACTCACTCGCGCTCGTAGGATTGATTTTATAATCACAAATGGCAGTTTCTCCGTCTTTACGCTATCCCGTAAGTATCTCCACCTGATGCAAGTCTCTGGGAAATCTAAAGTTATCACTCCAAAGAATGAAAGTCAAACTATTCTCAACGGCCAAGCACATAAAACCAAGCCGACAAGCGGATTAAGCCAAAAGCTTACAATAACGACGCCAAACTCTATACTTCCTATAGAGCAAAGCGTATCTCGACCACAAAATGTAGATGCTTTTTTTCAGAGAATTTCACTTTTTTTCACCGGGGCAGACTCGCCCGCTCCCGATCCCCCTCGCGCGCGTTAAGGACTCTAAAAACTCATTTTCACCCCCCAAACCACGATTCCCTATGAGATAGCACTGTTTTTTTATCAATAATGGGCGTCTTCGTACCTTCGTCGAACACCATGGATTTGATGGGCTTCGCCTGCTCACAGAGGCTTCTTGAGGATTCCAAGAGATTATAGTATGATTTGGAACTGAGAACCGACACAGGGTGGTTTTGTTGTCATCTGATCAAATTACTCTCGGCTCATCCGAGTTGAAAGCGTTCGCAACCACTGGCCACTCGCCCGGATTCTACCCAGATATGAGTTTTTGTACCCTACGCCAGCGAACCTCCTCGGGAGCGGACAGCTTTTCCTCTCGGAGAACTTCATGGTCGTTGAAGGCCGCAAGATAGCATAAATGCATGATTTGGCAAGGCTTAATTCGGAGGACTACTGGCTCGGATCAATAAACGTACCCTACGCCAGATAACACAACTGCGACAATCCCATCGGTGCAACTGCGTGAATACGAATATTTGTACCTTACGCGACGACCAGAGTTTTACCGCTCGCCGATGGCGTAGGTGTTTGCATTTCAACCGTGATTATCAATTCGTTTCCTTTGATTTCTACTTTCATATTTCTCCTACTTTCTATTTTATTGGCCAGCCGCCGTGGGCGTCGATAAGCCGGTCAAATTATTTCACTTACCCATTCATCAGCTAGAAGCTCGGCCTGCTTCAGAACATTTTCCGTTGCCAGCAATTCCATATCCGGCGGATAACCATATTGGCGAAGAAGTCTTTTTACTATAACTTTAAGCTTTGCCCGAACGTTTTCTTTTATCGTCCAGTCAATAGAAGTGTTGGCCTTAACCCGTTGAACCAAAACCCTTGATAAGTCTCTTAATTTTTCGTCGCCCAAGACTTCTCTTGCGCTTAGGTTATTTGCCAAAGCATCGTAGAAAGCCAGTTCATTATCGGTAAGATTAAACTGCTCACTTCTTTTGTCAGAATCCCTTATTTCCTTTGCCAGCCGGATTAGTTCCTCGATAACCTGCGCTGTCGTAAGCAGATTGTTTTGATATTTCTTTATTGCGTTTTCGAGCATTTCGGAAAACTTTTTGCTCTGAATCAGATTTTTCTTCGTCCGAAACTTTATTTCATCGTTCAAAAGTTTCTTCAATAACTCCAAAGCAAGGTTCTTTCTTTCCATTCCCTGAATTTCCTTCAGGAACTCATCGGAAAGAATAGAAATATCCGGCTTCTTTATCCCCGCCGCATCAAAGACATCGATAATCCCCTCCGAAACAACGGCCTTATCGACAATCTGCCTTATGGCCGTTTCAATCTCAGCATCGGTGCGGAGGCAAACTACAAGCACAAACCGAGATAACACAACTGCCTTTGTTTACGTTTCTGAAAAGACGTTACTATTTCCATGCAACAAGTTATCCCAAGCCGACAAGATACTTGTGAGGTATTCGTAGACTGGACCTCGCTGAAGAAAATCATGGGCGTATTGGTTTCTATAGCTTCTCAGACAGCCGTAGCAGCTTGTGTTGGGGGCACAACCGCAAGCGCCCTCGACTCGTTTCAAGGCGGTCTGCAAGCAATTCTTCAGCACTTCCTCTCTTTCGAGCCTCGCCACAAGTCCAGCCCCTCCAGGCACGTTGTCATAGAGAATGATTGGAGGGACTACGTGTTTGTCGCTGTGGGCGACAGTTGTGCTGAGATCGACTGAGGGAACTTCGAGCTCCTCGGCTGCACCTTCTATGATGGCATACGCAAGCGAGAACGCAAATGGCACGATTTCCGTGCCACTCTCTGGAGCCAGAAGGAACTGCAATTGTAAAACATCCGTCTCGAACTCGTGGCCCAGGGAGACCTGATCGAGTGTTCCACGGCAATCTTGGCCTTGCGGTGTTTTGTGGGGGGGCTTTTGGAAGCTTCGGAATCCGGCTCCACAAGCGCCGCACAGATAAAAACCTTTTCCGCGCAGACCTTCGCACAGAACTGCCATCAACCCGGGAGATGTTTTTTTGAGAGCAACAAGTGGATTAGCAGCAGGCATCGAAATCGTTTCAGGCTCAGGGCCGCGACGTCCTGCAAAATAGGGACGCGTCGAAAACACTTTCGCGGGACGAGCCTTTGGGTCTTTGGGCCTGTCTCTGTCTGTCACAAACCCAAAGCGAGGGATTACATACGTATGAACTGGCAATCGGTCTGGGCAGGGTGTGGGCGGTTCGGTCTCGCCCCTGCTCCACCGAAGAAAAACGTTATGGTCGGAGCATCGCTTGTAGAGTCTCCTTTCCCATTCTTTTCCCGCCACTTTCTTGAGGCCGTACGATGTCCATTCCTTCTTGTTGGCGACCATCTTACTTGTGGGCGCAAACTCCGAAATGGCGATGTTGAGATCCCTTTGCAGAGAAACCTCAAAGGCTTCATGGGTTTGCTGCGTCCTCTGGGTGTCCAACTCGACGACGTCCACAGGAAAACCGTACTTAGGAATCACAGCCTTGCGCGAAAGAAGTGAGAGAACAACTTCTGCAGAAATGGTTTTCGCTCGCGCATTAGCCCACTCAGCGGTTCTGTATCCTTCACGCGTTCCCATCAACGCGGATACTCGTTCGAGTTCTTTGACGTTTTTGTAGTCGCTTGAAACCTCGGCCTCGGCTAGGGCGAATCGGCTGTTCTCTCCGCAGATTTTGTTGATCCAGCTTCCATCGGTTAATCCCAACTGAACCAGCATATCCTCCGGCACGACCCCGCGTATCGTTCCCTCGATCGGGGAACGGTTATGCACGAGGAAGGTGCTAAACTCAGCGACTCCAGATGGTGAACTCAGGTCTTTGAAAAGGCTTTCGACTGTTTGAAACCGCTCGGCAAACGCTCTGAAAAAGAACGAGAGTGCAATCGCAGCGACGTGGCGGGCGACGATCTTTTCGTTTCGCAAGGTTAAGACAGGCGGTTGAACTTTGCCGCTTAGCATCCGATGAGGCTCGGCGAAGTGGTAAAGGTCGTGAGGTCCTCGCTTGCAATAAGTGATCGCAAATCCGGGGTGGCCACTTCTGCGGCCCGCCCGTCCCACACGCTGGGCGTAGTTAAACGCTTCAGGAGGGACATTGCGAAGGAAAATGATATCGAGACCGCCAAGGTCCACACCGAGTTCAAACGTCGTGGAGCAACTCAGAACGTGGATTTTGCCCTCTCGGAATTCGCGTTGGAACTCCCTGGCCTTTTCCTTGTCGATTTGCGCGGTGTGCTCTTCGACACGCAGCGAACCCGGCAGTTCCGCTTCGTATAACAGGCGATAGTGATTGGGCTCTAATTGCTGTCGCCGTATTTCCTTGAGCGCGCCAGGGCAACGCTGCCTTGAACTTTGCCTTGAACAGATACCTCGAACCGAAACCGCTTGGAGACGGCCACATTTATCACACTGATAGATGCTATCGGCATCCCCAACAAACCGGAGCCTCCACCAATCGGGATTCAGCCTGCGAGCGTCCTCCACGGGAATGAGCAGGCGGTCGTTCGCTGAAGGCGCATGTTCATCACATTGCCGAAGAGTTTCCCAGATCGCTTGCAAGGCTTCGACTGACTGCTCGACAACTCTCTCTGCTGTGAAGCCTCTGTTCATCAGTAAATTGGCTATGAACGAAACTCGCCTACCTGTCTTGCCACTCCATCGCTTCTCAGCAAATCTAAGCTTTCCTTTTGTGTTCGATGATAGCCGCATCTGTTGCCTTTGGACGCCAAGGTCAGCCCAAGCCAGAGAAACGGCCGGATCGCTTCGAAGCTCAACGGCACGGTCGGTCCTCATCGAATCCAAAAGAACAAAGATCGTGTCACGTGCCTCTTGTGCAGTCAGCGACCAAGGAGCAGTCATGAGCAGTTCCGGTAGTTGAAACCAATCCGGCCACTTCAAAGACCACTGCACCAAACCAACGCCTTCAAGTGAGATTCGGGGTTCATCGGTGAGGAGCTCGCGATACAGACCAAGCCATGCCTCGCGCCGTAACTGCAGGTCGCTTGTCGCGGGCGGAAAGACATTCTTTTCGCGAAAAATGTCACGCAGACCTGTCGCCGAATCCTGTAGGGACGAGCCTTCTAGTGCATGAGCGCCCTGCTTTTGATTCACTTTCAGCAGTAGATTTCGGCCAAGGATTTTCTTATACGAGTTCTCAAGATACCAAGCGAAGAATGCGGCTTCCTGCCGGCTGTCAGCAAATGCCAACACCTTCCTCCGGTCCTCCGGGAGGCTCTGGAGGCTTTGGTAAAGCGTGGTAGCAATCACCGCATGCGGGCCGTCTGTGCCGTGCACCACTTCGCGGACAGGATCAGTAGCCTGGTAGTCGCAAACCGCGCAGCGCAGAATCTGATCTTCTCGCTCCTTTGCACCTTCTTGTTCCAGAACGAGGACACTTGCGTTGTGGCCACATTGCAGTTGCTCTGGGGAACGCCGGATTTCGCCGCAGCGCACACAAAGATTGTAAACCTCCGTGCCGTGATTGTCTGCATCCTCATCATCACCAAATTGCTCATCCACAGGCAGGAAGAATGTCGCTCCGAATTCCTCTTTAGGCCGTGACGGATCGCGTATTGCTTCCACCAGCTTGTTGTTCGCAATCCGTCCAACCAGATAATGTTGCCCGCATTCCCTGCACAAACCGACTTCGAACGATGCACTGTCCCCATCTTCACCGCCCCGATTTAACGAAATTCTCTTTTGCGGTGAGAACGAGATGAACGCGCCTTCCAGTGACCGAAGAAAAAGATGATAACGGGCTGAGAGAAGCCGGGTGGCTGATACTGGGTCTTCAGCTTGCAGTAATAGACCTATCAAATCCGATAAGACATTCACTCGTTCTCCTGGTGGGAAGTCAGCAAAGATACTATCCGCAACGGTTTGCACTTCCAGTGGATTACCAGTGACAAGGCGGCGCAGTTCTATGGTTCGGCTATCGCGTTGCAGAAGATCTCCCATAATCCTTGCCTTGTTGTCAACTGTTGAGGCAGTACTGCCCAACTTACTGGCGAGGGCTGCAATTCTGTCAACTGCCTCTGTACTACCGTTAAGGACTTTCAAGAGCGACTCGTAATCTTGCTTGTCGAGAGTCGCTGAGCCGGATTCCGGGATGGCCCCCACCTCGCCCAGAATAACACCTTGCTCATCGAACGGCTCACCAAACAAATCGGCGGCGAACTTTGCGACGGCTGATTTGTCTCCATCACCACCCACTAATGTGGCGCTGGTAGCCAGGCAGTGAAACGGTTTGGCACATCCTCCTTCTCGCAATCTTTGCTTGAGGCGGCGAACCAGCATCGCCATTTCAATGCCCTTTGCGCCACGGTATTGATGCGCTTCGTCCAGCACCAAAAACGTCCACCACTGCGAGCGCCCATCATCAAACAACGGACTGTCGTCGGGGCGAAGCAGAAGATACTCCAGCATCGAGTAATTTGTGAGCAAAATGTGCGGCGGCGTGGTGCGCATCTCGGAACGAAGGACAAGTTCTCCGTGGACAACTTGCCCATTTTCAACGATGGAGTAACCCTTTTGTTTTCGCTCGGCGATATGGTCGCGAGCATGGCGCTGGCTGTCATTTTCGTTCTCAGGTGTCTCGCCAATGTATTGACCAAAAGTGCATCTGAACGGTGAACTTTCATCCGCCAACCGTTTGCAGATTTCCCCAAGACGGTCACGTTGATCGTTTGCTAAAGCATTCATCGGGTAAAGAATCAATGCCCTTACCCCCGGACACAACGTTCCAGCCCTGAATTCTCGATAGAGGTGAAGCAGGATGGAGTATAGAAACGACTCCGTTTTGCCACTCCCTGTCCCCGTAGCTACTACTACATTATGGCCCTCGCAAACGCGACGTATAGCATCCTCTTGATGTTTGTAAAGTTGCCGTTCACCCTGCACCGCCTTTAGAAATCCCTTTTCAGGTTTCGCTTCGAGCAAATCCTCAAACACACGGCACGTTTGAGACCCTCGTTTGAATATCGGCGTTGCTTCAAGGTATGGGCCTTTGCTGAGACGGCCTGAACTCAGCGCTTTTTCAAAAGATGCACGCAGAACCGGGTCTTTGAAGTAGAATGTGGTCTGCAGATACCGTCGGTACCTTTCCTCGACTTCCTCTGCCAGTCTGATTGGATTCATTTCAATCCCTCATACACATCGGATGTTCTCAAAGGCCTGACCACCAATGGTCAAGTATTTTGTCGGCATAGAAAATGTCTTTAAAGGCAGCCTCAGGTACCTTTAGATTGGCAAGCCGAGCTGGCACTGGACGCAAATACTTGTCTATAGCACGCAGGCTTATCCATATTGAGCTGAAATTAGGTTTTTGTTTTCGCAATTCTTCACGCCATTTAGCAAGCCCATTCCGGCAATGGTCAGGAGCACTTTTCTCAAGCCGACTTAGTGCAGTACTTACCTCGTCTTTGAACCAAGGTTTTCTAAGCAAATAAGTAATAAACTGTCGGACCGTGAAAGGTACTGATATTGTCGGCACCGGCTCTTCTTGTGGAGTGGGGATATGAGCAACATCGTCATTTATTGCAACATTCTCGGCTCCTATACGAACGATGGCGCATTCATACTCATTGTCGTTTACTTTCAACCATACCGTCAGAGAGTGGCTAACAGTACGGCCGGCGATCTCTTGCGAATCCGAAAAATCACGAAGCGGAATAGCGAGCATGTTTTCTCCAACCTTCAGAGCGAATTCTCGTGACCTTGCCCGCTGGAATCCAACTGTTACACAATCAGTGTATCTGCATTTTGGCAACCGAAGCCAGATTGCATTGTCCGACGTTGCCTTGAAATCGTCGCAAGATAAAAATAGACACCTGTCCTGCCATTGAGAGGGGGGCTCATTGACTTTTCTGATGGTCCACCAAATTCTCTCCACCAGAATCTCGATTCGGACACGCCGACTGGCAGTAGTCCCGACAAACCACGAGGTCCGGTCGTAACTTGCATTAGGAGGTATTATTGCAGTCATTTTCTCATCGTTGCGGTTGATCGCAAGAGTTTCTGGAGACACTCCTTCTGGCTCGAGGTGATAACTGCTATCGTGTTCGAATTCGACGGTTGCTTCTGTATGGCCCGCTTCTGAGGGGAATGGCTGTTCTTTGTCAACTGTGATTCGGCGCAAACCGGCGACAAACCGGAAATCCATACTGTCTATCAGTTCATCCCGTAAGTTGTAGAGCCTTACAAAGTACCAACCTACCGCTATGTTCGGAATTTTGTCAGGCAGTTGCTGTTCTTCCAAGTTGGGATTTGGGCTCAGACTTTCGCGCCATCGTTCTCTGCCACTGCCTTCCTCCCCCACTACAATTGTTCCAACATCTGCCCAATTTCCGTTCGAAACTTGGATGCGAGGTGGTGAGCACCCAAATAGAGGACCCAAACGCTCGCTTGCATCATGCAATTCATGCCCTACGAACGCAAATCGCGGTCCGCCAGATACGACTTTGATTGGACTACCGCTGCGGTCATTAAATGCGATCTGTGAACTGTTGTCTCCAACCAAGTCAAAGAAGTGCGCATGATAGCCGCCCAGACAAACCGGCTCTGGTGCTGCTGGTGCTTTCCCTGCGAGTTTCTCGTCACGCTCCCAGCCCTCAGGCGCAATAACAACATACGACCCAGCAGAAGGCCGCTTGACATAACGCCCTTCGGTCAGATCTGCGCCGCTCAGTTTGAACACCAAGTAATTAGATTCGCCAATGTCGATTTTAACGTCGCCATCTGAAGTACACACGTCTATCTGGCCACCAAGATTCATAAGCCGCCAGCATCCTTTGCGAAACGTATCTTCTGTTAAAGCTTCCATATTCTGGCAGACGTCCATTTCGGCCGCTTTGCACAGTTCTTCTGGTATCTCCACACCAAGAACCCACTCTCGCTCTCGTTTCCAGCACACTATCTCTGGCTTTGGATTGCGTTTGCGCGGCCCGATAGCACTATCTCTCTTGCCCTCTTGAGTCCCTTTGCGAAAGCGTCCACCGCGTTTCCCCGGGCTGATATGTGTGCCTTGCTGCAGATCCTCATCAACTTTCCCACTCAAGTCTCCGGTTGCCTCAAATTGAGTCAATTCTTTGGGGATCGCAATAGTACCCGTTGTATTGTTGCATTCCTCAGGACTTCTATTTTCTTTTACTAAATCCAATTCGGGCGAATGCTCTCCTACTTCTATGAGTGTATCTTGAATATGCGAATCTTTCTCTGTAGCAGACTGTGATAGTATTTCTTCTGATGTCACTTGCTCCTGCGCCGGCGGAGAAGCTTCCACTGTAATCGCCGACACCAGTTCGACTTCAACAATCTGCGCTTCACCTCCGTGTTGGATTACATCGGCTTCTTCGGTTCGAGTCGAAGTGTCGGGTTGTATAGTAGCACATATCTTTGGCTCTTCACCTGTCTCTTGCGAGCGGCGTTTTCGGCGTCTCGCACCCACCAGGTAGAAACCCAGAGAGATTATAACAAGCAGTAAGACCATCACTACTATAACTTGAATTTGCATGTGTTACCTTATAGACAATTGAAAGTGGCCTTATCCAAGTTTGGCCGGGCAAAGACTTTCGGCAAAATGGTTTTTAACGCATCAGGATTTGCCTTTTCGATTGCCTCCATCGCATTATCGACATCTTTTCCGATAGAGGGTAGTTTCGCTCTTGAGTGAAGATAAGACCATCGTGCGGTCTGCGGGACGAAGAAGACGTTTTCTGCCCTGTACTCATCGGCGTCTTCGGGGTCTGCCCCTTTGTATTCGCCCTTGCCCTCCATGAGCTTCTGGTGCATAGCCTCGAAGGAATCTGAAATGTATTTGAGGAAGATAAGCCCCAAGACGATGTGCTTATATTCGGCGGCGTCCATATTCTTTCTCAGCTTATCCGCCGCCTTAAACAGTGTCTTTTCAAAGTTTTCCGCCTTGCTGCTGTCTTTACTCGCCATTTCGGACTTCCTAAAGCGATTCTATGTGACGGGGACCGCTCAAAACGCGAATCTAACGCTCCAGACGCCGGAAATCAACCAGATTCCTGCTGCCAAAGCTCCTAAAGCCGGGCCAGCAAGCGCACAACGACGCCAAATCGTCTGCTCTCTACAAGAAAAGGCGTTTCTCAACCCCGGAATGTTGATAGCTTTTTTGAAAGATTTGCAGATTTTTTTAGCCTAGCCACCAGAACCCACGAAAACGCGGTTTTTCAGCTTCCTGGAGGCCCCAGGAGCAGGATAGAAGGCAAAAAAGGGATTAGAGGAGCTTCAGGAGTCTCTGGATCGTCAGGGGAGCGCACCCCTCATAGTAGTTGTTCACGTTCCCGAGGCATTCCTCGTTCGAGGAGAGTGTTCGTTGACAAATTTCCCGAAATGTGATAGAAATACAGTATGGAGTCTGCCTCGTTAAATTCGGCCGTGAAAGGGCGTCCAGTGCACACCAACAGCAAACGTTCCGCAAATTGAAAGGGGAGGTCACGTATGAGTAGAAAAGTGTTGTGTTTGATAGTGGCCGTAGTCGTCATCACCACAGTTTGCGTGTTCAGTTATTTGGCATCGGCGGCCCCACAGGGCAAAGGAAACGACCGCGTCCTCAGCAAGATCAAATTCATCCACTACAAGACGCCTCCGGGCAAACCATCGGGTACACCGGGTGGCAAGCCAGATGTCAAAGACGAAGGCTACTATACCTACCTCGCCAAAGGAGCGAAGTGGAAGACAATAGAACCATATACCTTGAATCCTACGAATCTTGACGGGGTCAAACCCAGGGACATTTCGCAGGCCGTGGACCTCGGCATGGCTGAATGGGAATTGCACGCAGACAGCGACATCTTCGGGCTTCTTGCGGTAGATGCCGATGCGCCGCAGTTAGACTTGGATGTGCTCCAAGAAAAGAACACCATCTCCTTCCGGCCTTTCAACAACCAGAACGTGATCGCTCAGGCCATAGTCTGGGGTTACTTCGGCG
>Ga0184615_10000464_pt1 | contig 22677 bp, 31 predicted proteins | sample PLM4_65_coex_FD_133134 | JGI IMG/M metagenome (GOLD analysis project Ga0184615, IMG submission 133134) | Groundwater sediment microbial communities from an aquifer in East River, Colorado, USA - PLM4_65_coex | ecosystem: Environmental > Terrestrial > Soil > Riparian zone | place: USA: East...
GCCAAAAGATAGCAACCCATATCGTGAAGATCGGCGTCATCCATGGCGATCCGGTATTCAGTAACATCTTTTTATGTGACAACCAGTTGATCAAATTTATCGACATGCGCGGCCGGGTCGGGGATGTGCTGACCATATTCGGCGACGTGTTCTATGATTATGCCAAGATCTACCAATCCCTGTGGGGATATGATTTCGTCCTGGTGGGCCGGGAGATCAACAGGACCTACTTGGCGGACCTGCGGGAGAATTTCGAGTCCTGCTTCCTGGAAATGTATTCCCCGGAACGGCTCGAGATGTTGAAATACCTGACGGCCGGCCTGCTCTTCTCCCTGATCCCGCTCCACTCCGACCATAGGAAGCATGTCAAATATTTCGAGTTGATCAAGGATATTCTGCCATGATGTACCGGCCGATCAATGATAAACATCCTGCCCAGGCAGAATGGTACGAGTCGTATTTTGAGATCAATCCGGAGACGTGTCTGAACGTAGGATACGCGGCCGAATGTAAATTCGAGACCGACGTATATGTCATCTGTTTCAACAATCTATTCCTGGCGGAGTACAAGATCGCGACCCTCTGCCGGTTCTTTGCCTCCCCGGTCAATATCATCATTGTCGATAATAATAACTGGCTGAACCTGGAGGTGTCCGAGGCGCTCAGAAATTTATGCGAGCGCGAGGGCGCGACTTATCTCAAGGCGCCGGATAACTATTACCAGATCAAGGAATATTTCGACCCGTCGATGAAGCTGGGCACGACGATGAATTGGCTATATGTGCAATGCGTCATGAAACGGAAGCCAAAATACTTTGGTTTCCTGGACCACGATTGTTTTTTGATCAGGGACTTCGATATCCGGCCTCATCTGGACCGGCTTGGAATGTACGGGGAGGTCGTCGAGAGCAAAAAGGATTCGGCCTGGGGCTTGCATGTGCCGGCTCTGTTTTTCAAGCGTGATTTTGTCGGGGACCGGCTGATGGATTTCCGCGCGTCCTATCCTCATGAACTGGACACCGGCGGAGCGAACTATGATGTGCTCTATAAGGAGTATGACCGGGAGAAGTACCGGCTGCCGATGGTGACTCCCCGCTTCGACCGTGAGGATGTCAACCGCAAAGACTCCGTCCAGCATTATTCGATCCTGGACCATGTATGGTTTCATATCTGCGCAACGTCTCACGACCAATTGGTCGGGGACGGGAAATACAAACTGGCATACAGCAAGGGCTATCTTGACTCGAGGCTGCAACATGGATAATTACAAATCCTGGCTCGACAACGAGTACAGGGAATGGATCAAGGCGCTGCAAGGATCCACCGTCCATAATTTCAAGGACCATCCGATGGTCGCGCGTATGCTCGGCGAGATCGCCTGGCCGCTGCCCGCGCCGTCGAATGTCGATCTCGACCTCCTGGTGCGCATCGACAACATCGGGCGAAGCGAGTCATCGAAGATCTCCGGCACGGCCCTGCGGATGATTCACTGCGCGCAGATCGTGCTCGAACGAAATCCAAGTTCCATTGTGGAGATCGGCGGCGGTGTGGGTCAGTTCTACGCCACACTGCGAGCGCTTGGTTATGAAGGCAGATACTATATTTTTGATCTGGAAGAGGTCAAGGAATTCCAAGCCGCCTATCTGTTAGAGGTGGAAACGCAGACGGGATTGTCCCTGCCGTATTTCCAGTACCCAGCGTCCTACGACTTCTGCGTCTCCTTTTATGCGCTGGGTGAATTCGACGACGACACCAAAGCCTGGTACATCGAGCATGTCGTTCGAAAATGCCCGCATGGCTTTGTGATCTGGAACCCACACAGTGGAGCGAGTGACGTGATCGATTTCCCTTGCACGGTGATCGACGAGTATCCTCTGCTGTCTCCTGGAAATAAGCAATTGGAATGGTAATACTATGAATAAAAAACTTTCTTGGTCTGATATTTGGCCTGCGCTCCTTTCTGCCGCCATTACCTTATTTATTCTATGGTTACTTAAAATCCATGGAGTTATTTGGTAATATGATCATATCTCATTCAACCTTGGGTAAGAACGGACGACTCGGCAACCAACTCTTTCAACTCGCCTCGACGATGGGGCTGGCAGAAACGCATGGCGCACGCGTCGTCTTCCCTGTGTGGGAATACGAGCAATACTTCGAGACACCCATCCCGCACGGTGACATGCAGACCCAGGTCGTCGAGGAGCGTTTCTTCCATCACCATGACTGGGACATCCCCGGCGATTGCGATCTGCTGGGTTATCTCCAGTCCGAAAAGTATTTCGGCACTCAGCGATTGAAGCTCAAGCCATCTTTCGTTCAGGAATGCAAAGCTGCTTTTGACATCTTCCAGCGCGAGACGATCTGCATCCAGGTCCGGCGCGGGGATTATGTCGGCAACCCTGGCTATTATCAGCTCTCCCCCACTTTCTATCTGGATGCGCTGGTTTCTCACTTCCCCAAATGGCAGGACTACAACCTGCTGATCACCTCCGACGATATTGAATATTGCAGGACGACGTTCGAGGGCCTGCCGAACGCCTACTTTTCCAGCGCCAATAGTGACATCCAGGACCTGGCCCTGGCATCCGCCTGTGATCATTTCATTATCTCGAACAGCTCCTTCGGTTGGTGGTGCGCCTGGCTCGGAGAGAAGCCGCACTCGAAGATCATCCACAGCGGTCATATGTATGCCGGCAAACTGGCACGCAAGGAGATCAAAGATTATCGCCCCGCGCGCTGGACGGAATACAAGAAGGAATCGTACAAGATCCCTTTGAAGGATCTAACGTTCACCATCCCACTCTTCTATGACCACGAGCACCGCAAAGAGAATCTCGGTCTTAGCCTCTATATGCTCCAATCCGCCATCGGTGCAAACTATATCTTTTGCGAACAGGGCGGGAGGCATTTTGAGTACACCAGCCAGTGGGGCACGTACATGACCATCGACTCGGATGTCTTCCACCGAACGAAGATGCTGAATGATATGGCAATGGCATCTGAGACGCCATTCATTGCCAATTGGGATTGCGATGTGATCGTCCCAGCTGCGCAGATCTTGGCAGCTGTGGAAGCGTTGCGATCGGGCGCCGACATGGTCTTCCCCTACGATGGACGCTTCGCCCGCATGAATCGCACGGAGTGGTGGCCACGGATCCAGGGCGCGCGGGATATCGGCGGCGTGCGGGACACACCCTTCAAAGGCCGCACCCCTGACCATAACAGTGTAGGGGGCGCGGTGATATGGAACAAGGATTCGTTCGTGGATGCCGGCATGGAGAACGAGAACTTCATTAGCTTTGGTCCCGAGGACTGCGAGCGACACGATCGCGCGAAAACGTTAGGGTTGGATATCCGCCGTGTGAGAGGGACCCTTTTCCACATGAACCATTTCGTCGGGCCAAATTCCACACCCAGCAATCCCTATTTCGCACACAATACCGAGCAGATCGAGAAGATCCGCAAGATGGACCGCCGCCAGCTCAGGGACTATATCGACACCTGGCCCTGGCGGCACCAATACACAGCACGTTATTACGGCCAGATCAGCGAAGGCAGCATCGCATCGGCCCGAGTGGTGATGCGCGCCCTGGATTTCGAACCCCAGTCGATCATCGATATAGGCTGCGGCGTGGGCGAGTGGAACAACGGTCACCCAGACTACGTCGGCGTGGATTACCGTGTGCGACTTGAAGATCTGCTGATCGCGCCGGCACGCTTCATCGAGTGTGATCTCAACCGGGAGTTTCTGAGTTTGGATCGGAAGTTCGACCTGTGCCTGTGCCTGGAAGTCGCCGAGCACCTGAAGCCGTCTCGCGCGGAAGGGCTGGTCCAGATGCTTTGCAGCCTGTCGGACCGAGTCTTGTTCTCCGCTGCCATTCCCCACCAGGGCGGGAACGGACACGTCCATGAAGCCTGGCAAAGCTATTGGGCGGTGTTGTTTAAGCAGAATGGCTTCGGCGCAGCAAAATATCAGCCGAACATTCGAGACTGCGAAGATGTGGAATTGTGGTACCGGCAGAATATTGTTTTGTATGAGCGCGGTGCGAAGGGACGTGTGAAAGACTTCGTGTTGCCGGCCTACTATTTGCAGATCGTGGAGGCGTTACGACGGTAACGGCATGGCAAATAAGAAACGCCTGAGTGAGAAGCATAAGAAATTCATCGAGGAGTATTTGATCTCCTGGAATGCGACCGCTGCTTACCGCGCTACTTATCCGAAAGCGACATATGATTCTGCCGGCGTATTAGGCTCCAAATTGTTAGGAAATATTAGGATTCAGGAAGAGATCTCAGAGCGCCTCGAGACACGGGTAATGGGAGCTAATGAAGTGCTGGCCCGTCTGGCGGACCAGGCGCGCGGAAGCCATTATCCATTCATTCGCATTAATCCAGACGGCTTCATCGAATTTGATTTTTCCGACCCTGAAGCATCACGCCATCTTCATTTAATCAAGAAGATCAAGACAAAGCGACAACGGCAGATCACTGCCGAGAAGAAAGACAAAGCCTCGGAGACATGGGAGCATGAATGGGTCGAAGTGGAACTTCACGATCCACAACGCGCGCTGGAGCTAATCGGCAGGCATCACTCTCTTTTCATCGATCGCGACGACGGCGGCAAGCCGATCCACCCGGTCGTGAATGTATACATCCCCAAAAACGACAGGGACAAGCATGGCAATGGTTGATACTCCCGACATCATCACGATCAAGCCTCAGCCCAGGCAGGAAACCTTCCTGGCTTCCTCGGCGGATATCGCCATCTATGGTGGCGCGGCCGGTGGTGGCAAGACCTGGTCGCTGCTGCTCGAACCGCTCCGGCATATCGGGAACAAGGATTTCGGGGCGGTTATCTTCCGTCGGACGATCCCGGAGATCACCAAGGAAGGCGGCCTGTGGGATGAAGCCGGCAACATCTATCCGCTGCTGAACGGCCGCGAAAACAAGAACGAGCACTTCTATCAATTCCCTGCCGGAGCGAAGATCACGTTCGCTCACCTGCAGTACGACACCAGTCTGCGTGACTGGCGCGGTGCACAGATCGCTTTGATCGAATTCGATCAGCTGGAAACGTTCACCGAGAAACAGTTCTTTTACATGTTGTCGCGCAACCGTTCCACGTCTGGCATCCAGCCATATGTGCGCGCGTCTTGCAACCCGGAGCCGGGCTGGCTGGCCAACTTCCTCCGCTGGTGGATCGATAAGGAAGGTTATGCCATCCTGGAGCACAGCGGACAGATCCGCTGGATGGTTCGGGAGAACGATATCACCTACTGGTCCGATTCGCGCGAGGAGCTGGAGGACGAGCATCCCAACAGCTCAGCCAAAAGTGTGACCTTCGTCGTCTCGACCGTCTACGACAACGAGATCCTGCTGGAGAAGGATCCCACCTACCTGGCCAACCTGCAGGCGTTGTCGTATGTGGACCGTGAACGGTTGCTCGGCGATCGGCATCGCGGCGGCAACTGGAAGATCGTCCCTGCTGCCGGCAAGATCTTCAATAAATCCTGGTTCGAGGTCGTCGATGCCGCTCCGGCTGGCATGATCGTCGTCCGCTTCTGGGACCTGGCAGGGACCGAGAAGAAGTTGAAAAAACCAGACCCCGACTTTACAGCTTCTGTGAAGATGGGGAAAAAGGGACCCGTGTATTACATCCTGGACTGTACGGCTGATCAGATCGATCCGGCCAAGACAGACCAGGAGATGAAGAATACCGCGTCGCAGGATGGTCGCAGCGTGGCTCAGCGATGGGAGCAGGAAGGCGGTGCCAGCGGGAAGCGCGACAACGTCCATATCGCCAGCAACCTGGCCGGCTTCGACGGCGTGGGTATCCGGCCGCAGGGTGACAAGATCACCCGCGCCAAAGCCCTGGCCGCGCAATCGCTAGCCGGCAATGTCAAGCTCCTGCGTGGATCCTGGAACGAGATGTGGCTTAATCACATGCATGGCCAGCCGGACCTTCCGCATGACGATGTGATGGACGCCTCGAGTGGCGCATTCAATGAGCTCGTTACGATGGAAACGGACTGGTCCGACGCCGACAGTCTTGGCCACGTTGAAGGCTATAAAAATAAATGGGAGTGAACAGATTTACCACCCAACCCTACCCCGCGTACTTCATCGGCTCGAGGATCATCCTCTCCGGCGTGATGACCATCTTTTATTTTGGACGCCTGATCGCCCTGGTTAACGAGGCCGGGGACATCGTCTGGCGGGATCATGCCTTCCCGAAATTTTTAGTCGAATATTTGATCGAATTCCCACCACCGGACGAAAGGACTATGAGATGGAACTGATACATAAGATTCATTTGCTGTGGTTTTCCTTGAGAGCATCCTGGGAGATGCGAGAGATTGATCCATGCCCGCCATGCCCTGGTTGCCATCATAAGCATCGAGCATCCGCGTGTGTATGTGGCTGCCAGAACAAATCCTGGCGAGAATATCCGCAGCCCGATATGCGATTGCACTGGGTGCTTCGCAGGCTATGGTTCTGGTTCTATGATCTGTCTTCTATAATAGACAAGGTTATACAGGAGGCTTCCAATGCCCACAACAACCAAAAGTAAATCCAACGGCGGCGCGCCAAAAGAGCAGACCCAGGTCCGTATCCTCCTCAATAATGCCGAGGAGAAAGGCACCAGCGGACTGAAGCAATGGGGAGGCTTTATCACCGCGGCGTATAACGCCGCTCTCTACTGGCCCACCGTCCAGCCACTCTACTCGCGCATCCGGACCTCCATGCCGGAGATGGTGATGGTCCGACGCGCCTACTCCTCCTGGGTCCGCAACATGCAACCGATCGTCGACCTGCCCGAAAAGCCCACGGACGACGACAAACGCTACCAGGACTTCATCTATTCCGACTTCGACAACATGGAGGGCGGCAGCACGAAGCTCCTGGACACCATGGTCAACCACGTCCCCTTCTACGGCTGGGGCTGGTGGGAGGCAGTCCCGGCCCTGAGGGATTCTGCCTGGGTCCCTCCGCCGTTCGTGGACCAGCAGGGAAAGCTTTGGCCAGACGAATGGCGATCCGAGCAGGACGATGGTCTGATTGGCATGCGTCGTCTCGCCTGGCGGGACACCTCAACCTTCTTTGGCTGGAAATTCGATGGCACCAAGAAGATGATCGGGATGACGCAGCAGGACTTCCCCAGCCGCGCCGTGACCCTGAGTAAGAAAGATTCCCTGCACCTGACCTTCGGCGATCCGAACAACCCGGAAGGCTCCAGCCCCCTCGAGTCAGTCTGGCGCCTGGAGCGCATCAAGTACGGACTGGAGGTGATCCAGGGCATCGGCTTCGAGCACGCCGCCGGGCACGCCAAGTTCAAGCGGACCGAGCAGGGCACGCTCTCGACGGAGGACAAGAACAACGTGGCGACCGCCGCCAAGAACCTCTTGAGCGCGCAGGAGGGTAACTATATGTTCCTGCCCTTTGGGGTGGATGGCGAGGTGATCGACATCCCGTTCCAGGCCGCGGGCTCGCTGCTGGAGGCGATCAAGCATTACTCCATCCTGTCTCTGTCGGTCTACATGATGCAGACGATCATCCTCAACACCCTGACCGATACCGGCGCGCGGGCAGCAGCCACGGACAGTACCCAGCTGGCGGTTTTCTCCTTCAATTCCATGATGGACGGCTTTGCCAACCAGTACGACGACCAGATCGGCAGACGGCTGTGGGAGTGGAACAAGGCTTCCTTTCCAAAAGTCACGAAGCGCCCGAACATCCGCTTCAGCCACGTGGAGAACAATATCGACCTGGGCGCACTGGGCACGTTCCTGAGCCAGATCAACGGGATCATCCCACTCTCGCTGGATGATTACAAGGCGTTCCGCGTGAGGAGCGGCTTCCTGGCGGAGAACAACCCGGAACCCGGCGACGTGGAGGAAGCGCGCTCCCTGGACGATGCTGGAAAGGAAGAAGAGCCGGTCCCGCCTACACCTGAAGAGCAACTGTTTAAGCAAAAGGTCAAAATCGGTGGCTTGAGACCCTCAGATGAATTCGCCTTCCCGGACATGTCGGATCAGGAATTCGATATGATGAGCCTGCGGGAAGCGAACCGGGTCATGAGGGAGTACGGAGAGTAGCCCATTGGTAGGTAAGCGGCTTTGTCGATTGGAGAAAGGAGAAATATGTCGAAGGTAATCTCAATCCCTGCCGATGTTTGGGATAAGCAAATTGTCTCACGCCAAGAAGTGTGGCTTGATTTTATGGTTTGCATTGAAGATGTGACATTTGAAACTGAAGACGCATTGAAAGCGGAAATAAATAGGCTTTGTGAAAAGCATAATGTCAGCGGTGTCATATACCATGAACACCGCCCAACAAAGCGTAAAAGGTAATTTTCCTATGGTTCTTCCTTTCACCCGCGGCACCGCCGTCTCCACACTCTTCCTGCGAGATCCAGACACTGCCCTGATGCTGGATCTCTGGGACCGCTACTCCGGCGCGCCAGGACTCCTCAATGCGACGCCCGTGGCCAGCCAGCGACGCTTCGGCTATGTCTATGACCCGGAGACGGAACGATACGCCAACGTGACCACCGGGCGCATCGTAACAGACCCGCAGTTACGCCGCTACGTGAGCAACATCTCCAACCAGGCGAACCTGCGGATGAAGAAAAATACCCAGCAGCTGATCGCCGGTGTGATCCTCTTAGCCGCCTGGTACGAGGAGATGCGCTCCCTGATCTCCGCCCTCTACCGCACGATCTTCCTGTTGTCGATCGGCGGCTTTCTCTTCGAAGACGACACCGCGCGCGCGCTCTTCTATTTGTTGACCCTGCCTCAATTCACCAGGCTCGACAACTTCGAACGCCAGCTCGAGACGGGTGCGCAATCGCTGGACGGGAGAGCCATGAATCGTGCGGGGCTGTACGGGCTGTACGGGAACGGACTCTGGCAGAATGTCGGGCTTGAGAGAGCGAAGAAAAAGGGATTTACGGAGGCACGCCGGATCCTGGGCCCGACCGAGACGCATTGCCATGACGAATCGGATCGCCCTGGCTGCTGGGAATTATGGAAGAAAGGCTATATGCCGATCAGCGAGATGATTCCCATCGGCGACGCGGCGTGTTACAGCAACTGCCGATGTCATATTAGATACAGATGAAACACATGAGGTGAGATATGAATAAAATAAAGTTTCGATTGCGGAGGCGGATATGCCTAATCCAATTATGACGCGGAAATTGACGGGAATGGGTTTTTTCAATTCAGCAGGCGTGCCGGGTATTACCCTGCCGTACACCTTCACGCCTCCTGTATCGGGTGCGTGGCCGTCTCCGTGGGTGGCTCCTACGTGGAGCGGGAAGGTAAATGTCCCGACATTAGGAGCAGAACTGTTTACCGACCCAGGGTTGGAAGGGACGTACACAGATGGGCTTGTCGCGCAGCTTGCCAAGTCTGGAAGTCCAACATTGGCACAATCGGCAGACGTTCACGGCGGCAACAAAGCACAAGAATTTACAGGGGTTACATCAAACAATGCGTTGTATAAAATTGTTGTACCAATAGCTAATAGATTCTATCAATTCTCATTCTGGACAAAGCGCACAGCGGGGAACAATAGCACCAATATTCCACAGCTCAGCGGTGGTGGCGGTTTTATTGCGTCCACTTCTTTTAGTGATCGAATCACATACGCGGAATACACGCAAAGAACAATCACAAAATTTATAAACAGTACCGCTAACCTTTTTGCTTATTTAGCTTATGACATAGGTATAAGTGGATTTGACACTATACTTTATGATGATTTAAGTCTTAGCTTTATTGATACACCAAGCATGTTTGCAACAGTAGATGCAGGTGATGTTGCTGTAACTGCTAAAGCAAGATGGGATTGGACAAAGCGAAATGGTCTGTCTGGTGTAATCTCAAAAGCTGATGTGGGGTTGAATAATTTTTTAGTCGCCTACTACTTTCCGATACATCAAGACTATACCTATTGTGTTCTCGATCAATGGGTCAATGGCGTTCCAACAAACCTAATCGCTGCATGGTCTAACGCAGGCAGTCCGGGTTCAGGAAACACGCCTGCTGCCACGGAGTGGTTGGAAATTCGTGTTGATGAAACTAATACATTTGCTCAATTGTTCCATAATAATACGCAGGTCGGCACAAATAAAAATATAGATGCTGCACTTTTACCTAACACTAGAGTTGGTACTTTTTCCTCCGGAGGTGATAGCCAACTGGCAGAATTTTTTTGTGGCTAATAGCAACTTGAACCCCGGATTAATAACCTTGCCTGTACAAATGGATCAAGATCAAGCAAGCGCAATTGCGATAGGTTTTGACGATGCCTTTGCATCCGTATATACAGAGGCTTATCCGCTGATGAAGGCGCGCGGATTGCGTGGAACGATTTACGTACCCACATTTTATATAGGTCAGGCAGGTTATATGACTGTTGAGCAATTGCAGGAGATGTATGCTGATGGATGGGATATATCCAGTCACGGAAAAACAGCGACACCGCTGGCGGGTCTGACCTATGAGCAACAGTTGGTAGAGATAAACGATGCGATGGATGCCTTAGATGGGTGGGGCTTTACTCGTTCGTCTCGGTACGTTGCTTATTCTGGAGGGTCATACGACTCCAATACATTATTAGTAATGGCAGCAACAGGACAATTGACGGGCAGAACGGTAGCAACAAACCGCATCAACGAATACCCAATCACTGCACCATATCTTTTGTATAACTGGGCTGTATTTGGCTCATCGGTTTCTTTGGCGGCAATGAAAGTGCATTTTGATAACATCCGCGCTGGCAATTTCACGTCCATCATTTATGGACACAAACTGGCAGCGACCGCAGAGGACAATAACACGTGGGCAATTGCAGATTTTCAAGTGGCGATGGATTATTTGATTACCCTGCCAATTGTCTGCCTGACTATAAGCGAGTTGCACACGCTAAATACTGCCACTGTGAGCCACAAGCATAGGATGGATTGGTAAATAGAATGAACATTTGATTACCACGGATGGAAATCAAATGATAAAATAGAGATATGAAAACAAAACTTTCAAACACACACGGCGGTAGACGCAAGGGAGCAGGACGCAAGGCGACCCCTGAACCCGTATTTGAAAAGCGATTCCGAGCAACCGAGGAAGAGCAAAAGGAATTCATGTCTCTATTGACTGGCGACGCGAGGCAGGATTTCATTCTCATACTTGAAGCATTGAAAGGCAAGCAATCATGAACGGTATGGGCAGTCATCAATCCCATAAGATGATTAAGGATGAATGGCTTACTCCGCCTGAAATCATAAAGGTTTTGGGAGAGTTCGACCTTGATCCTTGTGCGCCTGCTGTTCGTCCGTGGGATATGGCAAAGGAACACATTTGCCTGCCTGATAACGGACTAACGCACGAATGGCACGGGCGCGTGTGGCTCAATCCACCTTATGGATCACACACGGGCGCGTGGTTATCTCGCCTTGCAGAGCATGGCAACGGAGTTGCCTTGATATTTGCAAGGACAGAAACGGCGGACTGGTTTAAGTGGATATGGTCAAAGGCAACCGCTGTTCTATTTATTGAAGGGCGGTTGTATTTCCACCACGTAAACGGGAAATGTGCCAAGCACAACAGCGGCGCGCCGTCTGCCTTGATTGCCTACGGTAGAGATAATGCACAGGCTTTACTCAAAAGCGGCATAAAGGGCAAACTTGTTTTCCTAGATAAAAACGTTCTAGTCGAGTTTAAATAGAATGAACATTCAATTATGACCGCCCTTGATATGCTTCTGCTGTCCGTTTTGTTGGTTACTGTTGTATTGTGTGGACTATTAGTGCTGGTGATTGGATAATCGAAAGGACTTTGATGATGGCATCTCGTAGAGTTTACAACAAGGTTTTCTCCCCTGAGATCTGGGAGATGGTCAATCCCCAGAACAAAGAGCTGCTGGATGATGCTAGCTGAATTTTTTGTGACAAATCCGACATACAGGGATAACGTCCAGCCAATTCTCTTTGGCGTAGCCTTTGTGGTGGTGATATTCCTGTGCCGGCCTACCGCACTCAACGCACTTCAGGGTTTTGATGTGAGGCAACTTCTTGTATTTAACGGCAAGGCGCACGGCAACGCGGGCATGATACTTTTCAGGACACTTTTTATTATATTTCTCTTGAGAGGCGTATACTTTGTTGCGATTGGTTTTAACCCACTCACTCATGTAACTAGGATTGTTCTCCCGAAATTTTTTAGTTGCCTTGGCTTTTGTTTTACGTCGCTTTTCCGCGTTATCCCTAGCCCACCGGTTATTCTGAGCGTCCCTGCAAACTTTACACTTGCCTTCGCGGCCGTCCTTTGTGAACTTGCTTTCGTAGAACTCGCCGAGTGGCTTTTCTACGTCACACTCCTTGCACAGCTTCTTGATCTCATCACTCATCTCTCACCTCCGCGCGGCGGTAGCCGTTACTATAGTAACGGCTACCAATTCTTGCCAAGACTCGTCCCAGTGGTAAGTGGGGCCAGCCATCGATTACAGGCCGAAGAAAGTACGCGCGGTCAGGCGAATGGCGACGGCGATCAGTTCCACCGCGCAAAGCCAGGAGCGGGTCATTGTGCGGAACATCAGCGCGCGGTGAGAGCTAAAGAAACGGAAGAAGTCGCCGGTGTATATCTTGGCGTTATTGGCCTGCTCGCTCGCAATCTTCCACGCGGTTACAACTTCATCGGCGAGAGTAGGGCCGATCAGAAATTGAATATCAAGAACAGCTTCAAGCAAAAAGTTTCTTCCGGGGAAATTGCGTGCATTGGAAAACGCCAGCGCGGTATTGACTTGCCATTCAACAGTGCGGCGCTTCCACGGCGTCTTGCTAATGATCCGCAACGCTCTATGCAGTCTGGCATCCAAATTATCATCGGTAGGGTTTTGAGAATCAAACATGGCGATACTCCTTTATTAGTTGCACCGCCATGCTATAATTTAAACAGCATTCGCGGTGGTAGGTTCACTGCGGATGTCAGGGCTGAGAGTGTGTCTCACCACGCTCTCAGCCCGTCTTATAAACGATTATGGGGCTTTGGGTTTCTTAGTTACCTCCTTGACTGCTGGCTTGACTTCATACTGCGCCTCAAGAGCGTTCTTCAGATAAAACTCAAAAGCGCGCAGCATTTCACTGTTCAACGAACGGCGATTGTTCTGCGCGCTTTTGGTAATCGCATCATGAAGATGCGTCTCTTCATCTGTGAACCGAATGGTGATTCTTGTAACCATAGCGCAATAGTATCACCATCGTGTCACTACGTCAAGGCGGTTTCATGAAACTCAATTTCTTTTTACACAATCTCCTATAGGTGAATTATGGACAACACGAGCCAACCCAACAAGCCTGTGACCGATCTATCTGACCGCGTGGTGCAACTGGCGCGCATGATCGAGCGGTTGCCGCCTGGCAACTATGAGATCTCGCTTAAGAAGCAGGAGCTGAGTGTGCAGCCTTGGAATGTGGAGATCGTGCGTACCGAAAAGATATCCAGCGCCAACCTATCCAAAGGAGCAACTCCGGAGTGATCATGTGGTGGGATGTCACACAACTATCCAAGAAGGAAGTGCATGTGTATCCATCCGAGGAGGCGCATGAACACATTCTGGATGCGGAGCTCTGCAACTGTCTTCCGGACGTGAAAGAGGCGGCCGGAAACCGGATGGTCGTGCACCGCAAGATCCATAATGAACCGATCGTGGTACTCGATGCCGACGGGGTCAAATGACTTCCTGCCCAAATGGGTATGTTCCTGATTCCAGCCCTCTGTGCTAAGATTTCAACGATCAACTGAATCGTTCCCGATCCTTGCGAAAGCTGGCCCGGACTCCCTTCATGGAGTTCGGGCTTTTTTGTTTCCTGGAGCCTGTATGCCTTATATGCTCGTCCACCATAAAGAAGAAGGAAAGGTCTGTGTTCACAAACAGAACGCAGATAAAGCCGCGGGGGAGATGATGCACTGCTACACGGGCCAGGACGCCGAGAATAAAGCCAAGGAATACATGAAGACGCTGTATGCCCATTCCAACGACATGTCAGTGATGAACAGGGTACTCCAATTCTTGGGCCTTCATCTTTCGTCCGAGCCTGAGGATGGCGAACGCTGGGTCACGATCAATGGTCAACGGGTGTTGATCGATGAAAAAAGCGGCGAAGTCAAACAGGGAAACAAAAAAGCCGTTGGATGGAAAGATCCGCACGAAGAATTCAAATTCGTCCAGCGCCGCCTGGCGGCCGGCAACCTGAAGCGAGGGGAAAAAAGAATGCTCGAGCGCCGCTCGGAACGTCTCGCCAAACAGGTCCTTGGAGTGAAGGATTGAGCTATGCCCATACCTATGTCTCTCGACACTCAAATTGATACGGTGGTGGCGTGCCGCGACTGCATCAAAAGCTGCGAAGCCTGTATCCAGCAGTGCCAGGATTGCCCCAATCGTGACGCCGTTCACGACTCCTGTGTCGAGTCTTGCCAGAAGTGTATTACCGCCTGCACGCAGACGATTTCGGATATCGGGCAAGGCGATGAGTATGAGGTTGTGCAATCCTGCCGCGAGTGCTCCCGCTTGTGCATGGAATGCGTGGAGATGCTCGAGCTCTGTGCGGAAACCTGCGAGATGTGTAAGCCCACCTGTGAGACCTGCTCGGAATCGTGCGGTGTTTGTTCTGAAATGTGTAACCAGAATACAGGCGAGATGCCTGTGACTGGACCGGTCAATTACCTGCAATCGGATTTCTCGTTCACCGAGCTGGCCGCCTCCCATAAAGCGATCGACGGCATGGCTGCCAATGACGAAGACCCATACATCAGCATGCGCGGGGAAGAGGTCTACATCCGGAGCAACGAGCTCGCGGCCTACCTCGAGAACACCCTGGCCGTGATCGAGAGCACGAAGACCGAGTCGGGCGAGATCGTGGGCCTGCCCATTGACCTCGAGGGTCACAATCATAAGGGCGGCGCCGGCTGGATCGTCGGGCTGGAACTGGACATCGCGCGCAAGGTCGTCCGCTTCCTGGTCAACTGGACCGAAAAAGGGATCGAGCTCATTAAGGGGAATCTGAGCCGCTTCTTCTCCCCCTCCGTGGATACGGAGAACAAAATTATCTTAGGTGGCTCGCTGACCAATTGGCCAGCGTCAAGAAATGCGAAGGGGCAAATCCTACTGCGCCCCGTCGAGTTATCACAATCCATAAAGGAGATCGATATGGAAAAAACGCTGTTGGAAATGCTTGCCGATCTTCCCGGCAAGGTAGCCGAGGCGGTCCGCGGTGGGAAAGAAGAGAAACTCCCTCCCACGCCGCCCACTACCGATTTGGAAACCGAGATCAGTCCGCAGCCCAAGGAACTCTTGCGGACCCCGGAAGGGATCGAGGAGTTGGGCAAGCAAGCGCAAGAGCTTGCCAAGGGCGCGATCCATCTGGAAAAACGCAAGATGCACACCGTTCAGTTCGCATCCCAATTGGCGGGCGGCACGGCGGAACATCCTGTCGGGCTAAAAGTCCGCCCGAACGAGATCGTTGCACTCCTGCTCTCCCTGCCCGAGCCGCAAGCCCTGGCGGTCGAGAAGATCCTGGCAGGCGCCTTGGATGGAGCGGTCAACTTCTCCATGCGCGGTCTGGATGGGTCTGGCTTCATCCAAAAGCCCGAACTGCCCAAAGAGGTCAAGGGCTATCTCAAGACCTGGGTGGACGCCGGAAAACCTATAGGTGAGTTCTTCCAGATCAACCTGGAACTCGGCAATCCCGAGGACTACAACCTCACCGAATTCACCAGGAAGGAGTCGTAATCATGGCTGATCTTACTGCAAATGCCCCTCTGCGCTTCAAGGGAACACCCGTTTCCGAGCGCTGGTACCTGGATACCTCGACCGCTCAAACGATCTATCGCGGGCAGCCGATGATCATTGACCAGAACGTGGACGCAGACAAAGCGCGCGGCTACGTGGATGCGACCGTGGTGGCTCCGGACGATGTGATCCTCGGCATTGCGGCCGAGGGCAAGACCGTCGTCGCGAGTGCCGCAGAGACGACCGAGATCGAAGTGTACGTTGCCCCGACCTGGGTCGGGTTCAAATCGACCGCGTTCGATAATTCCGACCTCGGCAAGCCTGTGTACATGTCCGACTCAGGCACGCTCGCCGATACCGTCTATGCGGACAACCCGGAGATCGGCATCCTTCGCAAGATCGAGGATGGGTACTGCTATGTCGAGCTCACCACGCCGAAGATCCCGACGCGGGCATAAGGAGATGACGAAATGACCATAAGTGGCGAAATCCCTACCCTATTGAAAATGGCCGCACAGACTGGGTTTTTGACCAGTGCGCAGCCGCCCGTCCCTCTCTATGCCCCGATCGCCTCGACCTATGATATGCCGGCCAATGCGATCGACCTGGTGGATATCGGTGGCGCCCCCATGCCAACTCAAACCAAAGGCCAACCCAATATCCAGGGCTTTATCGAAAAGACCCTGCCGGTCAAGCCGCTCGACTGGGACATCGAGGTCACGATCTCGTACAATGCCGTGCGGGATGACAAGACCGGGCAGTTGGAAAAGCGTGCCCGTGGCGCCGGTGACAATTTCCAACGCCACATCGCCCAGCAATGCTTCCAGGCCCTGAATGATGGCGATGCCGTCACGAACTTCGGCGCCTGCTACGACGGGTTATCGTTTTTCAACGATGCCCATGTCGACAAAGGGGGCGCCTACCAGACCGTCCAGGACAACCTGGATGCGCTCACCCTCAACACGACCAATTTCCCGACCGTGTATACCAAGGCGCAGAAAACACGCGACGATCAGGGTGTGTTCACACAATACAACTACGACCTCCTGGTCGTAGCGCCTGACCTGGCGAACGCTGCCTGGCAGATCACGACCATTAGAGGTGGAAGTGAGACCCCGGCAAATGCCAATCAATATGCGGGAATTGTGAAGCATACCGTGGCACCCCAGCTGGACGCGACTGCCGCTATTCTGGTGGCTTCGAACGAGAATGTAAAGCCGATCATCGTGGTCATGCGCGAGAAGCCCAATCTGCAGGCGGCCTGGTTCGATCCCCATGGACCGGACGGTGGTACCTATTTCTTCAAGTTCCATGCTGCTTACAACCATGTCTATGGTGAGTGGCGCACGGCGTATATGATCAACACATAGGAATTTGATCCCTGAAAGCCTAGATCTGAAAAGGCGGGTACGCTTTGCAGCCGCCCGCCTTTTTTACTTGAGGTGACAAATGTTGGCACGAGTAAAACAAGATTATTTAGCCGGCTCCGTGGCTGCCTTCTCGGGCCGTGAATACGTGCGCAGCGAATGGCGCGAGGTCCCTGCCGGGTTCGAGAAACAGGCGGAGACTCATCCCTTCTTGGATACACAGCCGTCGACGAAGGAGATCCGCGCGGGAAGCTCCGGCAAGCCCGGACTTGGAACACCGACGCCCGAGGAACCCACCGTTACCGCAGTAACGGAAGAGTCCCCAGCCGTTGAGCTGCCCACAGAGGAACCCGCATCGGCCGCGGACGAATCCGTTGTTCTTGATGCACCGGCTGAGCCTGAGGAAGAACCCAAGACTTCACGCCGGCGCAAGCGCGCGGCGGAGGACTGACCCATGATCGCCGGACCCTTCACAGCCACCATTCCCGCGGGCGGGACCGGGGTCGTATTAGAAACGGCCCCCATCGAAGGAATAGTCCTGGAAATCGGACTGAAGCCTACCTTTGATGGCGGCTCGTCGATGGATATCGCGATCGCCACGAAAGGCACATCGTCTCTCACTAAAACCCTCCTGACCCTGTCGAACTTCGACACCGCTCTGTGGTACCCGGTGCGCCAGGCGTTGGTCGGTTTAGATGGAGCTGCCTTGTCGGGTCAGTACAATGCTGTCTCGGTCAGTGATCCGCTGGTGGTCACGGTCACCGGTGGTGGTGCGGGAGATCAGTTGGATGTCTGGCTGGAGCTGCTATGACCACTGGCGCGAATTCATACGGTTCTGCAGCCGGTGTGGCATCCTACGTCCCGCGTTATGCCAATAATTCGGCAACGTTCGATGAAACAACCACGCGTCCCAAGCTGTCACAGGTAGAGTCGTTCATCAATCAGATCTCAAGTCTCGTGAATGCGATCCTGGCGAGTAACGGCTTTCATATCCCCGTCTCACAGACCGATGTGGTCTCCGCGATCACGATCTTTGTCGAACAGGAAGTCGCAGCCATCTCCGAAGGGATCAACGGCAGCGGCCGCTTTGGCCCCACCACCAAGACGCCGAGCGAGTCCCGTTTCAAGATCATCATGGATGACATCAACGCCTTTATTTTGGAGCACGCGGACGGCTTTGCCAACCTGGGCGCGGAACGCGACCAGCCGACCGGTGTGGAGATCCTGACGCGCGGCGTGGACGCGGCCGGCAAGACCTCCTTCCCCATCTTCCAGCGTGAGGCGTTTGGCAATGTGTTCGAGAATTGGACCGATCAATGATCACGATCGAACTGTCCACCCGCCCGGAGATCCGTAACCTCGGCCGAGTCGTCCACGACTCCTTTGACCAGCTGGCCCGGGAAGCACGCCCCCTGGTGCGGATGCTCGGCAGCAAGTACGTGGCTTACGCCCGGGAAGAGGCCCCCAAACGCTCGGGGCGCTTTGCCGAGTCCATCTCCTTCGAGGAATTTACCGACGGGCAGTCCTTCGGCTTTGCCGGCGTGAGCGCCAAGCCGATCGGGCATTTCATTATCCTTGGCACCAAGCCTCACAAGATCGCCCCGCGGCACGCGAATGCCTTGTATTTCTTCTGGACAAAAGTCGGCGTTTATACCGTCGTGCCTAAGGGTGGAGGCTTCAAGACCCACATGGCTGGCGGAAAGCTCTGGATCGGCAAAGGATTTGTCCAGCATCCTGGCACCAGGCCCAACCCCTTCCCGCTTCGGGCACTGGCCCGGCTGAAGGCCGATCTCGAGCATGTGCTCGAGGCCCTGGGTGAGCGCTGGATCCAGATCATCGAACGAGGTGGACGATGAGTGAAGCCACACTGCAGGCCGACCTGCAGAGAGAATTTCTCACTCTGTCCTCGCTCTTCAGCCTGGGCGATGTGACGATCAACGACTGGAACGTCCTGGACGGGCCGTCCGAGAATGCACCCTACATCATTATCGAGAACAGCGATGATTTCGCGATCGCCACGATCCAGACCAGCCCCAGCCGGCTCTGGATGATCCCCATCACGCTGTTCGTCCGCTTTCTGGACTGGAGTACGAGCGAGGTCGCCTTTGCTGCCGCCCGGCAGCCGGTCCTGGACCACCTGGTGGCCAGGGCGTATGCAGCTGCCAGCGGCAACCTGAACTTTGGCCTTCGATCGATCCGATCCGGCAGCCCGGTCGGCTATGTCTATGACCGTTATGTGCAGGAGGAGGCAGAGAGTCTTCCTGTCTTCCTTTCCCAGCGGATCGTTCTTGAGATCGCAGAAAAATAAAGGAGCAATAGCATGGCAAATAAACCTTTTGTTGGATTTGGAGTGCGTCGCGGGCGGATCTATGACCTGGATACCTATGGTCATCCAGCGGCTACATCGACCGATCCATATATCGGCTTGAATCTCTATGGCATTCGAGCCTTCAACCTGACCGACCCGCCCGCCCGGGTGATCTCGCACTTTGACGGCGATAAGATCTCCCAGCAGCAGACCTTTCCGCCCACTGACGCCTCCTCCGGCTCGATCACCATCGACGGCTCAGATATGGACCTCAGCGCGCTGGTGGGTAGTGTCATCAAGCGCACGATCGCCGGCATTGAGATCCTGCCGTCCATGACCGACCAGCGCGGCAACGAACCCCTGGTCGGGATCCTGGTCTATCAGGCCGCGAAGGATTCCAGCGGCAACATCGGCTGGCACACCCGTATCATTCCCCGCACGACCGCCATCAAGCAGGACGGATCACTGGGAGAGAACAACTACGAGACGACCTACAACCTCGCGCCGAGTGCCTCCGATTCGCATCTGTGGGGCGAGGTCATGACGGACCTGGCGGAGGGCACGCAGCACGCCGGCTGGATCGAAGGGTTCTCCTCCAACCCGGCGATGGTCACCGCCTGGAAGACAGACGGCGTGGAGACGGATTTCGCTTTTGAATCCAGTCACCTGGCGACGGATACGTCCTATAGCGTCTTCCGGGCCATTGCCGGCGTGATCACGCCCATTACATCCGGGCTGACGAAGCTCACCACGATGCTGGATTTTGACTACGCCGTCCCGTCGGGTCATATCCTGATGGCGATCCATCAATTCCCGCAGGCGAATGCGTAAGACCATGAGCGATACGAATAAGCCCGGGAAAGTGAAGGTGGGCGGCAGGTCCCTGACGGTTTTCGAGGCCGGGTTTGTCCAGGGCCTGCAGCGTTCGATCCGGATCGCGGACGCCGGCCGGGAACGGCCGAAGTATTACGAGAAATACAACCTGAGCGAAGATGTCGTGCGCTATGTGCATCAGCTGCTCTACCCTTCGCTCATCAGCTGCACGCAGGGGGCTCTTCCTACGGAGGAGGAGTTCTTGAATCTCAAGGACAAGGAAGTCAATGAATGGATTGCGAAGGCGCAGGAGCGGAATGAGGACTGGTTCTCGCTGAACGGCAGCGCTGCAAAGGAGGCCGAAAAAAAAGGGTAGCGGGCGTCTTTCGTCTCTACGACCGGATGCAGTCCCTGGTCGTGGAGGAAAATAAGACGCCGGATACATCCCTCCCGGATCCGTCTGCAGTGGGGTTCTCCGCCAGCGAGATGGACTGGGGGTACGAATTATGGCTGCGCTGGCGTGCCTTGGGCAAACCGCCGCAGGTGTCTGTACTGATGAAGGAGATTTCAGAGGGGTACGGGGGTGTCATTAGCATGCTGTTGGAAATGGAATCTCTCTATGCAAAGACGAAACAGCAAGTAGAAGAAAAACTTCCAAAAACACATGGGAACCGTTAATCAAGATTTCCTCCTACGCTTTATTCTGGACCAGTCTTCACAGCAAAAGACGAAGGCAGGTGTTGACGCGCTTACTGGCGACCTGGGAGACGTGGACAAGATCGTCCGCGCCGCGACCAAGGATTTCGAGCAACTCGAAAAGCAGATCAACGACACCACCACTTCCAGGGAATTCGACGTTCTCGAGAAGAAACTCAAGGAAGTGGATAGCCAGGTCAAGGACATCACCAACTCCTACCGGACCCAGGCACGCGTGGCTCGAGCTGAAGCGGCTGCGATCGTCGACGGGTACGAGAAGGCGCGTGTCGCACGGATCCGTGCCTTCGGGGACCGGCTGGGCGGTGTCTCCCGGACGGGACTGGCGGTTGGCGGCGCTCTCCTGGGAGGTGCATTTGCCGAATCCAATCGGTTTGCCAAAGAGGCGGAGGACACTGGCAAGGCCACGCGAGCAACCCGGGAATGGACGGCAGCCACGAAGGAACTGGCCGAAGCACGCACCAAGGTCGACACGGTGCTGCTTCGCGAGACCCTCCCGCTTCTGAAGCAGGCGGCCGAGATCGCCAGCCAGGCGGCCGACTTCATCGAGCAGAACCCGGTCGTCATTCGTGCGGCACTGGAAACCGGCAAGATCATCGCAGGCCTCAGCATCCTGGGGATCCTGGCATCCAAGGGCATCGCCCTGTATGCCGATGTGAAGTCTGTGCTGCTGGGCAGCCAGGAATTGGCGGCCGCCAAGCTGCAGGACACTGCCGCGAACAAACAGCTGATCGCAGCGCGGATCCAGGCCGGCGTAGGAGGCGTGCCGACAACGGGTGGAGCTGCACCAGCGGCCGGAGTCGGGTCGAGCGTGCTGGGTGCCGCTGGATTGCTGACCGGCGGCGTTGCGGTATCGGCCTTGATCTCGAAGTCTGTTTCTGACAATATCACCAAGTTGGGTGTGGAAATCACCAAGCTCACCAAGAGTGCACCCGCTGGAGCGACGGTCATCGCTACTCTGACCACGGCCCTCACGCCCTTGTTACCCATCCTGCCAGGGATCCAAAGTCTCAAAGCCAACCTCCCGCAGATCGGAGAGATCTTGGCCAAGCTTGGACTGCAATCGAAGAAAACCGCTGACGATCTCAACCAGACCCTTCAAGCTAACACCGGACTTGCCGGCTCTGCACACGAATCCGAGATCGTCTCTGCCTTCGAGAAATGGAAAGCCGACGATGCACGCATCGTGCAGGAGGCGGCCGACCAGCGCGTGAAGATCGTGGCCGATGCCGAGAAGCGCGTTACGGCCGAAACGGCGAAGTTCGGCAAACAAGTCTCGACGATCAATGATAAAGCCCGCGACCGCGAACAATCCCTGATCACCGGTTTCAACCGCGAGAATACCCAGTCGTTCATCGACTACCAGGAGGAGCGCGCCAAGGTCCTGAAGGATGCGAACCAGGAAGTCCAACGCATCGAGGAAGATCACCAGGAACGGCTGCGCAAGATGGTGATGGAGCATGATGATCGCGTCGAAGACCTGACCGCGTCGCGCGACGCGCTGGGCCTGGCTAAGGAACAGCGCCGGTTCAACCGCGAAGAGGCCGAGGAGAATCGGGGCACGCGCCTGGAGATCGCCCGGCGTCGGCAGGATATCGCTGACCGTCTGCAGGAGCTCGATGCCCAATACCAGGCCGAGAAGGCGCAGCGCCTGGTGCAGTTCCAGCAGGCGTTGGC
>Ga0184615_10000465_pt1 | contig 22672 bp, 14 predicted proteins | sample PLM4_65_coex_FD_133134 | JGI IMG/M metagenome (GOLD analysis project Ga0184615, IMG submission 133134) | Groundwater sediment microbial communities from an aquifer in East River, Colorado, USA - PLM4_65_coex | ecosystem: Environmental > Terrestrial > Soil > Riparian zone | place: USA: East...
GCTTCTCGAGCTCCTTGCGGGCGTCGTCGGTCCGCCCCGTGCGCTGCAACCCGGCCGCCATATGGTAGCGGATGTCGCCCTGGTTGGGCGCGGCGTCCGCCGCCTTCTTCAGGAGGTCGAGGCCGCGGTTGGGATCGTCGGTCTGAACGAGAATCCAGCCTAACGTATCCATCACCGCCGGTGATTGCGGCGCGATGGCGAGCGCCTTTTCGCCAAACTCCCGGGCACGCTTATCGCCCTTCTGCTGATAGGCCCAGGCAAGGTTGTTGAGCAGGACGGGGTTGTCGCTCTCGCCGGCCAACAACTTCTCGGTGTGTTCGATCGCCTTGTCGAGCTTCCCATCCGATAGATACGAGGTGGCCAGCACGTTGCGCGCCACCTTATTATCGTTTCCGGCCAACCACGTCTCGAGCGACTGGTAGGCGAGATCCGCATTGCCGCCCGTGCGCTGCACCGTGTAGCGGCGGATCGCGAGCACGGGGGTGTCTTCGATCTTGCTGGCGTCCTCATAGGCCTTTAGTGCCGCGTCGTACTTCTTCTGCTGAGTGTAGACGTCGCCGCGCAGCATGTCGCCGACCGCGGCCTTGGGCTGCTTCTTCTTCAGGCTGTCGGCAACCTTGAGCGCCGAGTCATAGTTCTTGTCGCGCATCTCCAACTCGGTCAAGGCCACATATGCGGGCACTGCGTCGTTGTCGAGATCGATCGCCTTCTGCAGAGAGGCGCGGGCGCCCTTCATATCGTCGGTGAGCACTTGGCCGCTGGCGAGCAGTGTGTAGGCCCGTGACGAATTCGGCGCCAGCTCGACGAGCTTCTTGAACGCCTCCTGCGCGTTCGCGGCGTTGCCCGCCGCGATTTCGGAGCGGCCGAGCACTTCCAACACCTCCGGTCGGTTGGGTACGGAGGCGTTCATGTCGCGCGCGGTGCTCAACGCCTTCTGTGGATTGCCGGTCTCGGTGTAGAAACTGACGAGGCGCATGCGCGGCGTGATGTTTCTGGGCTCCACGTCGATGGCCCGCGTGTACCACTGCACGGCCTGATCGGCGTTTTTCTCGGCGACCGCGACGGAGGCGAGTCCCAACAGCGCGCCGACGTTTCTCGCGTCGGTCTTCAGGATCGCATTGTATTCGTTTTTCGCCTGGTCGGGCTTGTTCTCGCGCATGTCGAGTTGTGCGAGGTTCATGCGCGCGGGGACAAAGTCGGCTTTTTTCTTGAGCGACTCGTTGAACATTTCGCGCGCCTTGGCGGCGTCGCCCTTGCCGAGATAAACCGCGCCGAGAAGATTCGTCGGCAGTGGGCTGTCAGGCAAGGATTTCCGGAGCTGCTCGGCGGACTTGGCCGCGTCGTCGAACTCGCCTTTGCGCAAGCGCACGAGTGACAGGAGGATTCCCGCCTGTGTTGCGTCCTTGTCGACGTCGAGGGCGATCTCGAGATCGGCTTCGGCGTCGTCGGTTTTGCCCTGCGCCAGCTTGCTGATGGCGAGTTGGGTGCGGATGCCGGCTCGCTCGGGAGAGGCTTCCGCCGCTTTCTGGAAGTATTCGGTCCCCTTGCTGACGTCGCCCATCTGCATGTACGAACTGCCGAGCAGCGTGAATGTTTGGGAATCGAGATCCGCGTCGTTCTCAATCGGCTTCAAAACCTCGAGCGCCTTGGCCGGTTGGTTCGAACGCACATAGGCCGCGGCGAGCAACTTGCGGGCGCGGGCGTTCTGCGGAACCCGGTCGAGGTAGCGCACTAGGGATTGTTGTGATTGTTCCTGCTCGTTCAACGCATAGGCCACCGCGCCCTTGAGGAACAAGCTCGGCAGGTGGTCGTCGAGTGCCGCGCCGGCCTCGGTCAGCGTCTCCTTCGCCGCCGCATAATCTCTCTTCTTCGCGAGCGTCAGGGCGTACAGGTATTTCGCCATCGGGTGCTTGGGGGCGACCGCCAGTATCGCCTTCAGGTCCGGCTCCGCCTCAGCATCGCGGTTGAGATCGATCAACGAGGCAGCGCGGCCCAGCCGCGCCAGGGCGTTGGTCGGGCGCTGGGCGATGGCCTTACCGAACCAATCGACGGCGCCCTGCATGTCGCGATTGATGCGGCGCAGCTCGCCCTTCAGCACCTGCGCCTCGACTAGGTCCGGAGTCGTCTGCAGCGCGGCGTCCGTCTGCTGCTCGGCCTCGCCGATGCGGCCACGGTTCACCAGGCTCTGCGCGATCCCGACCAGGGCGCGCGTCTCCTCCGGCTTGATCTTGACGGCTTCGCGGAACGCCTGCTCGGCGGCGTCGAAGTGACGCAACCCGAGCTCGGCTTGGCCGCGCACGATGAGCACTTCGGCCTTGTTCGCGTCGGGGGCCTTGTCGAGCGTGACCTCCTTCAGCACGTCGTCGTAGCGGCCCTGCATCATGAGGGACCGGCCCAGATCGACCATGATGTCGGCGAAGGGCGCGCCCCGTTGCTCGGCGGCCTTGAGCTCCTTCTCGGCATAATTGCCCTGGCCCAACCGCATGTACACCTCGGCCAGCAACAAGCGCGCCTGGATGTTGCCCGGATCGCTCTTCAGCGCATTCTTGAGCTGGATGACCGCTGCGTTCGCGTCGCGCTTCTTCAGATATTCTTGCGCCTCGCGATAAAACTTGTCGCTTTTCTCCTGCTCGGATGTTGCGGCAAGCGTGGGCAAGGCGGAGCCCGCCAGCAACAGCGTGGCGCATGCAGCAAGCAGCGTGGCCTTCAGGCCGGGTTGCGTTGACCGCTTCGACATAGGCGTCCTCCGTCGGTTCAGAGCTTGATGTTGTGTTGGCGCATCAGATCGTAAAGAGTCGGGCGGCTGACGCCCAACAGCTTCGCGGCCTGAGAAATATTGCCTTCGGCGCGCGACAGGGCGCGCGGAATCTCGCGTCGTTCGGCCTCCTCGCGCGCCTGGGCGAGGTTCAGCACTTCCGGCACGTCGTTGGGCGGCACGAGGTCGAGGTCGGCCGGCGAAACGCGCTGCCCCTCTGCCATGATCACGGCGCGCTTCACGCGGTTTTCCAATTCTCGCACATTGCCGGGCCATTCGTAATTGGCGATGGCGGCGAGCGCCTCGGATGAGAAGCCGCGCACCGAGCGGCGCTGTTCCTCGTTGTAGCTCTGAAGGAAGCTGTGGGCGAGGAGCTCCGCATCGCCATTACGTTCCCGCAATGGCGGCACTTTTATGACCAGCTCCGAAAGCCGGTAGTAGAGGTCCTCGCGGAACCGGCCTTCCTTAATCAATTCCTCGAGATTCTGGTTGGTGGCGCACACCACGCGGACGTCCACGGCGATCATCTGCCGGCCGCCGACACGCTCGACGACGCGTTCTTGCAGGAATCGCAGCAGCTTGACCTGGGCCCCGGCCGGAATGTCGCCCACCTCGTCCAGGAACAGCGTGCCCTGGTCGGCGAGCTCGATTTTGCCCTTGGATTGCTTGATTGCACCGGTGAAGGCCCCCTTCTCGTGGCCGAACAGCTCGCTTTCGATCAGGTTCTCCGGGATCGCCGCGCAGTTGATGGCGGAGAACGGCTTGTCCTTGCGCGCCGACAGCTCGTGCAGCGCCCGGGCGAACAGCTCCTTGCCGGTGCCGCTTTCGCCGAGGATCAACACGCCCACGTCGGCGGGCGCGACCTTCTCGATCAGGCGGCAGATTTTGAGCAGCTCCGGGCAGCCGGTGATGACGCCGTTGAGCGGCATGTGCCGGCGCGATTGGATCAACCGGCGATTTTCGTCCTCCAGTTCGGACAGATAGAACGCGCGACGCAGGATCAGGCCCAGCACGTTCGGATCGATCGGTTTGGTGTAGAAGTCGTAGGCGCCCTGGGCCACCGCTTTCATGGCGTGCTCGCGCGTGTCCTGGCCGGTGACGATGATCACCTTCGTTTCGGGCGAGAGCGTGAGGATTTCTTCGAGCACGGCGAAACCTTCCGTCGAGCCGTCGGCATCCGGCGGCAGGCCGAGGTCGAGTGTGACGACGGGAGGCACCTCGGCGCGGAACTGGGCCAGCGCCGAAGCGCGGTCGGTAGCGAACACCACGTTGTATTCGTCGAGTGCCCAGCGCAGCTGACGTTGGATTCCGGTGTCGTCCTCAACGATCAAAAGCGTCTTCTTTTCTTCACTCATTGCGTTGTTACTCTCCGCTCTAGCTCGGCTCCGCTGGATCCCTCTGCGAGGACGGGCAGGCGTATGCGCACCGTGGTGCCCTTGCCCGGCGCGCTCTCCACGTCGAGGCTGCCCCCCAGCTCGCGCACGAATTCGCGGCTCTCATACGCACCAATCCCGTAGCCGCCGCTCTTGGTCGACTTGAACGGCTTGAACATCTCGGTGCGGACGAACTCGGGCTCCATGCCCTTGCCGTTGTCACGTACCTCGATGACCGCATCGCTTCCGCTCGCCATCAGCCGCACGTCGACGCGCCCGTCCCCGGCCGAGGTGGCGTCGATCGCGTTATCGATCAGGTGAGACAGCACGGCGGCGAAGCGATCTTCGTCGGCGACGATCCTCATGCCGTCGGCGTGCGCCACGAAGGACAGCTTGCGATCACGCGCCATCGTACGCGCCACGGTGTGGCGCAGGATGCCCTCGACTTCGATCGCGGCGCTCGCCTTCGCCTGCTTGCCGCCCTCGTGGATGCGCGTCATCAACCGGTTCATCTTGTCCACCGTCTCGCGCACCGTAGTGACCATGTCGTCGACGAAGGCCGGGTTGCCCTTGAATTTTTCGGCATTGGCGGTGATCAGCGACAGCTGGCTCGCCAGGTTCTTGATGTCGTGGATGACGAAGGCGAAGCGCTTATTGAACTGATCGAACTGGCGCGCGTCGGCCAGCGCGCGCGCCGCCTGCTGCTCGGCGAGGTAGCTCGCCGCCTGGCGCCCGATGGTTTTCAGGAGGTCATAGTCCTCCCAGTTGAGGTCGCGCGCCGCGCGCGGCTGGCCCAGCACGAGGAAGCCGAGCAGCCACTCATGGTGCAGTAACGGTACGATCAGCCAAGCCCGCTTGATCTGGGTGATCCATTCGGGGACCACGAGGGAATCGTAGAATTCGGGCTGCCCTGCGAACTCGTCGAGGTTCACGATCCATCCGCGCTCTTCGAGGAACTGCGCAAAAGCGGGGTCCGCCGCCGCGGCCATTTGGTTGAGCTTCCACGACGACGCGTTCCAGCTTCCGCCGAGGGCGAACTGGTCGCCGTTCTCGCGCAGCCATACCGCGCCGTCGGGGCTGTCGACCACGTCGGCGACCGCATTGATCACGCGCACCGGCAGTCCGCCTTCCGTCCCGGTGGCCGAGATGGTGCGGATCAGGCGCAGCCATTCTTCGCGGTAGTCGTAGCGGTAGGTGAGGAAGTGCTTGTTCAGATTGATCTTGGCCCAAGCACGGAAGCGGCCCGAGAAGATGACGAGGAACAGCATGACCACCGCGCCGAACAGGAACACCACCTGCAGGACGTTGCCCCAGCTTCCCGAATAGCGGCTGAGGAAATAGCCCGCCGTCGCCATGGCGAGCAGGTAGATGCCGGCGCAGATCAGCGTGGTCGAATGGAAGATGGCACGCCGCGAAACGAACACTTCGAGCGACCAGTTCGGATTGCGCGCGGCCGAGATCGTGATCAACGGCACGACGATGGCGTTCACGAATCCGCGCGCTTCGAGCAGCTCGGGATTGACGCGCTTGTAAAGCAGCGCCTCGGAATAGACGAAGAAGTCATAGGCGAACATGCCGCCGACGCCGAGGCACAGGAACTTTATGTTCCAGCGTCGATCGGGCGGCGTGTTGCGGAACAGGTTCTCGATCAACAAAAGCCCGACAATGGCGAGCGACAGGTGGGCCAGGATGTCCAGATGGGGCAAGACCACGCCCCAGATCGATGCAACGCCCTGCGCCACCGCCACTGCGATCGCGATGTTGGCGAGAATCAGGATCGCCACCGAAGGGGCAACGAGCCCGCGGCTGTCGCTGATGCGAGTCACGTTCCATGACAGCGACATCACCGCCATGAGAAGCGAGATCCAGGCGCCCGTGCGCACGACCTCGAGCAGCGTCGCGGCGAGCGTTGCCGGCCCAGCCTCGACGCTCGCATAAGCTTCGGCGGCGGCCCACAGCGTCGTCAAGGCCGCGGCCCCGACCAGCCAAATGCCGATGCGGCCACGCTTCAACGATGCCAGCAGCAGCGCCGTCAGGAACGCAAACCCGACCGCCGCCGTCGCGTAAGAAGCCAAGCCGATGTTGACGTCGATATCCACGCCTGTATTCCGCCTATCGCGCGCCGTGCGGCCACACGATGACGCGCACCGTCTGGATCAACACGATGAGATCGAGGAACAGGCTGTAATTCTTGATGTAGTACAGGTCGTACTGGAACTTCTCCTTCGCGTCCTCGATCGATGCGCCGTAGGGGTAGTTGAGCTGTGCCCAGCCCGAGATACCGGGCTTCACACGATGGCGCTCGAAGTAGTAGGGGATCGCCTGGCGCAGCTCCTCGACGAAGAACGCCCGCTCGGGGCGGGGCCCGATGAAGCTCATGTCGCCCTTGAGCACATTGACGATCTGCGGAATCTCGTCGATCCGCACCTTGCGGATGAAGGCGCCGACGCGGGTGACGCGTTGATCGTTCACGGCGGCCCATTGCGGCACGCCGTCCTTCTCGGCGTCCGCTCGCATGGAGCGGAACTTGAGCAGCATGAAGGTCCGGCCGTTCAGCCCGACACGCTCCTGGCGATAGAGCACCCCGCCCGGGCTTTCCAACCGCACCGCGATGGCGGTCAGGCAGATGATCGGCAGGGCGAAGAAGAGCAGCACGATGGCGGAAGCGATATCGAACACGCGCTTGACGGCCGCCTGTGTCGGTCCGCCGACGAAGCCGTCGGAGAAGATCATCCAGCTCGGATGCAGGGTGTCGAGATCCACCTTGCCGGTCTCGCGCTCCCAAAACGTCGAATAGTCGGTGACCATGATGCCGGCGAGCTTGCAGGCCAGCAACGCGTTGACCGGCGTGCCGCCCCGGCGCTCCTCGACCGCGACGACGATCTCTTCCACTTGCTGCTCCTGCGCCAGCTCGGGCAGGGACATGTTGCCCCAGATGTTCTGGCCGTCGCCCACCTGGGGCTCGGTGTCCGACATCGGAACGAAGCCGACGCAGACGTAGCTGCGCGTCTGATCCTCACGCTCCAGCGCGAGGATGCGCGCGGCCTTCTTGCCGACGCCGAGCACCAGGATGCGGCGCTTGAACGCCTGCAGATCGGCGACCCGCAGATAGATCCAGCGAATGACCATGATGCCGAACAGGCCGAAGGCGAAGGCAATCGCCATCGCGCTGCGCCAGATCGCGATCGAGGGGAAGATGTAGAACAGCAGGGCGAGCGCGATCGCGCCGAACACGAAGCTGACGATCAATCGCGTCAGCACGGTGACCATCTGGCCGCCATAGGCCTTGTTGTAGAGGCCTAGGGCGAACATCATGAACGAAAAGACCGAGGCGAAGATGATCGCCTCGCCCAAATGCTGGCCGAGCGAAAGCCCCAGATTGTCGAGATCGGCCCAGCGGAAAAACAGGGCCGAGTAAATCACGACGATCAGAAAAAGGTGCTCGACGAGTCCCAGAAACAAGAGGGAGCCCGGCACGTAGTGCCTGAAAATACGAACCATCCGCCGTCCTGCGTCCGGTCGCTATGCCTGTGCGAAACCCAACCGCCCGCTCAAGGCCGGTTGCACGGGTCCGGCACCTGTCGGAAAATTTGACACTCCCGAGAGCCCCCTGTCGGGAATTTTGACAATATATCCGGTGTCTGCGTTTTCCGCAATTTTAGCGCGGGGCGCGTTCTTGTTTTGTTTAGATATGAGAGGTGGTAGGCGCAGAAGGGATCGAACCTTCGACCTCCGCCGTGTAAAGGCGGCGCTCTACCGCTGAGCTATACGCCTGAGCCGTCCCGGTTTACGCAGACCGTGTCGCGAGGTCAAGTTCATGCGCGCGCAAGTCCGCGCGCCGCGCGGCGGATTGTCGCGGAAATTCGAAGTTATCGCCGCCGTTGAACTCCGCGGCGCCAGTGTCGGATTTCTTTACAGCGCGCATCGAAAGTGCAGCGTTTTCCTCGTGTCCTTATGATGCAGTTGAAAGAGCGTTTGTCAGGAATTTGATCTTGTGGATGCCGCGTTGCGTGTGTCGGTGTTCTTTACATGGGATTAACCAGATCGATTTCTCTGTGGCTAAATGGTTTGTGCCATTGAAAAATCGTTGGTTAAACCTCATCTCGAATGAAGGGGCGCGACGGTAGCGGGAGACGCCGTCGGGTTGAACTCCACTTCAGTTAGAGAGATGCGACGTAAACTCAGACAGCTTTTGTTTGGCGCCGTCGTGCTGGCTTTGGGCGCGATCTACGCCAGCGCGTTCGCCGGCTCTATTTCGAGCAGAATTTTCGGCTAGCCTACCTCGTCCTAAGGCGCGGATTTGCAGGGTTTCCGGTCCGGCAGCGCTGCCTCCGCGTGCATTCGTATAAACCTTTCTTTAAATCCCATGGGTCATTCTCGGGCCCATGAGCAGATTGCAACCCACCATGAACCGCCTCGCTAGCATGGCCGGGCTCACTATGCCCGAGCGGATGGAGCGGCGCCTCGTCTCCCTCGGCATGATCGCCGCCGTGCTCGCCGCCATGGTCGCACTGATGTTGCTCTATGTCGGCGTGCGTGAACTCACCCAGCAGGGCGTCGCTAAGCCCGCCTATGACGGCGCGCTGGAGCTCGGGAACGTCGTTCCGCAGGCCGGATCCACGGGCCTGATGTCGGTCGAAGACATCAGGCAGCTGGCCGAGCAGGACTGATCCGGTTCACGCGCCGCCGAGCGCGGCGACGCCTTCCTGCGCGCCTATCGGCGCCACGCTTCCTGCGGTATGCACCTGGCGCAGGAAGGATTCGAACATCAGAAGCGACCACAGCACCGCGGAATGCTCGCGCATTCCGGACTGATGCTCGTCCACCAATGTCTTGATCGCACCGGGATCGAACATGCCGGTCTCGGCCAGGGTCGGGCCGGTCAGCGCCGTGCGCACGGTCTCGCGTAACGGTCCACGGAACCAAGCCGACAGCGGCACCGCGAATCCCATCTTGCTGCGGTACAGGATGTCCGGCGGCAGGAACTTCTCGAGCGCCTTTTTGAACACGTGCTTACCTTCGCCGCCGGCGAGCTTGAGCGCGGGCGGAATTGTCGCCGCCCATTCCACGAAGGTATGGTCGAGGATCGGCACCCGCACCTCGAGCGAATGCGCCATCGAGGCGCGGTCCACCTTGGTCAGGATGTCGCCCGGCAGATAGGTCTTCAGATCGGCGTACTGCACGCGCGACAAATGATGGTCGGTCGGCGCGTCGCGCATCACCCGCTCCAAAACCTCCTGGGCGTGATAACCCTGCAAATCGCGCAGGAAACGCTCGCTGTAGAGGCGGCGCCGCACGTCGTCGGTCAGCACCGACACAGCGTGGAAATAACCGCCGATGCTGCCGCGCGCGATCGATTCGAAGGTGGATTTGGCGCGCAGCACCTTGGGCGCCCAGTCGAGCTTGGGATAGAGCCGGCCGAGCGATCCGAACAGTGGCCGGCATAGCGCGCTGGGCACGGCGCGCCGCACGACCTCCTCGTAATGATGCCAGCGATAGCGGCGATAGCCGGCGAACACCTCGTCGCCGCCATCGCCCGACAGCGCGACGATGACGCGCTCGCGCGCGAGCCCGCACACGCGGTAGGTCGGAATGGCGGAAGAATCCGCGAACGGCTCGTCGTATAGCGTGGCCAGGCGGTCGACCAGGCCGAAATCGTCGGGATCGACCTGGCGCACGTGGTGATTGGTCGCGTAGCGTGTCGCCACGCTGGCGGCGTAGCGCGATTCGTCGAATTGCGGATCGGCGAACGAGATCGTGCAGGTCTGAACCGGGTCGGGCATGATGCCGGCCATCAGCGCGACCACCGCGCTCGAATCCACGCCACCCGACAGGAACGCGCCGAGCGGAACTTCGGCGATCAAGCGGATGCGCACGGCCTCGCGCAGCCGCTCCACCAGCTCCTCCATGACCGCGGCTTCGTCGGTGCGATGCGGATCGCGGAACGTCACGTCCCAATAGCGCCGCGGCGTCGCTTCGGCGCGGCCGCGCCGGTAGGTCAGCGTATGGCCGGGCGCAAGCTTGCGCGCCTGGACATAAATGGATTTGGGATCGGGAACATAGCCGTAGGCGAAGTAGTCCTCGACGGCGCAGACGTCGAGTTCGCGCTTCAGCCCGGGGTGCAGCAGCAGCGACTTGAGCTCGGAGCCGAACACGACCATGCCGTCGGCGAGCTCGGCATAGTATAGCGGCTTGATGCCGAGCCGGTCGCGGGCCAAGAACAGCGTCTCGTTGTTCGAATCCCACAGCGCGAAGGCGAACATGCCGCGGAACCGCTCGACGCAGCGCTCGCCCCACTGCTCCCACGCGTGCACGATCACCTCGGTGTCGCAGTGGGTGCGGAACGTATGCCCTGCGGCGATCAGCTCCTTCGACAGCTCCTGGAAATTATAGATTTCGCCGTTGTAGACGACGACGACGGAGCGGTCCTCGTTGAACAGCGGCTGCTGCCCGCTTGCAAGGTCGATGATCGACAACCGCCGATGGCCGAGCCCGACGCCGGGGGCGAAATACACGCCGTCCTCGTCCGGGCCGCGATGGCTCTGGCTGTCGTTCATGCGCTGCAGCAGCGCGCGGTCGATCTCACGTCTGCCCTTGCGGTCGAAGATGCCGACGATCCCGCACATGGCTAATCGGCCGCGGCGCGGATCAGCAGCGGCCGGATCTCGGGCGCGCTGGCCAGGAAATCGCGCAGCACCGGCAAGGCTTCGTTGGGCTTGTCGTCGTAATCCGTGGCGATCGCGATCAGAGCCGCCGCCTTCGTGCCGCCCAGCAGCTTGGCCTGGGCTTCCAGCAGCTTGGAGGTATAGGGGTCGGCCGTGTAGCGGTTGGCCACCCATTGCCAACTCCAGATGATCCGTCCGCTACGGCCGCGCAGCACACGCGTGGAATCGACGTTGAGCGGCTGGCCGTCCACCGTCGCCTCTGCGCCGCTCGAACCGACGCGCAGCCATGTCTTTCCGTCGTAGACGCGGTTGCCGTAGTTCAAGATCTCGTTATGCCCGTGCTGCGCACGGTAATAGGCGATGAAGAGATGCACCGTGCGCCCGTTCTTGACGTAGCTGCGCAACAGCGTCTTGTCGGCGGTGGGGAAGACGGGGTGCCAATCGTCGCGATACTCCGACGTGGCGCGCCAGCCGTTGCCCATCTCCGGCGCGGCCAGTGAGATTTCGGTGGCGGGCAACCGCTTGTTCACCACCAGCACGGCATAGGCCGGCGCCGCCACGGCGAGAACGAGGGTGCCGACGGCGACCGTCGCGATGAGCCCGTGCGAAGCGGCCGGGCGGAGGTCCGGCGCACCGCTCGGTGGCGGCATCGAACCGATTTCTCGATCGCGAAAGGCCATGCCGATCGCGAGCAGGACGGCGGTGACGATGGCGAAGAAGATCCAGCCGTAGATGATGTGGTCGAAGCCGACGGCCGCTTCCATGTCGCTTTGGTAGCCGATGAACACGATGCCCCAGGCGCGGATGCCGTTGGCGATGATCGGCACGACCACGCACAGCACCAGAAACGCCGCGCGGCGCCACCAGCTCGTATAGGTCAGGTAGCTGAACAGGAAGCCGAGCGCGATCGTCGCGATCAGGAAGCGCAGCCCGGCGCAGGCCTCGGCCACCTCGAAATTGCCTTGCGGGATCGAGATCAACAGACCGTCGCTGTAAACCGGGATATTGAACAGCTCGATGCCCTTCACCGCGAAGAAAGCGGTGATGTCCTGCAGCGCGGGCACGAAGTTGTCGCCGAACGGAACGGCGAAGATCGCATAGAACAGCGGGAACGCCAGCGCCTGCACCACGCGCCAGCCGAATATGGCCAGGAACAGAGACCAGAGGATGCCGAGCAGCGCGAATTGTTGGATCAGGTCCACCCCGGCGGCGTCGCCGACCAGCCAGCCCAACCCGGCGAGCGCGCTGAACGCGAAGGCCCACGGCGTGGGGCGCGGCTTGAGCCGCACGAGCGCGTCGCGACGCAGCCAGAACAAATAACCGACGATCGGCAGGATCAGGAAGCCGTGATTGAAGGTGGCGTTGCTGAGGTAGATGCGGGCGACCGTTTCCACGGTCTCCCAGAACGTTACAAGAACGATCAGGAACACGACGGCGAAAGCCGTCCAGGCGACACGCCATGACGGCGAGAAGCCGCCCAGGGGTACGCGGACCGGAGCCTTGACCGGCGCCGCATTGCGACGCGCTTCGGCCTGTGGCCGCGCGGACGCTTGCGTCCGCGCTTTCCAAGGGACGTTCAATAGACTTCCGATCTTGATTTCATTGGCAATTCTACCCTAGGGGCAGCCTCGCTCCAACATGTTCGCCAGCGGCGCGAGCGCGGACTCCCAGCCGTATTTGGCGACCACCAGCTCGCGCGCGCGCGGCCCCATGCCGGTCCCGTCGCCCCCGAGCGCCCGTATCGTGCCGGCGGCAAGCTCGACCGCGCCGTCGCATACCATGAGATCGCGGCCCGGAACGGCGTCGATGCCTTCGGCCGCCTCCTTCGTGGTCACCACCACCTTCGCCATGGACATGGCCTCGAGCACCTTGTTTTGCACTCCCCGCGCCAGGCGCAGCGGCGCCACGACGCATGCGGCATGGGCAAGGAACGGCCGCACGTCCGGCACCCGGCCGGTCACCTTTACCCCCGGCAGGGACGCGAGCGCGCGCACCTCGCCGGTCGGGTTGGCGCCGACGATCCAGAACGCCGCATCGGCGACCTTGGCGCGGACGAGGGGCAGCACGTCGCGCGCGAACCAGGCGACGGCGTCGACGTTCGCCCAATAGTCCATCGCTCCCGTAAACACCATCGCCCTGGGTCCCATGGAATCGGGGCATTGATATGACGCCAAGGGGTTAAAGAACTCGAAATCGACGCCGTTACGCACGGCCCGCACGCGATCGGCGGCTTCGGGCGCCAGGCCGCGGAACAGCGCCGCTTCGGGGTCGGAGACCAGAAGGGTGACGTCGGAGCTTGCGGCAGCGCGGCGCTCGAAGGCGAGCAAGGTTCGCCCTTCGCGCGCATAGATCCACGACATGGGCCACTTCTTGCGGGACGCGTATTGGCGCCATTTATCCGAATCGACGTCGACGAAATCGAAGACCCGCCGCGTGCCCGCCGCCCAGTCGGCGAGAACGTACTGCGCCATGGATGACGAATAGGTGAACACCCGTCGGACGCCATCATCTTCGATGCGCGTGCGCACCCAGCGGGCGAGGCCGGGATCGTGGTAGTAGCCGATGCTCAGCGCCTCGCCCGTGAGCAGCCGCGCGAGGCTCTTGATGCGCGCGCGACGCGGGTCGAGCCGCCCGATCCAGCAGCTCGCGGCGATCTTGCGCAGCTCGTCCTCGTAGCGCCAGTCGTGCGGATCGTCGATGAAGCAGCCGATATGCACGCGATACGACCGCGCGAGATGGCGCAGCATGTTCCAGGAGCGGATCTTGTCGCCCTTGTCCGGCGGGTAGGGAATCCGATGGACGAGGAAAAGGAGGTCGTCCATGTGGGGCTCAGGCCAGGTCGCGCGCGATCAGGGGGCCGATGCGATTGGCGAGCGCGAGCGGCAGGCGCTGCCACGCGGCGATGAAGATGCGGTACTTGGGATTGAGCGGGTTGATGTCGGGAATGTCCGTCCCGCGCCGCAGGTAGAATTCGTAGGTCAACGGCGTGGGCTCGAAGCCCCAGTTCTTCTTGAAGGCGAAGGCGCCGGTGCCGCGCTTTGAGCGGCCGTAGTCGAACACGCGGAAGCCGCGCGCGGCCGCGCGGCGCATGACTTCCCAATACATGAAGTCGTTGCCGGCGACGTCGCGCGCGGCCGCCGTGCCGCCGCCGTAGTAGGGCAGCACGGTATCGCGGAAATAGAAATTCATGACCGAGGCGACCGCGCGCTCGCCGTCGAGCACCGTGACGATGTCGCAGTCATGTCCGAAGGCGCGCTTTAAATTGCGGAAATAGCGCGGCGGCACCACGGGGGTGCCGAGATTGCGTACGCTTTCGGCGTAGATCGTGAACAGACGCTCGGTGTCGTCGTCGAGCACGGAACGGAGCTCGGCCTTGATGCCTTTGCGCACCATCGCGCGCTGCTTGCGCGGTATGGCCTGCATGTTCTTCTCGGGATCGGGGTCGATCTCCTTTTTGAACAGCACGTAAAGGTCGGGCTTGGAGGACCAGCCGGGATGGGTCGCGGTGCCGGTGCGATACTCGAGATAGTCGACGTCGAGCGAGTCGGCGAGCGCGACGGCCCGCGCATCGAGCGCCTCGCGCGCGGCAGTGTCGACGACGGCGGGTCCGCCGCCCACGGTGAAGCCGGTGGAAATCAGGCTGTTGCCGAACAGCCGGCTTTTGGCATGCACCAGCGGCAGCACGCCGACGATCTCGCCCGCCCGCTCGGCGTAGAGGAAATGACAGGTCTTGCCGAAGCTGTCCTCGATGACGTCGCGCCACGCGGCGCGATGAAAAAAGCTCGCCTCGGGGCAGGTTGCGACGAACGCATCCCAGCGCGCTTCGTCGGCCTTGTCCAGCGCCCGCACCTCGACACCGCGCACGCTCACGAACGTGGGGCCTGACCCTCGGCGAGGAAGACGCGGTCGATGCGGTCCCAGGCGAAATCGGCGAGCATGGTGGCGAGCCGCCGTTCCATGCGCCCCAGGTTCAGGTAGTGGCGGAAGCGGGTCTTGGCGCTGAGGCCCGGCGGGCGCGGCTGGTCGGGGTCGACCTCCCACGGATGGAAATAGAACACCGCCGGCATCTCGTCGTCGCGATTCAACCGGTTGAGCGCCCAGCGGAACATCGCGTAGGGCACCAGTCGGAAATAGCCGCCGCCGCCTACCGGCAGGTTGCGGCCGGCGAGCCGCACGGTGGAGATCGGCAGCTCGAGCACGCCGCGTTCCACGGGTCGGTGGGCGAAGCGCGGCGCATCCGGCATGCCGTAATGGTCGTGCCGCACCGGATAGATCGATGAGGAATAGTGGTAGCCTTCCTCGGCCAGCACCTCGAGCGCCCACAAATTTCCGGCGCCGATTGAAAAGCTCGCCGCGCGATAGCCCTGCACAGCGACGCCACCCACTTCCTCGAGCAGCATTTTGGTGCGGCGCACGTCGGCGCGGAACTCGTCCGGTGTTTGGTCGGTTGCGCGGAAATGGGCGAAGCCGTGGCTTGCAAGCTCGTGGCCCGCGTCAACGATACGGCGGATCAGCGCCGGGTGGCGCTCGGCGATCCAGCCGAGAGTGAAGAACGTCGCTTTGACTCCCTTGTCGGCGAAAAGCTGCATCACCTTGTCGGTGTTGCGCTCGACGCGCGAGGGCAGGGCCGACCAGTCGTCGCGCGCCACGTGGCTGGCGAAGGCGCTGACCTGGAAGTAATCCTCCACGTCGACCGACATGGCGTTGACGATCCTGCCGGTCATGTCAGCGCCGGCCCCGGAGGATGCGCACCCGCTGCTTGAGGTCGAGGACCGTCTCTTCGTGGCCCGGGGGCAGCGTCATCGGTTCGACGACCGGCTCCGGGGCGATCGGCCGCGCGGCCATCGGCTGCGGCGCCGGCAGAGATACCGGCGGCGACGCCGGCGTGGAAACGGGCGGTGCCGTGGGTGCGTGGGGCGGTGCTGCCGGCGTCACCGACGGCTGCACGTCCGTGGCCGAGCGGAACGACGAATGCTGCGTTCCTTCCTGGGCGAGCTCCCGCGCCACCGTGGCGATCACCTCCGCGTCGAAGTGGTGAATCTCTTCGAGCCCGCCATACAACAGAAGCCGGCTGCATAGGTTGTTGACGCGGCGCGGCACGCCGCCGGTGTGGGCATGGATGGCGGTGAAGGCATCGTCGGTGAACGTCGGATCGGACTGCCAGCCGACCAGGGCCAGCCGATGTTCGATGTATTCGCGCACCTCGTCGACGTCGAGCGGGGAAAGATGGCACGACGCGATGACGCGCTGGCGCAGCTGCTCCATGTCTTCCGACGCCATCATGCGGCGGAACTGCGGCTGTCCGAGCAGGAAGCACTGGAACAGCGGCTTCCCGTCGAGCTGGAAGTTCGACAGCATGCGCATCTCTTCCAGCGCCGATTTCGGCATGTTCTGCACCTCGTCGACGACGAGCAGCACATGCTTGCCCATTTGCCGCGCGTCGACCAGGAAAGCCTCGATGGCGCGCAGCAGGCTCGCCTTGTCGATGCCCTGCTGCGGCAGGCCGAAGGCGGAAGCCACCATGCGCAGCGCGTCATCGGCCTCGAGCTGGGTCGTCACCACGTGGCCGTGGACGAATTTCTGGCGATCGATGCGCGACAGCAGGTGCCCCACCAACGTGGTCTTGCCCGCGCCCACGTCGCCGGTGATGACGATGAACCCCTCGCGCTCGTTGAGACCGTAGGACAGGTACGCCATCGCCTTCTTATGGCTGCGGCTGCCGAAGAAGAAGCGTGGATCAGGGCTGAGCTGGAACGGCCGGCCGCTGAGCTTGTAGAACTCGGTGTACATGGCGCCCTTAGAAGGACTTCCGCAGCACGATGGAGGCGGCGTTCTCGCTCGTGTCCCGGGTTGCGTCCCCGGTCATCTGACGGCTCATGTTGACGTTGAAGTCGAGCTCGGTGGTGGGGGTCAGCGTATAGGCGAGCGTTCCGCTGACCAGGAGGTTCTTGTTGTCCGAATTGCCGGAGGTCGTTGTGGTGCCGCCGCCTCCGGTGTTGTCCGTCATCCGGTAGCTGACCGAGGTGCTACCCCTCAACACGTGAGTGAGCTGGCGGCCGAAACTCGCGACCGCCCCGATCTGGTCGATGGTTTGCCCGGTCCGCTCCACCGTCTGTTCGGACTTGAAGAGCTGCAGGCTGTAGTTGTTGCGCCCGCTCGAGCTGGTGAACGTCGCGTTCCACTGCTTGTCGCGGGTGGTGTCGTCCTCCAACCCGGCCGGATTCGTCGAAGGATCGAAGGGCAATCCCGTCCGCGAATCGACGATTTGGCCTTGGGCGTTCGTGGTGATGAATGCCAGGTTGTTGGTGAAACGCTGTGCGTTGGTCTGGACCGACTCGGTATGGCTGAAGGAGAGGGAAGTGCGCGGCGACACGAGATAGCTGCCGCTGTAGGTCAAGAAATGCGAATCGAACTGGTGATTGAAGTCCACCCTCAGCGTCGTGCGCGGCCCGGGCTTGAGCTGGGTACCAACGCTCCAAATCGGGCCGTTGGGCGGCTCGGTGAGCGAATCATCTTCGATCTTCTGCCAGCCTAGCCCGCCGAGCAGCGCTATCTCGCGGTTGACCACGTAGGTCAGGTCGGCGCGGCCGAGCTGGTCGATGTTGTGCGGCAGGACGTCGCGGCTGGTCTTCGTTCGATCTGCCGTGAACGACCATAAGAGGCGCGTGAATTGGCGACCGCTGTTTATCACGAAGTGCGTCCTGTCGATCGTCGAGTCCCGAATGATCGGGCTGCCGGTCGCCGTCGTCGTCGCCGCCGTGCCGCCACCGGTGCTCGACGGCGTCGTAACCTGCTGTCGGGTCAGGGTAGAGGTCGTTTCGGCCCAGGTGCCGAAATGGTGCAGAAAGCGCGGGCCGAGCGACCAGCTCCGGGTCGAGGCGCGATTGACGTTGGCGTTGGCGTCCGACTGCGAGATCGGCTGGAGCGGATTGACGACCTGCTGGCCGATCTGCGCCTGACCGTCGAGGAACAGCGACTTGTCCCACAGCTCCGCGGTGCCGGCGCCGTTGAGATGGTGGACAAAGTCGTTCTGCTTGGTCTGATGCCAGAACTGCAACCGTTGCAGCGAATAATCGGCGTTGAGGCTGGCCCGGCCACCGGTACCCCGCACCGATAACGACGGATTGAGGCTGGTCACGAAATCGGGGCTCGGGTCTTGGGAATCCGGGCGCAGCCCGACGTTGTCGGTATAGGATTCGCTGACCGACGCACTGGGCGAGATGTCCCACTTCGCGGCGAAGGCGGGAAATCCACAGGCAATACCGCTCGCAGCCAGTGCCCCGGCGCGAATCACGCGGCTTCCCATTCGATGCGCACTATGCCTCGTCAGCCCCGTCCCCCCCGACGTGACTAGTTCAGCGACCGTACCCGTAGCCGTAGTAAGAGCCGAACCGGTCGCTGTTACCCCCGGGCGGGGCCTTATTCAATAGAAGACTGATGTTCTTGCAAGAACTAATTAGCCCAAGGGCCGAGTCGATCGTGGGCTGGACGGTTCGTTCCGCCTCCACCACGAACAGAATCTGACCCACATGAAGCGCCAGAACGCTGGGCACGCTCGACATGAGGACGGGGGGGGAATCGAAGATAATGACCCGGTCGGCGTAGCGCCGGGCTATGTCCTCGACGAATTTGTCCATCTTTTCGCTGGCGAGCAGCTCGGTGGCCAAATGGTGCTGGCGCCCGGCCGGCAGGAGGGTCAGGTTGTCCAAATCGGTGCGCACCAGCACGTCCGACAGGTCGAGGTCGTCGTCGGCGATCAGGTCGACGAGCCCCTTCTGGGTCTCGATGCCCAGCACGTTGGGCACGTCCGGCTTGGCGACGTCGGCGTCGATCAGCAGCACGGTCAGGTCGCGCTCGAGGGCGATCGACATAGCGAGCGAAACGGCGCAGAAGGTCTTCCCTTCGCCGGGCTTCGCGCTGGTCACCATGATCAGATTGCCGTTCTCGATATTGTCGGGCGGCGCCGCGAAGGCCTTGAGCAGCAGCGGACGCTTGACCAGGCGGAATTCTTCGGCGATCTGCGACCGGTCGGTGTACGACGTCACCAGGCCGGTGGCGCGCAGCCCTTCCATGTCGAGCTTGACCCGTTTGCGCGTACGGCGCGGCTCGTCGGCCAACTCCTTCATCACCGCGGCACGGGCCGCCTCGACGACGGGCGGCGGCGTGGGAGAAGGCTGCGGCGTCACGATCTGCGCGGCGGAGGCCGGTGCCACGGTGGGCGTAGGCGCCGGGCGTGTCTCCAGCGGTGACGGCGTATCGCCGCCGAAACGTTCGGCGAAGCGCTCGACAGACGAGCGCCGATCCTTGCCGGTGGGGGTATCTGCCATGGGTTTCGACCTTAAATCTTGTGCAGCATCTCGACCGTGATGAGGCCGCCATAGGCGGCGAACAGGCCGAGGCATACGAGCATGAAGCTGATCACCTCGCGCCGACGCCGCCAACGCTCCGGCGCGGCGGTGATGGCCGTCACCGCGCCGATCACCGGGAGCTGGAACGCGGTGCGAAGCGATTGAACGGTGGAATAGGTGGTGTTGATCTGGCCCAGCGCGAAGGCGAAAACCAGGCCCGAGGCGATGCCGACCAGCAGGACGCCGGACAGGAACAAGGGCCGGTTCGGGCCGCTCGGCTTCGGCGGTACGAGCGGCGGATCGACGATACGGAACTGTACCTTCTGCGCCTTGGTCTCGAGATCACGCGCGAGTCGCGCGGATTCCTGACGTGCACGCAGCTCGTGGTACCCTTTGCGGATAATGTCGTAGTCGCGCACCAAGCGCTGCAGCTCCGCCTCGACCTGAGGCGCGGTCTGCGCGAGATTGCGCCACTTGGAGAGCTCTTCCTTCCTGCTCACCAGCCGCTGGTTCAGCGCCGCGACCACCGACTCCTGCTTTACGAGCTGCAGTTTGATCTGCTCGTAGAGCGGGTTGGCCATTTTGCTCGGCTCGGCAGATGCATCGATCGGCGTCTCGGGCGTTTGCGCCGCGAGCCGGGCCTCTTGCTCCTTCTTTTGCTGCTGCTTCATCTCGTCGATGCGCTTGCGCGCGATCACGATGTCGGGATGGCTCTCGGTATAGCGCATCAAAAGCGCATCGACACTTTTCTGCATTTCGTAGATGCGCAGCGTGAGGTCGGATTCGGGGCCGAGCGGCGTGTCCTGCGACCCGGAGAGCATGGCGAGCGCTGCGGGCTGCGAGCCCTGTGGCTGGCTGAAGAACTGCGGAATGTCGGCCAGCTGCTTGGTCAGGGTATCGCGCACCTGAACGGATTCGTCGTAGTAGGCCTGGGTTTTCTCGAGGTCGGACTGAACCTGCGTCATGTGCTCGTGATAGGTCCTGTCGCCGGGCAGCATCCCCATGTTCTTGCGTTTGAACTCGGCGAGCTTTTCCTCGGCGGCAACGAGCTGCTTTTCGTAATCGGCGAGCTGGTCCTTCAGGAACTTGCTCGTCGTGTCCATGTCCTTGCGCGAGGCGCCGAGGTTGCCCTCGACGAAGATCTGCAGCACGGCCTGGACGACGCGTTTGGTAAGCTGGCGATCGACGTCTTCGTAGGTGACCTTGAACAGGTTGCGACCCTGCTGAACGATGGCGAGCTTTTTCGCCAGGCCGTCGAGCAACCGGTCTTTCTCCTCCGGCGTGGTCACGCGCAGATCGAGATCGGTAAGGAGCGAGATCTTTTCCAGGTTCGGCCGGCTGAACACGGTGCGCTGCATCAGGTCGATCTGCTGCACCAGGTTCATTTCAACGGCGAGGCCTCTCATGAGGGGGCCCAGCATCGTGTCCATGTCGACGTAGATACGGGCGGACGATTCGTACTTGTCGGGCAGGCTTGCCACCATCGTCCAACCGGCGCCACACATCAGCCAGGCGATGGCAGCCACATACCAGCGACGGCGCCAAACCGCCGAAATCGAAGCGATAATTTGTTGATAAGCGTCGTTCATGCCCCCCGCCCCCGCTCCGCTGAAACAGACGCGAGCCCTAAACGCGCAGCGCGGTAAAACGTCCTATTTTTGATCACGAACTTCGACACGTGCATGACATTCATATGGCGATCCAGAGGCGCTCGGGCGGTCAACGACCCTAGCCCAGGCGCATTTAACGACCCGTTACCGATGTCATGGGTGCCAACCCAGCCGATCCCGCAATACGCCCGGGATCACCCCAACGGCCAAAACGCTTACTTTCAGCCGCCCTTAGCTCATTCCGTCCAGAAGCCCTCCCCAAGAAGACCCCAGCACGTCAGCCGCTCCGGAATTTAGCCGAGCCCCAAAGCCCGCGCAACAGGAAGTGGCGGTCTGGTGACCAAAGTCACACTTAAGGCACTGCCAAACCCCAGGCGTACCGCGGGTTTGCGGAGGCGGTGCGGCAAAAGGCCTAGAACCAGGCCTCCGGGATGACCAGCACGTCGCCCGGCAGCACCTTCACGTTGGCGGTGATGTCGCCATCGCGCATCAAATCGTCGAGCCGGACACGAAACTGCTTCTGCTGGCCTTCGACGACCCGCGTGATGGTGGCGCGGTTACCGGCGGCGAAATCGGTCACGCCGCCGACCAGGATCATGACGTCGAGCAGGGTCATGGCATCGCGATAGGGCAAGGCCTGCGGCCGCGCCGCCTCGCCGATCACGCGCACCTGGTCCTGGAACGGCCCAATAAAGCCCGTGACAATCACGGTCACGATCGGGTCCTGGATGAACACGCCGAGCGCCTTTTCGATATCGCGGGCCAGCAAAGTCGGCGTCTTGCCGGTGACCTCCAGGTCTTCGATCAGCGGCACCGATATGCGCCCATCGGGCCTGACCGGAACGCTGATCGAAAGGTCTGGGTTGCGCCAGACGAAGATCTGCAGATTGTCGAGCGGCCCGATGCGGTATTCGCTCTGCTGCGCCTTCGCTTTTTCGAGCAAATCGGCGGTCGGCAGCTCTGGGTTGGAACTGCAAGCGCCAAGCAGAAGCGGCGCAAGCAGGATAAACGCGGCGGCAATGCGCGCGATGCTAGTGCGAACCACGGTGTAGCCCCTCCAAAAGCGTTGCCTGCGACCAAAGCGCAAGGACCTTAAGGATTTCCCAACGGGAAGTCTTACGGCCAAGGACGCGTCTTGTCAAAACCTCGACGAATCGACGTGGGCGCGTAGCCAGAGCTCCATCATCATCAACGACCATTGGGCGTCGTGGCGGAAACCCAGGACATCCGCGGCCTTTCCGGACGTAACATCGTCGATGAAGCGGTCGCTGTAGAGCCGGCGGCGCTTCAGGGACGAGAGCGAATCGCGGACCATGTCGCCCATGAGGGCCTCATTGGCCACCCATTGCTCGAACGGGGCGCCGAAGCCGTGCTTCGACTTCGTGAGCGTCTCGTCGGGCAGGAAGCCGCGGAACGCCTCCTTGTAGAAGTGGCGCAGGCGGAAGCCCTTGATCAACAGCTCGGGCGGCACGTGGGCCGCAAACTCGCCCACCTCGTCGTCGAGCAAGGGATAGCGCACGGCCATGCCCGCCGCCTCGCACATGGTGCACACCTTGCGTAGATCGTCGTCCGCCAGCGTAACCTGAATATCGAGCGCCAGCATGCGCTGCAGGCTCGAACGGGTCGTGACGCGATCATACGAGAGGCGCAGGAGATCGACGGGATGACGCGCTTCGATCTCGGGCAGGAGATCGTCCGCCATGATTCGCGCCGGCCCGCACGCAGCATAGGCGTTGAACACCTGCAGCCGCTCGGGCAGCGGCACGGTGGCCTTGGTGACGTAGCCGCGGGCGCTTCTCACCACGGGCAGGCGTGCGCCGAACGGGATGGCGCGGATCGCGGGTCCCATGATGCCGCGCACCCACGCCGGCAAATTCGCGTCGAGGTCGAAGTAGCGCTGCTGGACGTAGCGTGAATTGCC